>Ga0209541_10007083_pt1 | contig 18935 bp, 20 predicted proteins | sample RifCSPlowO2_01_FD_184027 | JGI IMG/M metagenome (GOLD analysis project Ga0209541, IMG submission 184027) | Groundwater microbial communities from Rifle, Colorado - Rifle CSP2_plank lowO2_0.1 (SPAdes) (version 2) | ecosystem: Environmental > Aquatic > Deep subsurface > Groundwater | place... | reverse complement strand
GGGAGAAAGGCATCTTTTGCTGGCAGCAGACGTCGGGGAAGGGATTTTCTTTGCCGGGCCAAACCATGTGGCCATGAGGGTAGTTGCTTCGCAAAACGAACATAATCTGGTAACCACAAAGCCCCAGGAACTTGAGGAAATGCACAAGCAGGCAGAAGCGGTTGCGAAACAGTTTGGGAAAGCATAATTAGAAAATTTTCAATTTACAATTTGAAATTTTAAATCAATTTTTCAAAATATTTTTCTAAAATATTTTCTTATCAAATTTAATTTTCAAATTAATATTTCAATTCAAATTTAAAATTTAAAATTATTTTTCTTTAATCTTCTTTCCAAGCCGTAGACCGTAGTCAGTAGTCTGTAGTCTCGGTTTCCTCGAAACCGTGATATATTGGAAATAGCCCCCTCACCAAATGATGGTACGGGGTAGAGTTTCAGTCAAACTCTTCTAATTAGTATGGCTTTGCTTGATATACCTGCCAGATTCAAAGGCGTCAAACCCATTTCTCCCCAACAAATTGTTGACCAGGGAGTCAGAAAAACAATGGGGCAAATTGCCAAAATTAACGGCCTTGTTCTTGGAGCTCTGGCAATGCATTTTGCTGCTCTCGGTGTTGCAGCTTTTAAAGGATTTATGATCGGAGCAATTGCTGGGGGTACAGGCGGTGCAGTTGGAGGGGCAATAGTTGGTGCCCAAATAGGAGCGTCTATTGGGACTATCGTCATCCCAATACCGGTGGTTGGAACGGTTGTTGGGGGAGTTGTCGGGGCGGCAATGGGGGCAGCCCTTGGGGGAACAACGGGAGCAATAATCCTCGGATTGGCCGGAGGATTGATTGCTGCCGGACTCTATGCGGGCAGTGCCACCATGGTCTCAATGGGTGTTGGTGCCGGTATCGGCGGAGCAATCGGCGCATATGCGGGAGCCATAATAGGATCCACTTTAGGCACACTGCTTGTTCTCGGCTGTGCATTTGTCACCGGAGGAGCATGTGCTTTTTTGGCGCCAATAATTCCCGCAATGGGTTTTGCGGGTGCGGCAATCGGGGCGGTTGTTGGAGCATTCGTAGGAGCTGCAGTTGGGTATGTTGTTGGCAAATATATTGTCACCCCGATCCAAAGCGGATTCACCGAAGGCTGGGCCGTTGCCAAGGGAGGTTATAAGGTTGTCACAGGCGGGCCGGTTGAAGTCGGCGGAGGCGTCTTAAATACCGGCGCAGTTATTGTATCTGGAATAGGAAGCGCCATTACCGGTACGGCATCGGCTATTTGGGGAGGGATTACCAGTGCAGGCGGAACTATCTTGAGCGGGCTATCAAGCGGGCTTAATTTTGTTGTTGGGGGATTAACAAGTGTTGGCTTGCCGGCGAGCGCTGCCATGATTCCTGTAGTTGGAGGAATCGGTGTAATCACAGTCGGCAACTTACTTGTCGATACGATTACCAAACCTGCTGCTTGGTTTTCCTCCGAACAAGACGCTGTTATCGGTGGGACAGGAGACAATGAAATTTATACAATTTCCAAAACCGCAAGCGACGGGCATATTGAAAACAATGAAATACCTCGAGATCTCACCTATACAGTTAAATTAACCGCTAAAGCAGATCTTTCCAATATTTCTATAAATGACAAAATCGAAGTTTGGAGAGAAGGCGGCCAAGGTATTTTAATCAACAGGGACTCCGACTACAATCTGATCAATCCTCTCTGCGGCGGCCCCCCAGAACTTATTACAGCCGGTTCTGATTGGACGTGTCAATTTATAATTGCTGTTAATAGTGAGGTTAATTTTAAAGATTCGGTAATAACAAACACAGTTACGGTCACGGCAAGCCAGCAGGGGTCAGTACCGGTTACCGATACTGCGTTTTCTGTAACGACAGTCGGTAAACCGCCAGTCGGTTGTCCAAGCGGCTGGCCCACGGATCACGGTGTTGTTACTAATGGACCGAAGGGGAGTGATATCCATAAAATTGAATACAGCCAAGGGTGGGCGGCAATTGATATAGCCCAACCACTCGGAACACCAACGAAAGCAACTTTCTCGGGTAAAGCGATGGTAGTTATCGATGATCAGGATGGTGGAGGTTTTGGGACACATGTGATTCTTGAGGCTGATTGCAATGGTAAACGTTTCCAGGCAATGTGGACACATTTAAAATTGCATAGCATTAACCCGAATATTAAAGTTGGCAGTATTGTAAATGCTGGGGACATCATTGGTGAAATAGACGATACGGGCCTCTCTGACGGGGACCACATCCACTATGCGTTTAATGGTCTTGAAATGGAACCGCCAAATATTCCTAAAGCCCTAGGTTCAATAGATTGTTACGGCTCTGGCGCGTGTAATGTCAGTTGGTAAAAAATGTCTGATTTAACTCACATTTCCCAAACTATCAAAAAGATTGGCCCGCCAATTATCATTTTTTTGATAATTGTCATATTGATCGGGATTACAATATTTCGACTGACCAGAAAATCGGAAACGAGGCTGGGCCCCATCAGCCCTCCATTAATTACGCAAAATCCGGAACAAAAACAGCCGAGAAATTTCGACTTTTCCGCAGCTCGAATTGAAGAGATTCCAAAAACACTACCGGTTTACTCCATCGCACCATATAATATTACGGAAACAGCAGCCATTACCTTAGCGTCCAGTCTCGGCTTTCAAGGTAACCCTACTTCTACTAAGGATAGCGCCTCAAATGGGGAAGAATTTAATTGGAGTGTAAGTGATCGTTCATTGACTGTTGGCCAAACCAATCTTGAATACCGCAATAAAGAGTATCGAAAGCGGCTCTCGCTTCCATTCGAAGCTCTTTCACAGGAAGAACTTAAAAATGAAGCTGTCTCCTTTATGGGCAAAATTACCCTTTTGGGGCAAGACATAGAACTTAAAAATACCAAATACCAAATTATTCTCGGTAACGACAGAGCCCCTGTTGCCAATTTTGAAGATGCACAAATTGTTGAATTTTCATTTGACAAAAAAGTGGCCAATATCCCTCTAATTGATAATTACCCAGGGTCCGGCTTTACTAAATTAAGAGTCTTCAAAGACGGCCAGGTAATTTATCTGTTCTCTCAGTTTTTTGAAAAATTTTCGGAATCAGGGTTTTATAAACTGAAAACTGCTGATGAATCCATAGAAGAAATTCGAAGAGGCCAGGGGAAAGTAGTGCGGGCACAAGTACTTAGTGACAAAGGTGTCCCGAAAAACATTTATGAGCATCCGGAAAATATTGATAATGCCAAGATTGAGAAAGTCTCTTTAGCCTATTTTTTGCCCAATGATTTAAAGGAGGCCGTTCAGCCGATATTTGTCTTTGAGGGGGGTTTCAAGACCAACCAAAATGAAAACGGGGAAGTAGTAATTTATCTGCCCGCGATTAAACAGAATAAATAACTAGCGCACTCTGAATACCAGCTTCTTAACAATCTCTTTGCCGAAAGCCCCATTGATGGCGCTTTTGAGGCCCTCAGAGCGCATCTTAAGCTCGACTGCGACGAGTGTGGGGGCAAGAATAGTAAGCTGGCCGTTTCTGAATGATTTGACCTTGATTTGGGCGATTGCTTCTTTTGGAAGATCTTCGAAGCCCTTGGTGATTTGCTCCTCTGCTACTCTTTTAACCTGAAGAGCCAGAATCGCATCCTGGGATTTGGGGCTCAAACGCAAGTTGCCGATTAATGAGCCGATGGGCCTGAACATCTCCTTAAAGAATACAATTGACAACTGACCTCTGACAACTGACAGTTAAGTGTTAAATGTTAACTGTTAATTGTTCGGTTACGACTGTAACCGAACCGGCATGATGATATGGAATGAGGGATCTTTGGATTCGGTGCTTTTCAAGCGCGCCGGTGTCAGGCTTTCGCCCATTTCAAAAAGGACATCCTCACCTTCAATTGCGCTCAAAGCCTCTAGCAAATATCTGAAGTTAAAAGCAATTTCTCCACCCGGCCCTTCAATTCGCGCCTCGGTTGTAATTTCGTTTGACCCGACCTGGCTGGTATTGGCAAAAATTGTAAGCTGACCCTCTTTAAGATTAAGTTTGACAATGTTGCCTGCGTCACGGGCAAAGATCGATGCAATCCTAAGCTGCTTCACAAAATCGGCCTTCTGGATTTTTGCTTTTGTCCCAAATGCCGAGGGAATTATTTTTTGCCATCCCGGGTATTCTCCCTCAATAGTCCTGGTAGTAAACTCAATGCCGCCGATTTTAAATTCGACCTGATTCAGCTGGCTGGCAACTAAAATGGTCAGTTGTTCACCTCCCGCACTTTCTGTTTCTGTAATAATTTTGGCCAGCTCCGAAAGGGCACGGGCCGGGATTATCAGCTTGAATACCTGGGCTGATTTGGCATCTACAATCTGCGAAAAGCTTAATCTGTAACCGTCGGTTGCTACCATCAAAAACCCCCTTTTCTCAAGTTCACAAAGAACACCTGTTAATGCCGGTCTGCTTTCGTCTTGGGATGCACAGTATTCCACTTTCTGGACATTTTTGGAAAAATCGCGGGCTTTTATTTTCAATTCCTTGCCTGAAGCGATTTTGGGGATTGCCGGGAATTCATCGGCCGCCATGGTTGCAAGTCTCGCGCTGTATCCTTTGGTTGAAAGCAAAACTTCCTCCCCAAGTTTTTCCACTGTAATTTCCCCTTCGGGCAATTGAGGCACAAATTCAAAGAGGGTTCTGCCGGGCAGGGTCGTTTTGCCTTCTTTTTCGGCTATACAGGGTATTGCTATTTTTATAGCCGTTTCAAGATTGGTCGACGTCACCTCCAGATTGTTTTTGGAACAATTCACCAAGATGTTGGAAAGAATCGGCAAATTGCTTTTGGCGCCCGTTGACCGGCTGCATGCGGAAAGTGCTTTTGCTAAATCCTCTTGGGAGACTCTGAACTTCATAATTTCTTTGTAGGCAGGTTTGTTAAACAGCGGGCGGGAGTTTCTTTATACTACACCTTACTGCCTATAATGCCTAGTCTTTCAACATACTGGGATAATACCAATCTATTATTATAAAAATAAGTAGTATTTACAGTAACGGTGTTGAAAGTGGAAAACTTGAGATACCCGCTCGAGTTAACGGAAAGGGTTAACAAATTAGTTAGTGGGGATTGTGGAAAAGTAAAAAGATTTTGTGGATAAAGGGTCATTTAATGTTCAAAAAGCAGACCTGATTCTTAGGATTTCGTCTTTTAATCTCCGGTCTGTATCTATTTGCTTCTCAAGCTTTTCGACAGAATGGATGACTGTCGAATGGTCGCGGCCGCCGACAAGTACGCCTATCCTTACAAGCGGCAAGCCCAAATCTTTTCTAAGAAGGTAGATTAAAATCTGTCTTGCCAGAACTATATCTGCCTTTCTAGATGGGCCTGCAAGGTCAGAAGCTGGTATTTTAAAGTGTTCACAAACCGCTCGGGCAACATTTTCCGGCAAAATCGCCTCTTTGGAATTTGCAAAATTTGAAGAGACCTTTTTAACATCATCAAGCGAAATTTTCCCCCCCGAAAGTCTGGAAAGGGAAAGCGCCGAAATTAAAAGCCCTTCAAGTTCCCTGGCACCGCCAGGGCAAGATTCGGCTATAAACTGGGAGATTTCCTCAGGAAGCGAAACACCGCGGGCCTGACACTTAACCTCTATCATTGCCTTGCGCATTTCTATATCCGGTAGCCCTATATCAACACACATCCCACCCAGAAAGCGGCTTATTAACCTTTCTTTGATTTTCCCCAAACCGGAAGGGTGTTTATCGGAAACCAAAACAATCTGTTTTTTTAAAAGACTTAACTCGTTGAAAGTGTAGAAAAATTCATCCTGCGTGCTTTCTTTGCCGGCAAGAAACTGAATGTCGTCGATCAAGAGAAGGTCTGCAGTACGGTATTTATTGCGAAACTGAGTTTGGGTTTTTTCCTTTAGCGACTCAATATATTCGTTGGTGAATTTTTCCGATGAGGAATAGATAATTTTTGCATCCGCAAAAGTTGTAAGCAAAAGGTTACCGATTGCCTGCAAAAGATGGGTTTTGCCAACACCTGTTGCGCCGTAAATTAAAAGCGGATTATATGTCGATGATAAAGATGAGGCCTGTTTTGCGGCCGTATAGGCCAAGTTGTTGGAAGGGCCGACTACAAAATTATCAAAGTTGTAATCGGGATTTAAAATCTCCGGCTTTGGGCCATTGGCATAATATGCCTGGGGGATACCCGAGAAAATAGGTTCCGCTTTCGGTTTTTTGTCATCAAGTTTGGGAGCGACCACAAAAATTATCTCGAGGCGTCGCGTGCCGTTTTTATATTCGCTCGCAGAACGCTGTGGATTCACAGTCTGCGGATGAATGCGAGAGAGCGAATACATACTGCCGAGTTCTGGAGTATCTGCTCGCTCATGTAAACTTAAAGAGGAATACCGAGACCTTTCAGGCCTCGGAAGTTTATCAATTATTTTTTTAATGACCGGTTTGTATCTTGCTTCGACCTGCTCTTTTAAAAAGCTGTTTTTTAAGGCGACAATAAGCGTCGGATTTTCGGTATCTTCTTTAAAGTCCAGAACGTATGAACCTGAAAACCAGGTTTTAAACGTGGAGTGGGAGACTTGGGATCTCACACCGGAAAGAATATTGTTCCAGATTTTTTTACCTTCCATAGGACTTACAATACTTTCAAATAGGATTTGGGGCAGCTAGAAAATTAAAATGCAGGCTTTTGCAGGGTCCACGATTGTAAAAATGTAAAGATGAGGTTTTTAAAAAAGTGGCCAAAATTTATAATTGCAGAACTTTTCAACAGATGTCAATCCCCAAAAAAGTTTTGTGGATAAGTTGCTATCTTCTACTTGATATTGTCTAATTTTTACTGTAACCTATTTGGAATTGAGGTCTGCGACTAAGGAGCATCATGCCAAAGAGAACATATCAGCCCAAAAAAAGAAAAAGAGCAAGAACTCACGGTTTTCGGAAAAGAATGCAAACGACGGACGGTAGGCAAGTTCTAAAAAGAAGAAGAGCCAGGGGAAGAAAAAAGCTCACGGTTTAATGCTGCCCTCAAGAAACAGAGCACCAAGAACTCTTTTTACAAAGCTTCGGGCAAGAGGCGCAAGCGCAAAGAAACTAGAAGGAGCGGAATTTGAGATTTTTTTTGGAAAAGGCGGTTCTCCTTTAAAAGTTGGGATTGCGGTTGGCAAAAGAATAGCCAAGAAGGCAGTTTCCAGAAACAGGATTAAGAGGATTGTTGCAGAGTCGCTAAAAGATGAAATTGATAAAATCGGCGGAGAACTGTTGATAGTTGTTAAAAAGGACATATCAGGTTTAAAAACAGGCCAGGTTAAGAAAAAGCTCCTTGGGATGCTTCAAAAATTAAATGATTAAGGTTGTGAATTTTTTATTCCGAGCGAGCAAAAACCATGGATTCCAGGTTGTGGATAAGCAAGATCCCGCGAAGCGAAGGAAGAGAAAACCACGGCCTTCAGGCATTGGGAATCTATTTGTTATCTACAGATTGGTTTTTGGGACAAGCAACGCTGCCTGCCGCTATAGGCCGACATGCTCGGCATATGCCCAGGAAGCCTTTGAAAAACACGGACTTTTAAAAGGCGGTATTTTAACATTCGGACGGTTTTTGTCCTGCCACCCGTTTTCAAAAAGGCCACTTTTTGATCCAGTGCCTGAATTCAAAAGAAAAAGCTATGAATCCGTTTGACACTTTTTTAATAAACCCCATTCTCAATCTCTTGCTGATTTTTTTGAAGATCTTCCAGACTTTGGGTATTCCGCAGGCTCTGGGCCTTTCTATTATTTTATTGACTGCAGTTGTCCGTTTGGCGATTTGGCCCTTAACCTCAACACAGCTTAAGAGCAGTCAGAAAATGGCTGCTTTAAAGCCCCATATAGACAGAATTAAAGACGAGCACGGCCACGACAAGACCAGGCATCAGCAGGAACTCGCTAAGCTTTATAAGGAACACGGTGTTAATCCCCTTGCCGGCTGCCTGCCATTACTTCTGCAGCTGCCGGTTTTCTTTGCGCTTTACCAGGTTCTTTTTAAGGTTGTGGATTTCGGAAGGGCGGATTTTTTGACAAATATTAACAGCAAAATTTACTTTCCCGTGTTCCACCTTGACAAGGTGCCTGATACCAAATTTTTGATTTTTGATCTCTCGTCAAAGCCGAATCAATGGCAGTCGGTCGGGGTTTTGATACTTCTAATTCCGGTAATTACAGGTGTTTTGCAGTTTATCCAATCAAAAATGCTTGCACCGCAGGCTGCGCCTGCTAAAGTTCAAAAAAAGGAAACCGAATCAGGCGATAAGAAGGATTCAATGGAGGAAAGCCTTGCGTCTGTCCAGTCGCAAATGATTCTGATTATGCCTGCAATGATCGCCTTTTTTTCCTATGGTTTTCCGGTCGGCCTTTCTCTTTACTGGAATACATTCACAATAGTCGGCATTATTCAGCAATATATGATCACGGGCCCTGGTGCCTTTGGTAAATATCTTCCCAAAAAATGGCAAAAGCAAAGCTTGACGAAAACTTAGTTGCGGAATCTATCCGCGAAATAATTGAAAAACTTCAGGTCCCGGCGACGATTGAAGTTTCCCGACAGGACAGCATCTTTTTTGTTGATATCGATTCAGAAGACTCATCGCTTTTGATTGGCAAACACGGGGTGAATTTGGAAAGTCTGCAGTTCATTTTGGCTGTGCGTCTAAAAACGTTAACAGGTGATGACGATTTTGAAATTTATGTCGATGTCGGCAACTGGCGCAGGAGGAAAGAGGAAAAGTTAAAACAAATGGCGCTTGATGCGGCGCAGAGGGTGGAAACCGACAATGAACCTCAGGCGATTTACAATCTTACAAACAGCGAACGCCGGGTGGTCCACGTGGCTTTGGCAGAGCACCCTGCAGTCGAAACAATTTCCGAAGGCGAGGGCGAAAACAGGCACATCATCGTAAAGCCCAGAAATTAGGCACAAGTGAAGGCTTCGGATCTACTTTTTTTGACAGTACTTCTTTCCTTGCCTGTTCAGCTGAACAAATTCTTCTGGCCTCAGTTTTCGTTTGTGTTTGGCATCCCTCAGGACCTTTTGGCAATATCTGTCTATCTGTCGGATGTTTTGATATTATTTTATATTCTTGTTTTTGCAGCGGAATTCATATTTAAAAAGGGTGCCAAAGACAGGTTAGCGGATTTCTACAAACGGCAGAAAATTTTCATATTGGCGGCAATTGCCTTCAATTTATATCTTTTTGTGAACGCACTTTTTATCTCCGACAGACCCATTTTGTCTCTTTGGTTTTCTTCGAAGGTTTTTGAATTTTCCCTGTTGGCAACTTTTGCCCAATTTACTCTTTCCAAAAATAAAGTATTTAAATTGAGTTTTACGGTTTTGGCAATATCCATATTCTGGCAGTCGTGTTTAATTTTTTTACAACTTATTTTTCAGAGGTCTTTGGGACTCTGGTTTTTGGGAGAGCGAAGCTTTAGCGCAGACACGCCTTCGATTGCCCATGTTTATATCTTCGGGAAACAACTGCTTCGGCCCTACGGTACCTTTCCCCATCCTAACGTTGCAGCCGCCTTTTTTGCCGTCGGTTTTATTATTTTGTCTGCTCGAAAAGGATCAAAAATCACCAAATTAAATATTTTCGCCTCTGCGCTTTCTTTGCTGTCGGTTTTTTTAACCTTTTCCAAAGGCGCCGCAGCTGCGATTTTGGCAGGCTTGGTGTTTATTTGTAAAAAACCTTTTTATTTGACACTTGTGTTGTTGCTGTCGGTTTTTTCGGCCTTTATTTTTTTCAAAAACTTACCGGAGGGTCAGGTTGTCTCCATCGCCGAGAGGCTCATCCTTTCGCAGGCTGCAGTTGAGCTTATTTTTAAAAATCCGCTTTGTGGAGTCGGCTCGGCAAATTTCCTGCATGCACTATCGGCATTCAACTTGTTTTCAATTGCCGATGTCAGACTCCTTGCACCCGTGCATAATGTTTTCCTTTTAATTTTTGCAGAAGAGGGGCTAATTGGACTATTTTTGTTTTTGTTCTTGCTTTGGGCGGCATTGAAAAACATCTCCGCAAGATGGCAGTTTGCTTTGGCTTTTGCACTGATTGTCTTTTTAACGGTTGATCATTTTCTCTGGACTCTTCAGCAGGGCCGTTTCCTTTTCTGGCTTTCTTTGGCCTACATTTTGCGTTTTTCAAAAGGTCATATTGCCTGATATATTACAGAAGCATGATCAGACGAGTCTTCTATAATGCCGGGGCTCAAATTTTAGGGAAGGGTTTTACGGCTGGAACAACCTTGGTTGTGACCCTTTTGGTGGGCCGTTCCCTGGGGCCCGCCGGTTTTGGGGATTTTACCAAAATTTTTGTGTTCGTTGGTTATTTCTATACTTTTGCCGATTTTGGCCTGAACAGTATCTATATTGCCCAATCGACATTGAAAAATGAGACAGGGCTTTTTAAAGTGTTAGTTTCTCTAAGGCTTGTGATGGCCTTGGTTTTTGTGGCTTTGGCACTTTTGGTTGGATTTTTCCTTCCTTACAATGCTGTAGAAAATACCGGTTTTAGTCCTCTTGTCAAAATCGGAATTGCCGTGGCGTCTGTGACAATTTTGACCCAGGCACTTTATACGAGCGCCAATTCCCTTTTCCAGAAAAAGTTGAGGTATGATCTTTCAACTGTCGCAGCCACCTCAGGCGTAATTGCCATCCTTCTTACTGTTTTTTTAGCCAGCGCGAAAGGAGCATCGGTTATCCGGTTTGCCCAAGCTTATGTTTTCGGCGGTATTGTGACGGTTTTTGTGGCCTATTTGATTATATATAAAAGATGGCAAATTCTTGTTTTTCCGAAAATAGACAGGGTTGCCTTTTTAAATTATCTTTCCAAATCATGGCCGGTTGGTCTTGCTCTTATTTTAAATCTGCTTTACTTCAGGGCCGATGTTTTGATCCTTGCCTGGGTCCGCCAGCCCCAGGAGGTTGGCATTTACGGTCTTGCCTATCAATTCTTTGAAGCTTCTTTGGCCGTGCCTATCTTTTTTGTCAACGCCATTTATCCTTATCTTGCCACAGTTTACAAACAAAATATCGGCAAGTTTTACAAAAACTTTAAATTCTGGGTTTTGGTGCTTTTGGCACTCTCTGTTATAGTTTCAGTCTTTCTAATTTTGGTGTCGTTTCTGATTCCTTTTCTCTACGACATGCGGTTTGTCGCATCTCAAGCGCCTTTGGTAATTTTGGCCTCAGGTATCCCGTTTTTCTTTCTTTCTGCGCTCTTGTGGCATATTTTGATAATTTATGACAGGCAGAAAAGTTTGGCTTTAGTGTATGGTGCGGGTTTCATATTCAACCTTACGGCAAACCTGATTTTTATTCCCAAATTCGGCTACATCGCCGCCGCCGCAAACACGGTAATCTCCGAAGCATTCATTTTATTGCTTTTGGCTGTTATTGTTGTAGCAGTACCGAAATTAAAGACTGCAAACCTATTATGATTGACGTATTCTGTGACGGCGGCGCAAGAGGCAACCCGGGTCCGGCAGCTTGGGGATTTGTCATAAAAGTCGGCGGGCGGACTACAAAAGAAGACTGCGGCTATATCGGAATTGCAACCAACAATTTCGCTGAGTATACTGCACTTGTTAAGGCGCTTTCCTATCTTAGGGAAAATTTTGGAGGCGAAACGGCAAAAGTCTACCTTGACTCTAAACTTGCGGTTTCGCAGCTTTCAGGTGAATACAAGATCAAGAACTTAACAATCGCAAGATTGGTTCGAGTTGTAAGAGAGATTGAAAAAGGTTTAGGGAATATTGTTTATAATCACATCCCAAGGGAGAGAAACAAAGAAGCAGACAGATTGGTTAACATTGCTTTAAATAAAAATATCTATGGAGCTTAAGGACTACTGGCAAATACTTAAAAAAAACCTGGCATTTATTGTTTTTTTGGCGCTTCTTGGTGCCTTATTCGCATATCTTTTAACTTCAAATTTTTCCGGCGGGCAAAGGGTGCAAAAGCATTATTTGCTGATTGAGGAACAAGCCGCAGGCGAAGGATTTGAAAGTCCGGTAATTTTTAAGGAGTCTGTTGATCTGACGGATACTGCCGTTTCGATTTTGCAGACTTCTGATTTCAAAAAAGAAATACTTAAAAATCAGGAGAATTTGATTGTTAAAAAAGAAGCAAGGCAGGTTTTGAATTTACAGGCAGAGGCAAGCGAACGAGAAAGGGCCTTCGAAATCATAAAGACAGCCGCTGAAAATTTTAACGGGATGACAGCTAGTCTTTTCGGCCAAAACGAAAAAATCAAACTTACCGAGATTGGCGAATCTTTCGAATCATTACGACCGGCTTTTGACAAAAAGATTACGACTGCCTTCGGCTTTTTGCTTGGGGCGGCATTTGCAATATTCGCAGTCGGCCTAAAGACCTATTTTAAATTGTAGATGGACCATCCTGCCCCCAACGCGGATTCAAAAAACCAAATATTGGTAACCGATACCGATACTTACCTTGGTTCTGCGATTGCCAAATCTTTCCTATTTGCCGATTTTAGCGTTTGGGGCGTAGGTAACTCTTCGCTTACCACAGACCTTCTTTCCAAAAAAGAGTTTACGCTTCTTGAGGTTGATTTTTCCCAGCCCCTGCCTTCATATTTGCCCAAATTCGCAAGCGTTTTTTTCCTGGGTTTTTTAAAAGACCGCAATTTCGCAACTTTAGGGGATACTAACTTTTCCCCCCAAATTCGGAATTTACTGGCCAATAGTTCTGAGGAGCAAAAGGTATTTGTTTTGCTTCCGATCTTTGCAGATGCTGAGCTTTTGAGAAAAAAGATTGAAGCGCATAACCTCCACCAAGATACCGATTTTATCTTAATCGGTGACGTCTATGGCTCGGGTATGCCTCTTGCCGATCACAACCGTCATCTTCACAATAATTTACTTTCCGATTTAATCTGGCAGGCGGCAAAAGACGACAAAATTATCCTAAAAAACGAGGGTCTTGATTTGATTTATCCCACGTTTCTTGCGGATGCGACCTTCGCAATCAGCAGACTGGCGCTTGCAAAAAGCGAAAAAAAGATCCACTTTGTAATTTCTGACGAGCCAAAAACTGCGCTTACGGTTTCCTATGCGATTCAGCACGCACTGACTATGACCTTAGGCAAAAATGTTGAACTTTTTTTTGAGGGTCCTGAACCAGTTGAAAAACCACAGGTACAAAAGGCCGTCGAAATTGCCAATCTCGAGTTTGAGCCAAAGCAAAATTTGGAAGAGGGCCTGAGAACAACCTTTGCGGATTTGGATAAAAGGGGGCTGGTTGTTGCGGCAAAACCCCGATCTTATGAAGGCGATAGCCACAAACAAAAGCCGGAATTGCTAAAGACCGATTTAGTCTCCCCCAAAATTGATTACAAAAAAGGCCAGAGGACTGATTTTTTCATTTTCAAGATTTTTAAATTTATGCCCAAAGGCCGTTTAAAGTCAGCTCTGATTTTACTTGCGGCTTTTTTCGTTTTAACCTTTGGCAAAACGGCGCTGGATATCTACGTGGGCATTTCAAGTCTTAAGTCGGCCAGACATGAAGTGCTTTTAGGTAATTTTTCAAAATCAGCTGATCTTGCAGAAAGCTCGAAGGGACATTTTTCAGCATCTAGTTCCCAAGCAAAAGTTTTGACTTATCCAGTAAAGTTCATTTTGCCCCAGAAAACCCAGGGGCTGATTCTTGCTCTTTCTGGTGCCTCTTTCGGGGCGGATGCTTTATCTGCGTTTGCAAAGGGGTCGGGCGAGCTTGCGGGTGATCTTAAGAAAATAACCTCCAAAGATTCTAAGGCCGAGAATCTGGATTTTGAGGGGGCATCGGCAAGCTTTAGCCGTGCCCACTTTAATGCATCAAGGGCCGCGGCATTTTTGGAGGAGGCGCAAAAAGCGGGACTTCCTTCCGGTCCAATCACAAAAGCCAGGGAGTCTTTTGAACTTTTGGATAGCCTTTCCAAATCATCAATGGAAATTGTGAATTTGACTTTGGATTTTACGGGCCGCGGCAGTGCAAAAACTTATCTTGTACTTTTCCAAAACAACACGGAACTTAGGCCCGGCGGCGGCTTCATCGGCAATATCGGACTTCTAAAGTTTGAAGAAGGAAAACTTAAGGAGATCACGGTCGAGGATGTTTATACTGCTGACGGACAGTTAAAAGAAAAAATCGAACCCCCTAAACAGCTGGCACAGCTTCTGACAGTCGACAATTTTTATCTTCGGGATTCAAACTGGAGCGGGGATTTTGAGGCAAATGCAAATCTTGCGCGTGATTTTCTTAAAAAAGAAACAGGGCAGGATGTTGACGGAGTGATTGCCGTAGACTTGACCTTTGTTGCGAATCTGTTAAAGGCCACAGGTCCTTTAAAACTTGCGGATTATAACGAGGAAATTACGGCAGACAACCTTTTTGAAAAAGGGGAATATTATAGTGAAGTTAATTTTTTCCCGGGTTCAACCCAGAAGCGGGATTTTTTTGGTGCTTTAACGCGGGCTCTGATTTCCAAAATGTTGGCAGACATCGCCCAGATAGGAGAAGTCAGTAAAACTTCGGGTGACAGTCATTTTGTGGAGGTTGCTGCTGTTATCAAAGAAGCTTTGGCCAGAAAGCACGTCATGATGACATTTGAAGATGCGAATCTTTCTGCCTTTGCCAAGGCCAAAGGCTGGGATCACCCTCTGCCGCCTGCCAATTTTGATCCGTCTGCCGATCTTGGCGAAACGCGGGATTTCTTGGCGCTTTTGGAAGCAAATCTTGGGGCAAATAAGGTTAACAGAGTAATTGAAAGAAAAGTTGGCTATGAGGTCAATGTCGGCCGGGACGGGGATCTGGTCGCCACACTTACGATTGACTACACCAACAACAGCCAGGCCGAAACTTGGCCGGTCGGCAAATACGTTAATTATTTAAGGGTCTATGTGCCTCAAGATGCCGAGCTTTTGGAATATAAAAATGCCGATCAGAAAATCGAAGATGTTGAAACTGTCGCCGGCGAAAAGCTCACAACATTCGGAATGATTGTGGAGGTGCCGATTAAATCCACGCGCCAGGTTGTCCTTTCATACAGCATTCCTAAAAAGATAGATTTGGAAAAGTTGCCAACCTATCATCTATACGCTCAAAAACAGGCAGGTACTGCCAATGATTCCTTTACTTTCTCGATGAATCTGCCCGACTACTTAAAGGTAGAATCAATAAACGGAGTTGATGAAAAGAAAATAACTCAAAACCTCAAAATCCCAACCGATTTGGCAACGGACAGGGAGTTTGAAGTTGAGGTTGGGAAGAAGTAAAATACAACTATGCGGACAACAAATTTTAAAGAAATTCACAAAAGGTATAAGGGCAAATGGGTGGCTTTGACATCGGACGAGAAGTCAGTCATATCTTCAGGTAAAACAGCTAAAGAAGTCTACGACAGAGTTCATAAAAAGGGTTTTCAAGAGCCAATATTGATGCAGGTTCCTAAGTACTTAAATATCCTGCACTACCACTAAGACTTATGAAAGATGCAGTCAAGATTAAACAAACGGTGGAGAAACTCTACGGACGATATGCTAAGCCACTAGAGAAGAAATATTGGGGTAAATATATCGCCATTTCTCCAAAAGGCCAAACGGTTTTGGCCTCGACTCTCAACGAAGCTTCCGACAAGGCTGCCAAGTTTGGTCGTGGCAACTTTATCTTTAAGATTGGTGAATATGCTGTTGGCGACTGGCTATGAGGAGAAGGCAGTTGACCACGCTTGTCAGCAGCCACTTTCCATACATCTCAGTTAAAGTCACTTTCAGAAATAGAGAGGAAATAGGCGAACTATTCTTTCAAGAAACGGCTTGCGTTAAGGATAGTAAATCCGATTACTTTTTTGCCCTTTTTGCGAACTAGAATTCCTCTTTCGGTTGGCATGGTGTCGCTCACCTTTTGAGGTTGTCCAAAGCTAACGTACAGAACATCAGCCTGTTTGTCATAGTCTGTCCAGACCTTCTTCTGTGGCAATTTCATCTCATCTCCAGTAAAAATTCTTCTTTAGCCCTTGTGAATTTTATGCTTTTGATTTTATCAAAAAACCCCTGTTGCCCTAAAATTGGAATGTCGTTGTAATCATCGCTAAATTCAACGGAAGTATTAAAACTGTCACCTTCGACAAAAATTCTTATATCCGAGTGACTGTAAGTTATTATTTTATCCCCATTAACTCCTATAGTTGAAGACTTTTGGCCGCTTTTAAGATTTATTCCCAAGGTCGGGCATATATATGACGGGAATAAATTGTAATCGGCACCCGAATCAATTAACGCTGCAATCGGGCCGATCATTTCGCTGTCTTGGTACTTGATAATAATCTCAATTATCGGTCTTGCAACTTCACTGACTTTCTTTCCATAAGAATCTAAAATCGGCAACTTGGTGTAATAGAATTTCTTTAGGGACATTAACCTACAAAAGAGGCGTCTAGGCGGGGTACTTTCAAAAGCACCGGTTTTACCGCTCGTTTATGGGCTTCTTTGTAAACCTTTTGGAAGTTTTTCCCAGAGAAAATAATTTTGTTTTTTGAGGAATCCAGAGCAACCCATTCGTTTGAATGTTTTTCGATACCCTTTATCCTGCGTCCCTTCATAAGCATATTATACAATGTGCATCAAATTTTTAGTTTGCAAACCTCTCAATGATATTGGGGTTAGTTGCAAAACCTCAAAATCCCAACCGACTTGGCAACGGATAGGGAATTTGAAGTTGAGGTTGGGAATAAGTAGGTTCGTGTTACCAGCGGTCTTTTTTGTTAAGGCCGAAAGCGCCTCCACCCATACCTGCCGCACCTGCGCCGACTCCAAGAATGGGGCCAGCGCCAACCGTAACTACTGCAGTACCTGCAGCAAGAGCCGCTAACAGGAAAATTAACCAACCGGGATATTTTCTTGCAAAATCCCAGATTTTTTTACCCATCCCAGGGTACATTTCATCAACGGCTTTTTTGACATCTTCTCTTTGAGTTAATCGGTCTAAAATGGCTTGGCCGATTTCCGGTCGCGATTTAATTGCTTGATGAAGTAACTGCAGACTTTCCTTAGATTTACCTTTTTCAAACAATGAATCGCTAGCATAAAGAATTAATTGTCCTGCTTCTTTGAGGGAAAGTTTTTGTCCACTTTTTAATTTATCTTTGATTATTTTTAATTCATCACTATTTGGCCCGTTTACTGCATCTGCAATTTCTATGAGATATTTGGTCTGTGCAGCTGAGTCTAACTCGGCAAATTTTTCCCAGCTCATTATCTTTACTGTCGCTTCGCTAGCACTTTGACCTAAACCCTCCGCCTCTCTAGCTCTTTTTTCCGCATCCTTTTTAGCAGATTCATTTGCCTTCAATCTGTTTCCAACTTCACCGGCTTTTTTCTGAAGGTCGGGCAATTCTTCTCCAGCTTTCTTTGTTTCCGCCTCTGTGGCGCCGTCGTCGTTTAACACGTCCTGCCGAGCTTTTATCTTTTTTCTTAGATCCGCGTAGACTACTTTATCTTCGTCGATTTTTTCTTGCAGCTCATCAGCCGTTGCTCTTTCTTTCTCGGTTTCCTCGAATTTTTCTGCGCTTTTTTTATCCTCTTTATTCCTCTCGTCGGCCTCCTTTTTTACAGTTTGTCCTTCTAGGCTCTTTTCGACAATTCCTTTTCGGGCATTTGCATCGTTCAATTTATCTTGAATGATTGCTTTTGTTTCTTCGTCTGTGGCTCCGTCGAGTTGCTCTTCGAGTGATTTTATCTCGGCATCTGTTCCAGTTAACTCTTCTTCTAACTGAGGCACATCGAATTTAGCAAGTCTTTTTGCTTCTTCAGCACGTGCCTCTATTAATTTCGCTTTTTCCTTTGTTGTTGCGTTTTCGCCGCTACCGCTTTTTCTTCGTCTCTGCTCAGATCTTATTTGATTTTTTCGCCACTTTGCTTCATCAGAAATTTCTTTGGCTCTAGATCTTTCATCAGGTGTCGATCGGCCTGCTAAAGTTCCTAAATAATCGTTGTGTGCTTCTTCATAATTCGTCTTTGCGTCTCCTCCATATCGCCTAATTCGTCTTGATCAGCGTCGCGTAATTCCTCTCTGTACGCACTGCGTTGCTCATTTCTAGCTCTATTTAATTCCTTTTGAGAATCGCTATCATTGGAATCACCATCTGTTTCTTCATCAACTTCTTCCGTGCGTTGTCTTGGTTTTTGGGTGGTTGCTCCCTCTGGAGTTTGGTCTTCTGGTGGAGTTGGAGAGGTTAGGGTTTCTGGAGGGGTTGGTGGTTCTCCGGCTCCGGCACCACCACCTTCGGTAGCAGTTGGAGGAGCATCGGGAACCGCGGCCTCCGCTTCAGGCGCTTCTGGCTCTTCGACTCCTGGAGCTGGACCACCGTTTCCACCTTCGCCAGTTGCATACACAGGCTGGTCAAGTTCAGCCCCCGCAGGAGCATTGTCAACAGCATCATGGGAACTCATCGTATCGGCGCGACGTCTGACTTCACCTCTCAGAGCTGGAGCTAGACCTTGCAATACTCGATCAGGATTTTCGCCGCTAGCGATACGTTCTGCATACTTTGTTAGGAGATCGCTTGGGGGTGTTTCCCCGGCTTCAGGTGGTTGTCGAGTGGCAGTTCCTGCCTCGCCAGCTGAATATGATGGCTTGCCAAGGTCAGCAGACAGCGGAGCGTTTGTGGCAGCCGATTCGGCACTTGGTTGGCCAGCTACTTTCCTGAGTGCTTCATCTGGACCTTCTTTGCGTTGTATCTCTTGAGCCCGCGTGGCTTCTGCTTTGGCAGCTAATTGGGCGGGGGATTCTTGGGGTGGACCAGCAGGACGCAGAGTTTGTCCGGCCGCTTCCGGTCCTTGTGAGCCTGGTGGAGGAGCCATGTCTGGGCTTGGAGGTCC
>Ga0209541_10007082_pt1 | contig 18936 bp, 27 predicted proteins | sample RifCSPlowO2_01_FD_184027 | JGI IMG/M metagenome (GOLD analysis project Ga0209541, IMG submission 184027) | Groundwater microbial communities from Rifle, Colorado - Rifle CSP2_plank lowO2_0.1 (SPAdes) (version 2) | ecosystem: Environmental > Aquatic > Deep subsurface > Groundwater | place... | reverse complement strand
TCAGATCTTGCTAAAGAAATAGGAGTAACTACTGATAAAAAAGGAGAGATAGTAATAGATCACAAAACTTCTGAAACAAATATTCCAGGGATCTTTGCAGCAGGAGATGTCACAGATAAACCGTTTAAACAGTTAATAACAGGAGTAGCAGATGGTTGTACAGCAGCATATTCAGCTTATGAATATATAAGTAAGAATTTATCTAAATAGATTATTTCCAATCTTCATAATAATTATAAACTTTATTAATCTGTATTTCAAATGGCTATAAACGATCGCTCAGGATTACCTCCCAAAGTATCAGAAATCCAAACTCTAGTTGGTAAGTGTTTATTCTGTCCATTAGGAGATTCAGAAAAACGAGGAGTGATGTGCAAAATCACGATTACAGAGCAGAGGATAAGGTTGACCTCTGAACAAAGAAAATACTTTTGTGCCTTAGGAAAAGAGGGGGAAGAATGTGTTATTCCCAAAATATTTGGATTAGCTTATCGAGGCACACAAATTAGTCAGAGGGGAGATATAGATAGTATTAGATACTAAATAATCTCATTTCTAATATCTTGTTCAAAAAACTGACTAAATCTCTTTCCCTCAGACTTAGCTTTCTTTAAATTAACAACCCAATTTCCTCCAGAATCTTCAAGTTGTTTAGGTTCTATAAAAATCCACCCCTCTCTATTAAAACGCACTGCAATTACAGGATTCAGACCCATCAAATATGAAAATTGCATAAAATCATCAATCTGTTGTTTAGTAATATAAATACGAGGGCTTTTGCTCGATTTTGCCTCAACTGCATAAGGTTTCAAGTTAATTTTTCCAGCAATCAAATCGCAAAAGGTATTGTCATTCATTCCAGATCCTGCAACACGTGCGGCTTTCCACCCATGCTCTGTAAATAGCTGTAACAGCTCTCTTTCAGATTTAGAACCTTTAGATTTGTTAGACATATTATTTTAAATAGCAATTACTTTTTAACTTCTCTTATATCATGAAAGAAAAAACAATAAAAGAATTAATAGAATTTGGAATAATAAATATAGACAAACCAACTGGACCAACAAGCTTTCAGGTATCTCAATACATAAAACAGTCTTTAGGACTAAGTAAAACATCTCACTTAGGCACTTTAGATCCACAGGTAACTGGAGTCTTACCTATTGCTTTAAACAGAGCCTGCCGCCTTAACGAATATTTAATGAATAAGGATAAAACTTATGTAGGGATAATCAGAGTCCACAAGGAAATCTCTAAAGAAGAACTTCAAAATATTGCAAATGAGTTTATAGGAAAAATAATTCAGCTTCCTCCAGTGCGTTCAAGCGTTAAAAGGGCAGAAAGAGTTCGCGAAATTAAGACATTCAAAATATTAGAAAAAAAAGGAAAAGATTTCTTGTTTACATCAGAAGTCCAGGCAGGAACTTACATTAGAAAATTGTGCTCAGATATTGGTAAAAAAATAGAAGGTGCACACATGCTAGAATTACGCAGAACACAAGCAGGAATTTTCAACGAGTTAACAGCCATAACTCTCTATCAATTTGATAAAGCAATAGAAGAATACAAAAAAGGGAATGAAACTCTCTTAAGAAAAGTCTTAGTATATGGGGAAATAATTTCAACTATCCTACCAATAATAAAAATAAGAAAGGATGTAGTAAAAAAAGTCTTAACAGGTTCTCCAATTTTCAAATCGTTTTTAGAAGAAAAACCAGATAAGAAAATAAAGCAAGGGGATAAAGTTGCAGTCTATTCAGATAGTAGGTTTATAGGGTGCTATAATTATGTAAATTCTAAAGACTTAATAGCAAAACCTGAGTTTGTATTTAATTAATTATTTGCAAGATTATGTCAAAGTGTCTCCCTATGTCAAAAATCAAAGATTTTTGAGCACATTCAAAAACAGTAGTTTTTGATGAAACCACATTCTTAGAAAACTATTGTTTTCTAATCCATTCAACTTTTACAAGTTGAAGTCTTTAGAATGTGGTCAACACTTTGAGCACAAGAAGTTTGTTCCAGAAGACAAACTTCTGTGCAGAAATTTCTCTTCAAAAAGAAATTTCTTGCTGAGAAATTCACCTGAATTTCGAGGTGCTCAAAAACAGAAGTTTTTGACACATCCAAAAATCGAGCACCTTTTCAAACCACGACTTTAGAAAATTGAGATTTTCTAATCCATTCAATTCTCACTCAACGAGTTGCAATGAACAAGTTATTGTTGCAAATAAATCGCAACATATATCCAACATTACTGTTGGACACATTGCAGTTCTTCGTTTCTGGCGAAACCTCAGAAATTGAAGTTTTTAAGTCGTGGTGGTGCATCGATTTTTTGATATTCTTTAACTTTACGTTTAAATATTTTACTAACTAAATATATTATTATAAATAAGACAAAAACAATTGCAAGAATATATTCAATATTTCTTGTAGCCTTAATTAAGAAAGAGAATCCTTGTCCAGTTAACCATCCAAGAGGAAACATTATAATTAACCATACTAGTGTAGCAATAGAATCATAAAACAAGAAATTGGTAAATTTTTTCTCTTTTTTACTAACTAAGATAACGGCAGCAGTTCTAATTCCATATATGAATTTTGAGAATATTAAAGGAGTAATATAATGGATTCCGCTAAATTGATTAATAAAAGAAGTCAGATAACCCTTAGAAAACCTAAATCTTCTATCTAATTTATTTATAATCTCTCGATTTGATAAATAATAAAGTAATATATCATGGACAAGTATTCCAATAAACCCTAAAATAGAGATAATAAAAAACGACCATATGCTGGCGTTATTTAAGCTAGCAATAACCACTAAAAAAAGAAGTATATCCTCACTCAAAAAACCTGCAAGAGGTGAAAAAAGAATTACATTTCTTGCAAAAAATTCAACCAATGAATTTATAACAATTTCCACAATACACTTAATCAAAAAGGATTAAAAGCCTTGCTCTCAATAAAAATGCTATGAGGGAATTCATATATTACTCAAGGACAGCACCAACAGCCGGGTACTATATCAAGGAAGATCTACAGGCATCTGGTCGTATAGACATAGCAGTTCATGCAGTAATTGCTTCATTTTTCCTAAGTCACAAAATAAGAACTGACACAAGGCTCCATTTAATTTTTGCAGGACCTCCAGATCCAGTAAAACATCTAGAATTATTCCCCAAAACAGATGGAAAAGTAGGTGTAGATAAGATATACCTTGGAAAAAAAGACGTTTCAGGAATCCTAAGAAAAATGCTCTTCAAGTACAGGAAAGATCTAAAACATGAAGTATTTCCAGGTTATTGGGTTGAAAAAAAGAATTTAGTTGAACTTATAGGAGAGTTACGCAAACAAGGTAAGACTATATATGTTTTAGATCCCGATGGAGAAGACATAAGAAAAATAGAAATAAAAGATAATCCTGTATTTCTACTAGGGGATCACAAAGGAATTCCTCAAAAAGATTATAAGCGTCTCCTAAAGATATGTAAATCTGTGATGATAGGTCCTAAGACTTACTTCGCATCTCACACATTAATGATTGTTCAAAACGAATTAGATCGCAGAGGAATTTAAAACTTGATTTTATCAATAACTGCATCAAAACATCTAAAAGTCCTTGGTTCAATGTCTGAGCGAAGGCGAAGTTTTAGGACTTTTAGGAGATCCGGGATTCAAAACTATATTCTAGCATATAAGAGTCTCGGTACAACAATGGTTAAAAACTCTTGACTAGGGGTTTCTACATGGTTAAAGGATTAGCGGTCAAATTAAAGTCTTATGATGAAACAATTCCCAAGGTGTTAAATTTAATAAAATTCGGTGAAGAATTAAAGAAACATAAGAATATAATTATCAAAGTCCATATACTTCCAGGACAACCTGAAAAATCTACAAAAATAGAATTTTTAGAACCTCTAATACAGTTCTGCATAGCCAACAAGAATCCTATTTCAGAGATCCTCATTGCAGAAGGGTGTGATGGTGCTGAAACAAGGGATTTATTTGATGAATTGGGCTACACAAGGCTTGCTGAAAGATACAGTCTTGGTTTAATCGATTTAAATGAATCTTCTTCCGTGGAAATTCAAAATCCAGAGTTCCTGCGATTCAAATCAATTCACTACCCAGAGTTACTCATAAACAGCTTTGTCATAGCTGCAGCCCCTCTAAACCTTCATGAGGAGCTCGGAATGACTGCCTCCCTAGATACTATGATAGGAGCATTTCCAGCGTATAAGTATAGAGGGTTCTTTTCTAGAACAAAAAATAAATTAAAAGATTACTCTATAAAATACCAAATACATGATATATTAAAATGCAAAATGCCTGATTTAGCAATAATTGATGCAAGTGATAAAGGATTCGTAATTATAGGTAAACCATTAGAAATGGATAAACAAGCATCAAAATTATTAGGGTTAAATTGGAATAACATTCCCCACTTAAGATTAATTGACGAAAGTTTCAATCAAATGTCTAAATTAGAAGAAGTAGATAGCCTCATAGGAAAGGTAGCAGAACATAAATAAGATTATTAACCCTCAAATCTTTATAAAACCATGAAAAAGAGTATTCGAATTAAAATTCAAGGAGCAATTCAGCCAGTATTCTTTAACAGATTTATAAAAGAAAATGCAGATAAATTAGGGATAAAGGGTTTTGTAAGAAACACAGATGATGGTAGGGTCGAGGTGTTCATAGAAGGAAATACTGATGAGGTAACATCTATGATTTTGGCCTGTAAAACAGGACCTCAACACGCACTAATAAGAAACACTGAAGAAAAAGAAGAAAGATATCAAGGCTTTAAAGATTTTAAGATAATGAATTTCTAATAAATCTAAAAATCTTCGTCCTCGTCTTCTTCGTCTTGGTCTTTATCGGAGGACTCGTCATCCTCATATTCGTTTTCCATGACCAAGGATTTATCTAGAGGGTATTTAAATTTTTCTGAGCATTATTTGATAACAAATAAAGCTCAATTATAATTGCTATGTCTTCAATAGTAATGCATATAAATCATCTTTAACATAATTCCACATGGGTAGAGAAGATTTAATTATACAAGAGCGTTTGAAAAAGTTAAAATCTATCAGAGATGCTGGAATAAACCCATATCCAGATAAATTCGAAAGAACACATCTAGCTCTAGAGATAATTGAAAAAAATAAGTCTCTCAAATCAGGTTCAAAATCTTCTCAAAAAGTAAAAGTCGCTGGCAGAGTAATGAGTATTCGCGATTTTGGAAAGATTGCATTTGCAGTGTTACAAGATGATTCATCTAAAATACAAATAAACTTGCAGAAAGATGAAACTCCTGAAAAAACAAGAGAATTCTTTTCAAAATCAGTAGACTCAGGAGATTTTATTGGAGTGGATGGCACAGTTATAAGAACGCAAAGAGGAGAACTCTCAGTCCTTGCTAAAAGTCTAGTAATGCTCTCTAAATCGATTTTGCCCTTGCCTGAGAAATGGCATGGCCTAAAAAGCGATGAAGAACGTTTAAGAAAAAGATATTTAGACATCTTAATGGATGGAGAAACAAAAGAAATTTTCATAAGGAAATTTAAATTCTGGAATACGATGAGAACTTTTCTAATAGAAAATGGTTTTATTGAAGTAGAAACTCCTGTTCTTGAAACCTCTTCTGGAGGTGCGGCAGCAACGCCTTTCAAAACCCACCACAACGCGTTGAATATGGATGTTTATCTTAGAATTTCAATGGGGGAATTATGGCAGAAACGTCTCATGGTTGCAGGGTTTGAAAAGACTTTTGAAATAGGTAGACAGTTCCGTAATGAAGGGATGGATGCAGAGCACTTACAAGATTACTCTCAGATGGAATTCTATTGGGCATATGCAAACTACGAAAATGGAATGAATCTTGTAGAAGAAATGTACAATAAAATTGCTAAAGAAGTTTATGGTAAAACCAAATTTACCATTGAAAATCATACCTTTGATTTATCAAAAAAATGGAAGCGCATAGATTACGCGGAAACGGTAAAAAAAGAAACCGGAATAGACATATTCAAAACAACTCATAAAGAGATGGAATCAAAAATTAAAGAGCTCAATGGCACTCTGGAACCAAATCAATCAAGACAAAATTTAATTGATTCATTGTGGAAATATTGTAGAAAGAAAATAAGCGGACCTGCATTCCTTATTGGACATCCTGTTGAAGTTTCTCCTCTTGCAAAGAGAGATCCCAAAGATAATAGAAAAGTAGAGCGTTTTCAAGTGTTATTAGCAGGTAGCGAAGTAGGTAATGGTTATTCAGAACTTAATGATCCTATTGATCAAGAAGAGCGTTTTATAGAACAGCAAAAGATGAAAGATGCAGGAGATAAAGAAGCTCAAGAACATGATAAAGATTTTGTTGAGGCATTAAAATATGGAATGCCTCCAACATGTGGTTTTGGAACTTCAGAAAGACTCTTTGCATTCTTTGAAGGAAAACCTATTAGAGAAACAGTAATATTTCCATTAATGAAACCATCACAACCAAGCTTTAATAAAAAATGACAGACGAAATAGATTCCAAAAAAGACTTGAGCCAGGACAGTGGTTTTTTAGATGATCAAAATCTTCCAAAGACAAACTTTGACCTAATAATAAAAAGCAAAATAAAATCAGCAGTGCCTGAACTTAGCGTAGCAGGAGAAGTTCCAGATGCATTAAATAAAAAAGTTCATAAACTACTGCAAGATGCATCAGAAAGAGCAAAAGCAAATGGCAGAAGAACTCTGCAAGCCAGAGATTTGTAAAATTTTAAACAATTATTAATTCTTAAGTGGGAAAACATGTTTATATACTAAAACCTCTTAACACATAGATATTATGAAGAGGATAATATCTCTTGCAATTGCACTTCTACTAGTGTTTATTATGTTCTTCTATTTTGCCTCTGCATTAAATGATACAATGATTGTTGAAGCCAATATCTTTGCTAATGCTGGAAATAATTCAACAACAATAAGAGTTGAAGTGCCAGATTATTTATTTTTTGGAAACGTGACTAATTTTGAAAGATCAGAAGAATTGAAAGTCTATGTTAATAATACAGGAGATGTAGATATAACTGTAACTCCAGACCTAATTAATAGAAGTGAAATAATCTTTAATAACCTCTATCTCAGAAAATTTAGGACAAGTAATGGAACGGCAGTTAACTATACAAGAATAGGTAATTTTAATTTCAACATAAACAAGCCAGCCACAGGACAAACATTCAATGACGAATATTTTTACATAATATTAGACCTAACTAACAATCCTCAAAATATAACTTCTGATCTCATAGGCCACAGGACAAATGTTAAATTCTTTGCAGTTGCTAGATAAATACAGAATAATTTTTCTGTTGCTATTATGTTTTGATATTGTCTTTTTATCAAATTCATATGTCTCAGCTTTTGAATTTGGAGTTTCTCCATCTGAATTAAATTTTCAAGGAAAAGAGGGAGAAGAAATATGCAAGAATGTTAAAATTTTTTCATCCCTTGATGGAATAAATATTGCAATTGAAGATAAATGGACTACTCAAAAAGATTCCAGTAAAAATCTTAACGAATATTTAATGGATAGCAATGAATTAAAGATTAATATGAATTATGAAAGAGATTTCCTCTTAAATAATGAAAGGGAAATAAAAATATGTTTAAAATCAGAAAATGATGGGAAATTTAAAGGAATTTTATTCTTTCAGGCCTTAGATAATAGCCTAAATATAGGCATTTGGTTGAACGCAGATATATCAAAAACTAATCAAGCAAGCAAAATAACAGGTTTTAGTATTAAGGATCTCGATGGATTTAATCCAATAAATATTTTTTTACCACTAACCTCTTTTAATTTATTCTTGCTTCTTGCTCTACTGTTTGTGCACTATAAAAGAAAAAAGAACAGACAAGATTAATTTAATCGAGATTATCAACTAGAAGCAATAGTTCTTCTTCTTTGAACATGTCCTTTCTTATGAGATTTATCATCCATTACAACATGTTTCTGAGCTTTAGCTTGTTGTTCAGCAATTTGTTCATTTACAACAGCAACTGATTTTTCTTTTTCAACTTCAGCTTTTTTCTCTTCAGGAGTCAAATCCTTTTGACTAGGACTTGTGGCACTTGGCGCTACTTTGTCTTCTAGCTTAGCAGATTCTTTCTTAGATTCAGAAACAGTAGACTTCTTATCAGTCTTTACATGTTTTCTAGCATGGCGCTCACGCGCAAACTTAACTCTCTCAGGATCAGTTACAAAATTAACATGCACAATATCTCCTTTTTTCACAGCCTTAACAGTGACTCTTGCAGGAGGTGTAGAAACTCCACGGTGCCAAATTTCATTATTCAAATAACTATCAATTTTAACCTTGTCCAAATCCCGATTAGGAACTTTCATATGCTTTGCAATAAACTCTTTGATAGCTTTAATGCTCTTAGCAGTGCGTTTATATGAAGATACTTTAGTCCATTCTCTTCTAAGAGGGATTGTATATTCTCTTTCTAAAGTCTTAACTTCTGTTTTTACATCAGCCATTTTAATTTAATGCCTCCAGCCTAAAGTCTCCCTTATTCAATGCTCTTTGCACTTTTTCAGCAGTTATATTTACAACTTCTCTGTCTCCACCATAGATACATATTCTTACAGGATTGCCAGATTCACCCCCAACCTTCACAATAGTTCCAATATCTTCACACAAATATATCCCTATAGATTTTTGCTTAATCGCTTCTTCAAAATCTGCTTCGCGAGATAAGATGGCGGTCACTGCTCTAGCTAAAAATGAATCTCTTGTGCCACTTCCAGTAATTCTATATGTTTGTTCCATGTTTATCCTAAATGTTTCTTAGCTATTCTACGAGGTTTAATTTTTAATTTAGTTCTTCTCCAGTTTCTTCGTATCTTAGTCATTTGAGAAGGATGTACTCTTTTGCCTTTTCCAAATCTACGAACAACAGCCCAAACAGGAGCCCACTTAGTTCTTCGTGTATGAACACTTAATACAACTTTCTTATGATAGCTCTGTGTCATGTTCAAAACTCTCCGGTATTGTATGCGAAGGCATGCCAGTTTAGTAAGTAAAGTTTCAAATTTACGCACATGTTATGCTCTGCACAACTTTGTTTTGAACTGCTAAAAATTTCAATTTTTTTCATTTTATTCCTTTATTCCTTCAAGTAATTTCTTGCCTTTTTCAGTAAGAATTCTACCCTTAGCTTTTCCATCGGTTGCCTTAGTTAAAATCTCAGCAGATTCTCCTTGTTGCAAAATTAATCTTAATATCTTTCCACTTGATTTTGAAAAATGAGGTGGTTGTTTTCCACGGTCATTTTTATTTCCATATCTTGTTCTAAGTCTCTCCACTCCAACAGAACCACGCAAATAAATTTGCCTCAAAATACTAGCTGTTCGATTATACCAAAAGTTCTCATCATCTATAGGTCTTTTCTTACCGTGTCCACTTTTCACAAAAAATACCCATTCAGGAGCCTTAAATTCATCATATTCTTTCAAGGCAGAAGCTAACAATGTGTTATATTTTCCAGCCTGAATTGTTCTAACCCCATTCATAAGAACTACTAAAAAAGACGCTTTATAAAACTTCTCTATAAATATTTTGTTAATTAAATTGCCTTTTTTCAAATTAGATATTAAAGAATTTAGAACAAATTACGATTCAATTATTCTAATTATTCACCAAATTATCGATCAATCTTTGTACACATTTCTTCAATTTCATCTCTTAATCTTGAAAGATATCCCCTAATATAATCTTTAGTTATTCGTGGAGGGAGTCCAGCCTTTGATGATTCTAAAGATCTCAATTCAGCTAACCTTAAAGCAAGTGGATTAAAAAAACCTCTTATCAATTCAATTGATTCATCACGTCCAATTTCTCTAACTACCTCTTTATCAGTTAAATCCCATTCAATTTCACCCCTTGAAATTTGACTGATAGATATATCGCTCAAAGGATACATTACGCAAATTGGCATATTAGTTAGTATTTTTCTATCAGGGTTACAAGAACCAAGAATTAAACCTTGAGCACCCTCCTTTTTTATTTCATGAACTAATCTCTCAGCAACAACATTTCTCTCTCCGTAATTTATCTCCCAGTCTATTCTACCAGTTGGAGAATACATAACTCTATTGCCATGGCAATTAACACTAACCAATTTTCCTCCAGAAGATATTTTTAATAAAGAGGCTAACTTTAAAGGTTCAGCTCTTGCAATAGTCAGTATATATGATAACTGCTGAAAATTAAGGCCATTTATGGTGTATTCGTCAAAGATTTCTTTTGAAACTCTTAAAGATAAACTTACATTTCCAATTTGCTCTTCCGCAGTCAAAAGGTGATCTAAACTTTCAACCATAACTTTTCAGAAATATCTTTGTTTATAAATCCACCTATTGTTACTCCTTAACAATTAATTCCCCTATCCCATTAACTACGCAAAATCTCTAGGTCAAATTAAGAATTAACCATTTAGAAAATCTCTATGTCAAAGTGTATCTTGATAGAACACTTTGATCACGCTCAAGAACCAAAGTTCTTGACGTTTTCTAATTCATTCAACTTTCACAATTTGAAGTCTTTAGTGCGAGGTGGCACATTGTTTTTTTGATGTTTTTTTGGACCCACTCTTTTCATCAATATAATTGTAAATCCTATAATTCTATAATTATACTTTCCAGGTAATTTATCGATAAGTTTTTGGGCAATTTCATCAATCTTTTTTCTATCGGAAACAGCACTCTTCAACAATTGTACTTTAATCACCTTACGCTTTCCAAAGGCACTAGCTAGGTGCTCAATGCCAGTTTGGGTAAGTCCATTTTTACCTATTTGAAAAACTAATGTTCCAGGTTTCATCTAAATTTAACTCCTCCCGCAGGAAGTGCAGAAAGCAGTTGTTCACGATTTAATTTTTTTATAGCATCTATTTTAGTAGATATAACTGCTTTATTTTTATCAATCTTTCCAGGAGAAACAGTAGCAATTACCTCTTTAACATCAACAGTTTCTTTAGGAACAGCTCTAACAACCCCATTTTGTTTTGTAATTGAGAGTTCTAAATTAACCATAATATCTTTAACGCCTCCATTCACGTTCCAAGAACCAGATTTCATATTAGTTGTTTTACTAAGTTGAGATAGTTTAAACATGTGTACAACAGAGGACTTTTTCCCTTCTTTCCACGCTTTACTAAAACATCCTGTAAAAACTGCGCACTCATCAATGTCATTTTTGCCAACAGTTATTAAAGGTGCAATAATAACGCAAAATGGTGAACCTGGAGATTTAGTATGCATGACAAACATCTCCTTCCTCATTTTTTTCATCTCATTAAGGAGAGTATCATTTTGCTGAGCACTTTTGCCACCCACAACTAGTTTTCCCGATTTAGTAAAAAACCATTTATGCTTTTTGTAGTCTATCATAAAATAAGAACAAAAAGTTAGTATATTAAGGTTAGCTTATGTGGCTTAAAGCCAAATTAATTAATTGAGGATTACCAGTAAACTGTTCTCTCAATATTCTCTCAACAGTTGATTTATTCATGCCCGGTTTGTAGGCTCGAGGATGTACTAATGCATCACATATATCTGCGAGTGCAACAATTTCACTAATCCTACTTACTGAACTATCGTCTCTCCTTTGTTTTCTTGGATAGGAATTCTTTTTGTATTCATGATGTCCTACTGCAACAAGCCCAGCTAAAGAATCTCCAAATTTTGAGAGCTCTAAAAAACCTTGTCTGGGATGTTGATTCATGATATCTCTTTCTCTAGTATCTAAAGGTCCATTTTTATCTAATATCTCAATTGGGACATATAATTTACCCATATCATGTAATACTCCATAAACTGCAATATCTTGCAAATCTCTTTGATTAAATTCGGAAGAACGTGCAAACAATATGCTACACATTCCTACACGCACACTATGAGCATAGGTATCTTTATGATGTGTCGCTAGTCGTTTTAGATATTCTTCAACTCTTTCTATTTTCAATGCCTGTTTTATTATTCCAGAAACGATAGGAGTATAATTAATATGGGTCTTCTTGTCCATATGCCAAAGTCTATTCTTAACTTATAAATCTTTCTAAGAGCTTACCGCAGAATAAAATGCCAAATATTATGGATAAATAAAAATAAATGTCAAAGCTGAAGACAGAAATAAGTAATAAAAATATGTCAGTTTATTATTAGGTTGCCCCTAAAATTTGGGTTATGTATCCTAATCTTAATATTTCACGGAAAATGTTTTAAACGTTAAAAAATAAATGTCTACATGAGAAAATCTAGAAATATTTTGAGTACATTAAATTCCGTAACAAGAATATCTCTGTTTCTTGGACTATTGGGATATGCAATAATATTCTTTTAGAATATATAAGGGACGCAAAATATTATTTAGCTTGGACAGAAAGGGGAACACCAGAGCAAGTAAGAGGATATTACAAAACTGAAGAAATCAATTATGGTATATTATTGATACCTTATTCAAGTTTTTTCCATAATCATTATAAAGAAAGTTTAGAAAGAATCAAAATCAAACAGGTCTTAAATTGCCCCATTTCTCAAGAGCCTGTGCAAGTTCAAGATTATATTTTGCATGTTCACGTAATGTTTCTCCTTCATGCACTGCGTCTATTGCTTGCCTTGTAGCCATTGCTCCTGCCCTAGTCCCTTTAGGATGCCCATGTATTCCACCAGAAACAAGCATTACACATTCATCTCCAAATTCTTTCATTAAGTAAGGAACAAGTCCTGGATGAAGTCCTCCAGATGTCACAGGAAATGCTTGTTTAAGGCTATGCCAATCTTGAGCAAATCTAACATTTTTAATTTTACTTACTTTGTTTTCGCGCAATGTATCACTTATACTTTTAACTTCTGCAAATGTACCAACAAGTTTTCCAACAGCAGTTCCGGAATGTATTTGATCTACACCAATCATTCTCATTAATTTTGCAAGCATATACATTGTCATTCCATGTTTAGGATTTCTATCAAACATTGCATGCATGGCTCTATGAGCATGAATTGCCATTCCATAATCTCCAAGAGTTTCACGTAAAGTTTGCACTGCAGAATATCCAGAAACAACAACATCAATCATTGCATGTTTAAATCCATAATCATGTAACAATTTAGCTCGCTTCTTCATTTCATCCGTTTCGGCAGTTATGTTAATGTAAGCATCTTTTGTATCTCCTGTAGCATGTTCTGCTTTATCGCGTAATTTAGCAAGCAACTTGACGCGTTTATCAAAATTGTTAAATTTAGTAGATGTTAAATTCTCATCATCTTTAACAAAATCAAAACCACCCATCCAAGTTTCATATCCAATTTGTGCATGTTCTACATCTGTAAACCCTATCTTTGGTTTTGGAACTGCTCCAAGCATTGGTCTATGATATACATTCATCATTTTTCTTATTCCATGCATTCCATGTCTAGGTCCAGGAAAATGTTTTAAATAGTTTTTAGGAAAATGAATATCTAACAAGCGCAGATTATTTAGTGCTTTCATTCCAAATATATTTCCTGCTATCCCACTAAGTAACTGAGGAGCATTTCCTGGCTCCCACAAATCTAATGGATAAGCTACTTTGACAAAATTCCCGCTACGATAATATGCATGAGCTTTCAATTTGTTCATTCTAGGTGGCATCTTGAAAAGTGTAGTCCATGTACCAGTAGAACTTTCAGATGCAATTCTTCCAATTGCTTCATTTGCGGAAACACCTTTAGCAGGTTCAAAATAAAACAATGCTATCAACTCATCTCTTGCAGGTTTATAAGAAGAGTCCACAAAATCTAAATACCACTCAACCTTTTTTTGCATAACAAAAAAAGACTCTTTCACATTATAAATCTATCTTAAAAATTACAATATTCCTTTCTTTCCAACATTAAGCACAAAGAAGTTTCCTTCAAATGGTTGTGCAGCATCTTTCAACTTAACATCAACATTTACTTTCTGAGAACAAACAGGAGTATTATCAGGGACCCTTATCTGTATCAATGCGGCTCCAGTTGAACCTGTAAATCTATCAAGGTTATTCCAGATATTAATAGGGGTAATAAAAAGATCTTCAGCACCGCTCTTCCCTAGCCTTCTAAAACAATTATCGCTGTTAGATTCATCTAGTTGTATTCTAAATTGAATAGTCTCTCTAGTAATAGATTCTCCATCAGGATGTTGAGCACCCATTGCAACGCCAAACTCATCTCCAGGTTTCACAGTAACGCTATTAGTAGAACCAAGTTTTATAAGAAGGTTTCCAGAGTCATCTCCAAATAGATTAACAATTTCATTCAGAACTTGTTCATTTATTGAGTCAATACTTTGTGTAGAACCCTTAAATATTTTCTGAACCAAAACTAATCCTAAAATAAGCATACTCATTCCAATAACTATCACAACAATAGTTCCTATTGAGAGTTCAAGAGCCCCCTCCTTATTCTTTCGCATCATAGTTACTTCAGCTAAGCAGCTCCCTGCAAAGTCGAGAGGGCATTTCCTACAAAAAAGTACAAGTAAATTGTCAAAGCAATACCTAGAACAAAACCAATAATTGTTAATGCCATTCCCCAAACTGCCCATTTATTTTTAGAATGTCTAAACTGATGTAATGCAAACCAAAAACCAATAAAGCCAAATAAGATTCCCGCAACTCCTGAAACAATTGACATAACTCCAAAGATAACTCCAGCAACTCCAGCACTATTATCGTGATGCTTCTTCTCAACAACCCCTTGTTTCATAACCCAACAAACTAATAGATGTTTATAAATATTGTGTAAACCTCAACATTTATTAGTTAGAATTATTTATAATAAAAATGAGGAAAGGAGTGTCTCCATTAATTGCAACAGTCATTTTAATTGCAATCACTGCAAGCTTAGCAGTTATAATATTTTCTTCAGGTAAACGTTACATAGAACAATTATCTCCCTTGCCAGATTGTAGCAATGTATTATTTGAAGCAGGAATTTATAAAACGCAAGACAATTATGTTTTAGAAGTAAACAATAAAGGAAATCAAAAAATAAGAGGATTTGATTTACTAATCACAGATGAAGAAATAGGAAAAACAGATCTCCAAGCTATTTTCCTAGATGTCCAAGCAGGCAAATCTATTTCACAAAATATTATTTTAGAAAAAAGCACCTCGGGCAAAAAATTAGAGATAGTACCATTAGTAACAGATGCGGCAGACAAAATAGTGTCTTGCGATTTTAGACTTGCTCAAGAGATTATCTTAACAGAAACATCTGTTAATTCATATGCTTTGGCTTGAAGCTCTCTACAAGCGAAAGAATAAATTCCAGATTATCTCCGCATCTAAAACGATGGTCTCCAAGATTAATAACTGGCAATGAGTTTCCAATAGGATATCTAGCATCCTCAATTAAATAAAAAAACAGATCTTGAATTGGAAAAGGGATAATAAAAGAATCTTTTTTAGATTCAATTCTCACATGCCTATACTCTGCAATAGATAAATCTACAAAATTAGAAAGTTGATGAAAATCTCCATATTTTCTTGGTCTTATCACTTTTCTTAAATAAACTCCTCTATCGTTTCGTCCAATGTCCCAATTTGTTCCAGGAGGTAATTCTATATTTACCTCATTAGTTCTTTCAGAAGGAATCGTTCTAAAAAATAAAGATATTCCTTCATCCCATAAACTAGGAGTTAATTTCTTCTTAACCATAAAAAATAAGTAAATATTACTTTCTTAAACATTCTCTTTAATTCCAAATGGCTTCGGGGGGAATCGAACCCCCGTAACTCGAGCTTCAGTCGAGTGCTCTCCCATTGAGCTACGAAACCTTTAGTTATAATAAAATCCAGCAGAAAACAACTTTTAAATGTTTTTAACAAGAAATAAGTGTGAGTCAGGCGTAGGCCAGATTCTGTCGAACGTCGCACCTTAACGTGCGAACCGTGCGTGCTAACATCTTTCTAAGCCCACGGTTAAAGTGGTTGCATCAGCGAAGTCAGCCACACTCATAGCGAACAAGTCGCTCTGGTGCGTGAAATTCTGACGAATTTCCCGTTTCATCATATCCAACATATCTTAACTCCCCCCAAGGGTTCATAGTCCTTGAAAACTTGTAGTTTTCGAGGCGCCAAAATCTCTAAAGATTTTTAGCGTCAATGTTGGCTGTGTCGTTTCTGTTCTGGAGCTCTATCTCGCGACAGCCACCCTTTCAAGTGGTCGCTTGTTATTGATGTCCGGACCTTCCTCAAACGGAGAATTCATTAAAATTCTCATCTATCGAAAGATACCGTTCGGAGTTAGCTGCCCGACTCACAAAAATCTTGAGAAATAGCTATATTTAAATCTATTTGATTAATAAGATAAACAATGGAAAGGGCAAAAAACAATAAACTAAAAAATAGAATAAAAAAAGAAATAGAAAAGACTTACAAACATAAGAGGTTAATTATTGGAACAATTTCTTTAATTGTATTAATTATGATCTATTTGTTTAAGGATTCTTCTTCAATAACTCTTAGATACTCTACATTCATAGCTCTAATTGTCGCATTCTATTTAGCAGATCATCTATTAGACATCCAATTTAAATTAAAACATTATTTATTTATTATAATAATAGGATCTACTTCCATCTTATTTTATCATTTATATTTTATCTACCCTCAATATGACAAGTTACAACATTTCATCCTCCCAATGTTAATTTGCTCAATAATATTTTTTATGATTAATAAATTAAAACTTGCCTTGAAATGGAAACTAACATTCACCGTTCTATCTGTCACTGGAATATTAGGTATGTTTGAAATAGGAGAATTTATTTTAGATTTATTTTTTAATCTAAAACTTCAAGGAGTCTATATAAGAGATTTAACAGGGCTAGAAAAATTCAATCTTTTATTAAATCCACTAGATGATACAATGGCGGATCTTTCATTTGGAATACTGGGTTCTTTATTTTATGCAACATATGCATGGATAAAATATTCAAAATATAAGAAAATGAAATAAATTTGTTAGTATCAAAAGATAGATGCACCACCACACCTTAAAAACTCAAACTCTTGGAGTTGAATGATAGTTAAAGTGTTCTATCAAGATACACTTTGACATAAAACTATTTAAATTAAGATTTTTACACATAATTAGATGATTGCACAAAGAGAAGAATTTGATGAAGATGAAGATGATAATCAAAAATCAGAACTTACATTAGACAAACTAACAATTTCTCTTTCAATAAGTCTAATGTTAATTTCAGTATTGTTTCTATATATTCTCAGTCTGAAAACAGGATCTTCATTTGGGTTTAAAGAAATAGCATTTGGAATAGTTTCAGGAATAGTAATGACTCTATTCTTAATATGGGCAAAGTTCCTAATGTCAGGCAACAAATATCTTGGAGCAATTATCGGCTTTGTAGGAACAATCTCAACAACATACGCATTAACAAGAAAATATCACGGCCCATACACAACAATTTTCATGTCAATTGGAGCATTATTGGCTTTGGCATATATAATAATTCAATATACAAAATATCCTTCAAATAATAAATCTAATTAATTGACTATCTTTTCAATTCCAGAAATCTCTTCATCTGATGGTTTTCTACCTTTAATCTTTAAATGAACATAAATGTGGCCTCTAGATCTATTTGAAAGAGAATTAGGATCTCTACAACGCTCGTCAGTTTCTATAAAAACTGAAGTTCTCCAAACCTTATATTTTCCTGCAGAAATAATACGTAAATCAGAATCACCCCCATAAATTATGGGTTTGTCGATATCCACATAGTTCATATGCACTAGAGGTGCATCTACTAAAGTTATTCTAATTCCTTCTTTATCAACTAATGCGTATACCATAAAATTTAAGATTATAACCATCTTTTAAACATATCTATAAATGATATCAAAACAACGCGCGTACACAGGAAAACAAGTCATTTAATTATTTGCGAGCCTTGATTAATTGATGTATAAATCAAATTCTGATAAAAAAGTTCAAAAGAAAATTAAAAATCTTCTTTAAAAAATTTTATTGAGGCTATTAGTAGTTGTACGCTAAACCCCTCGTTACCTTAGGGCGCACACGCCAACTCTATCAACGTGGTCTTCTTCCACGGCCTTAGTTGTTTCGTCTTGCGGATGGCTTCGTGCTTAGATGCTTTCAGCACTTATCCACACAATGCGTAGCTACGCGGCCTGCTACATAACAACCGCTTACCAGAGGCATCCGAGGATCGTTCCTCTCGTACTAAATCCTCGTTCCACTCAAACAACAACGCGCCTTGCAGATATCATACAAACTGTCTCACGTATATAATCTAATCTTAATTTTTTCGATTAGTATGGACTATACCTTCAACTCAGAACTCTTACGAGTTTGAGTGATCAGCGTCTTAACCATTCTTGATATAATCTTCAGTAGACATCACTCTACAACGAACGATTCTCAACTTTGTCGAACTTGACGGGTTCTATTCATTTCAGAAATACAGAAATTTTTAATTTCTGTCACTCCAACATTACTGTTGAAGTAGTTGAAGTCTCTACGGGGATATTCTTCATGAGAATATCTTCCCTCGGTATTATCATTCTCTATTAGAGAAAGACTTCACCGATATGAGCTGATTTAATTTTTCGTGCAATCACTTGCACGCAACGCCGTATTTTTGATAGTTGCGGTAAAAGAAAATTTTATTTTTCTATTGGTACGGGAATATGTTCAAAATATACTTGTTTTGAACAGACAGAAAATCTTTGATTTTCTGTATCGTTAGTTTATTGTTTACGTTCTTAACCCAGCTAACGATCCCTTTTAATGCGTGAACTCCGACACCCTTGGCCGCCTGTGCACGGCCAGGATAGGAAGAGCCGACAGCGA
>Ga0209541_10007081_pt1 | contig 18937 bp, 16 predicted proteins | sample RifCSPlowO2_01_FD_184027 | JGI IMG/M metagenome (GOLD analysis project Ga0209541, IMG submission 184027) | Groundwater microbial communities from Rifle, Colorado - Rifle CSP2_plank lowO2_0.1 (SPAdes) (version 2) | ecosystem: Environmental > Aquatic > Deep subsurface > Groundwater | place... | reverse complement strand
AAAAGGTATTCGGGGAATTTTTAGAGCAGGAACTGAAACGCACCCGCGTATTCAAATCGGAACAATCGGGCGTACAGTTTCCTTATACCTCAATTAAAACCGGAGAGCTGGCTCGCGCCGTTTATGAAAAAATATTAGGAGGCAAACTGCCGCCGGCTGACAGCAAATTGCCGGCTCCGCGTAAACAAGAATTTGTATTTGGCACATCAATTTTGGTGGAGGAGGGAAATCAGTTCACTTTTATGGAGGTAGCCATGCACGAATGTATCAAACATCTGCCGTCGGCGCTTCGCGATCTTAAGGATGGGAAAATTCCCGAGGAATATGAAATTTTTACGCTTGGCATGCCCACTAATACATTCGGTAATATACCTCCAGAAGCTGCGGAAAAAATTTGCAACAACCCGTCGGATGAATTAGGTAGGGTATATGCCGAAATGGTTGCTTCGGAAATGCGGCGGGAAGCCGAACCGCCCAAAACAGTCGAACTTTTCGGTATGTCTTTGGGCGCGAGCCTCGCGGTTCGAACTGGCGAAAGTTTAGTAGAAAAACGGGTGGCAACGCAGAACCCAAAAGCCGCGGGTCTTCCTTATCTTCAGATTCGTGTCGAGGCTCCGGTGGCTCTCGGTACATCGAAGCTGAAACCGCTTAAAATTTCAGCTGGTTTTTTGGCCGATGCCGTCCTTGAGTCGCGCAGGCGGGATGTCAAAAAGATTGAGGCCGGCAAGCCGGAGTTTAACGAAGCTGTGCGCAGTTATTTGATTCGGCACGGCATGAAAGAAAAAGCGTCTGCCGAAGAGATTAAGATAAAGAAAAAGGTTATGCGCAGCATTATTTTTGCTCTGGGCCGTGGCCTAAAGCCCAAGCCCGATACCAAAGTAACGGAAGTGTATGGATTAAAGGATCTTACGGTGGCTACTCTAGGAATGGTGCGCGGCGCGGCATTAAGTAAAAAACAGCATGCCGGCAAATTGGGGGAAAGCCTGCTCGAGCGAACTAACAAAAACGGACGGAGATTCGGAGCGGATATGATACACTTGAACCCCTGGTTTCGTGAGAACGAATTGAGGCGGATGGATGAGCTGGGAAGGACGATGGAAAACCTGAAATCCTTCTAGGATACGCGCTAAGGTAAAAACTAAGCTTTATTGTCCGAATATTTTTCGCAGGCCTCGATGATTTCTTTACGAATTTGCGGGGCAACCTCGGGATTTTTAATAGTGAGCCGCTGGGTATTATGTGCGGCAAACGCCTTACGGCTTAAACGGTACGTCGGTGATGTTTCAAAAGCAAGTCCTTCGACATCTCCTGGCAGAGTTAATCTGCCACGCTTCGCAAAAGAGGCAACAATGCTTATTACTTTTTTATCTTGGTAGCGGCCGAAAATCACTCCTAACGCCCTCCGGATATTTTCCCAATCTTTCGAACGGCGATACTCTTCCGCCGCGACACTTGCCAAAAGGTCGAGCAAATCGGTGGCTTTTTGCTCAATCGGCGGCACGTGTTTTTCCGGATTATATATTTCTGTGGGAATGACAAGTATGGGTTTTGAAACATCATGGCCATTTTTTTCCGTGAAAATAAACGTATAGACGTTGCCTTCCGCAATACCACCGGCTTTTTCGTGGAGCGCGCGCATATAATCGGTGGCTTTGCCTAAGGCGTCAAATCGGTCTATATCGGCTAGTGCTGGATGATTGATTTGGTCTTGCCTAAAAATATCCTGCAAACCAATGGCGCGAGAAAATAAATCTGGTTTTTTAACTTCAATTCCCGATGGATGAGCTCCATAATATTCCTCAAGGCCTAAGCGTCGCACATTTCCCATAGTTTGTTGGGGAGTGCCGCGATATCGTTTTGAGTCGACAATAAAAGGCAATAGTTTTAAAAAGGCAATTGGCCGGCGCATGAACATAACTCCGGGTTTCTTGGCGTGATGTTCGTCAAAAGCGCGCAGTATCCTATCTCCCCACTGGTCTATTTTGGACCAAAAACCTTTAGTGTCATAAACCAACCGTCCTTCGCTATCCTTAACCAATTTGCCGCCGTAGACTCCCATGGTACTCTCATAACCGAGGCCTTCCTTAGTCGGCATCTTTGACTTCTGAACTTTGCTGTTAATCAATTTTCTGATTTTATTTACCAACCCCTTGTCGCTCGCGGTTATTTCCGCGGCTATTTCCGGAAGCGAAGATTCCGCCGCTTCTTTATGGATGTTGGGTTCAAATTTTTCCATATTTTTTAAAAGTATATCATATTTTCAATAATTATGGGTAATTATGATATAATTTCTATGTATGGGCATGCGTCGCTTTGAAACCGGATTTTTTATAACTCTTTTTTTAGTGGCTATTTTTTTCTCTTGGCAAATTCTCGCGCCATATCTAAGCGTCCTGGTGCTTGCGGGCACGCTCGCTTTGGTTTTCGAGCCGCTCCACCGGAATTTATTAAAAATATTTCGCTACGGATCGGCGGCGGCCTTAGGCACGGTTATTATCGTTACGGTCATAGTATTTCTGCCGCTGGGATTTTTTGTAGTGCGTATTTTGGGTGAAGTAACCGCGCTCTATTCGTCACTTTCTTCGAGCGGCGGTTTTGATTTTGGTATCGCTATAAAACATTTTTTCGAAGCCAATTTCCCTAGTTTGCTTATACCGGAGATTTCGGTAAATTTTAACGAAACCATAAGGCAAGGGCTTACTTGGTTCATACAAAATTTTGGGTCTCTTTTCTCGGGCGTGGCGCAAGTATTTTTTGTCGGTTTCTTAAGTCTCCTAGGACTTTTCTATTTTTTAAAGGACGGCAAAAAACTTAGACGCTGGCTCACTGATCTTCTACCTTTAGCTCCCAAATACACGGAAGAGATAATGTCCGAGATGAGTTCAGTTCTGACTTCTGTCATCAGAGGGACGCTTGTGGTGGCGATTATCCAAGGGCTGGTAGCCGGACTCGGTTTTTTTCTCTTTAATATTCCTAATCCGGCCTTTTGGGGATCTCTCGTGGTACTTTTTTCTCTTATCCCCGTTGTGGGTACATGGCTTGTGGTTTTGCCCGCTATCACTTATCTTTTTTTCACTGGTCAGACGGTTTTGAGCGTGAGTCTTGCAATATGGAGCGTGATTTTTGTGAACCTTATCTATAACGTGCTCTCGCCGGAGCTTATGCACCGGGGCAATAATATCCACCCTTTTGTTATTCTCCTTAGTGTCTTGGGGGGCATTAGCGTTTTCGGTCCGATTGGTTTCCTAGTCGGTCCGTTTATGATAGCGCTTTTGTTTTCTCTTATAAATATTTATCCCAAACTTGTTTTAAAGCTTGACGCCAAAATTTCTCAAAAAAAGAGGACTGTATAGTTACAGACCTCTCATCTTATAACGGCTCATACTTAAAGCTTTTCTGCTTGGTCATACCCTGGTTATATCTGGATTCCGCGCGGATTTTTTGTCTGGAACATACAATAGGTAACCAAACTTTGTCTGCGTCCCACATGCGATCATATGGCGGATTCGAAATATCGTATGGTCGTGGAGCATCCATTTCTTCCGTTTCCTTAAATTCACCTTGCCAGCTACGACAGAAGAAAACGTGACACTCGAAGATCCAAACATCTTCCTCAAAGAAATTAATGATGGCAACTTTCTCTAAATCTTCAGGAGAAGCTACAATACCGCCCTCTTCTTTCATTTCACGAAGAGCAGTGTCCACAATAGTAAGATCTTCTCTTTGTTGCTTACCCCCATAACCATTCAAGAATCCCGCACCGAAGCCACGCTTTTTATTAGCAAGAAAAATATTATTATTTCGCACGAGGAAACAGATAGTACTGATTTTCATAACTAGCTCCTTATTCAAGTTCTAAAACTACACTACTAGTTTTGAAATTTTATGCAAATTACTAGCTGGTCTTGTGGGAAGATGTTGGAAGTGTTCTAGGCCACACTCTTAACTTGATAAATAAGTAATCTTGAACCATCGGATTTTTCCTTATCAGATATGAGTGTAAAACGATCCAGCTCGTTTTTTTTGAATGGCCTGACGCCGTTGCCAATTTTTACGGGCAGGGCATTAATAATAATTTTATCAACCAACTTCTCGCTTAAAAACGATGTGTTCAGTATCGGTCCGCTCGAAATTAAAATATTTTCCCCAAGCGCTAGGCAGGCTTGCGGTGATGACATAGCTACATAACCCTTTTTAATTTTATATTCTTTGTTTCCAGTAACCACCGCTCTCTTTGTTTTTAAACTTTCAAATTCGTCAGTATATTTTTCTCCATATTCTTGAAGTGTTTCATATGTCTTGCGTCCTATTACGACAGCATCATTGTTTCTACACCAGCGAATAAAATCGTCCCAAGTTTTGTCAGAGATAAAATCTTCATTTCCATCTTTGGTTGCAATATATCCGTCAGACGAAACAACGTTATAAAGTGTCACCATATAATTAATTTCATCTTGTTTATAAGAAGTATTGGCTGTTTGGGACTCTATTTGAACCATCTAAGTTTAGTACCCATAAAGTCTACACTTTCATTCTAACACTCCGGTTTGAATTCTAGAAAGGTCGTATTTTTACACCAACTAATCGTCAAACTGATGATTTTAGAGTAGAATGAAAATATAATGAAAAAAGTGAAAATAGCTCAATTGGCTCCGCTCTGGATTCCAGTACCACCAAGAACTTATGGCGGCATTGAATTAATGTTATCTCTTCTTACCGAAGAATTAGTAAAACGGAATTACGACATTACTCTTTTTGCTTCGGGCGATTCAGAAACATCGGCAAAATTAATTCCTTTAACAGAAAAAGCAATTTGGCTGCAAAAAGGATTGCGTAGCCCGCATGCTTATATAAATACCGCGATTAAAATAATTTACAAATTCCGAAATTCTTTTGATTTATTCCATAATCATTTTGATTTTTTTATGTTTCCTCTTTGTCTCTCGGAAACAATACCGATTTTAACGACACTTCATCGCCCAATAGACTCGGTGACTGCTCAAGCTTATCGGGCTTATAATAAAATATTTTTTTGCGCTATTTCTGAAGATCAGCGGCAGAGCGCTGAAGAAAATGGTATCTCAATGGCAGGAGTTGTCTATAATGGAATTAGTCCCGAAAAATACATATTTAGGGAAACGGCCGACGATTATTTTATGTATCTTGGCAGAGTTAATAAAGAAAAAGGAATCGTAGATGCTATTAGCGCTGCGAGAGATGCCGGAGTAAAACTTTTGGTGGCCGGAAATATGGTTGGCGGCGATGAATGGAACTATTTTCTTCATGAAGTTCAGCCGTTGCTTAATGAAGAAAATATTAATTTTGTCGGTCAGATTGATTTTAATGAAAAAGTAAGATTGCTCGGTGGTGCGAAAGCCTTGCTTTTCCCAATTGACAGGCGAGAGCCCTTTGGCTTGGTTATGATTGAAGCTATGGCTTGCGGCACGCCGATAATTGCTTATCGACGTGGCTCGGTGCCAGAAGTTGTCAAGGACAAAAAAACCGGCTTTATTGTCAACAATAAAGAAGAAATGACTGAAGCTATCAAAAAAATTCATACTATCAAACGAAAAGATTGTCGCGCCCATGTTGAACAAAATTTCACTCTAAAACAAATGGTTGACAAGTATGAAGAAATTTATAAAAAGCTGATTTAATTTATTTATATGAAAAAATTACGCATAGCTCAAATTGCTCCTCTGTGGATAACAATCCCGCCTCTAAAATACGGAGGGATTGAAAGAATTGTTGCCATGCTTTGTGACGGATTAAGCGCCAGGGGACACGCGGTAACACTTTTTGCTTCGCCTGGCTCAACGGCTAAAGGAAAGTTAATCTCGGTTTTTGATAAGCCCCTTCTTGATGCTAATATTGCCTGGTCCAATCCAATTTGGAATCTTCGCAATCTTTCTTTGGCCACAGAAATGGCCAATGATGGTAACTTTGATATTATTCATTTCCATCTTGACCTTTGGGCGCTTTTTTTCCATAACCTGACAAAAACTCCGGTGATTCACACCATGCATAACCCTCTTTACAGGACAAACGCCGATGCGAATAAAGACGACCGTCTGCGTCTTTTTATGGAAGAGGCAAAAAGAATTAATATTACTTTTATCAGCCAGTCAGCCAAAGACCAAGCAATGCTGGAATTTCCCGAAAAACGGACAAGAATTATTTATAACGGAATAGACCTGTCGCATTTTAAATTTAATAAAAAGGGAGGAGATCATTTTGTCTGGATTGCCAGAATGAATAAGCATAAGGGGGTAGAAAACGCGATTGCCGCCGCGGAAAAATTAGGCATCAGGTTGCTTTTAGCAGGTCGAATTGATCCAACCCAAACAGAATATTTTGACACTTATATCAAACCGCATCTTAATGAGAAGATTAAATACGTCGGTGAATTAACAGAAGAACAATTATCTGACTTTTATGGTCCGGCTAAAGCCTGTTTATATCCAATAGAGTGGGAGGAGCCCTTTGGATTAGTAGTAGTGGAGTCAATGGCCTGCGGTACGCCGGTAATTGCTTATCGCAGAGGTTCTATGCCCGAGTTAATCGAGGATGGAAAAACAGGTTTTGTGATTGATAGTAACCTTAACCTATTAATTGAGGCAATGAAAAAAATTGATCAGATTGACAGAAAACAGGTGCGGCAGCAAGTTGAAGAAAAATTTAGCAAAGAACGCATGGTTAACGATTATGAAAAAGCTTATTACGAATTATTGTCATGAACCTCGTTAGAAGTTTTGTACAGAAAAAATTACTAATTTTTTCTGCCGGAGGAGATAGCCATGGGTATTCTAAAAAACATTATGTATCAACAAATAACATCAAAAGCAGTGAATAAAATTACTTTTAACGGGGCGAAGAAGCTTAAAATTGCCACAATGGTTACTGGACATTTCACTACTCCTCCGCCCAAAGGAATAGTTTATGCTCCGATGGATATTGCGGTTGAGATAAGTGAAGGTTTGGTTAAAAAGGGACATTCGGTTGATTTTTATGGTCCCGAGGGGACAAATGTCAAAGTGACAAATGTTATTTCGGCTGGGCTCAAGGCGCTAAATCAGTTGGAAGGCGTGGCTATTACCAAGGGGCAAAATGTTGGTAATGCCGAAGTTAATAAAATTTTTAATCTTTGGGACCAATTTTTAATCGCTAAAATGTTTGCAGAGGCAGAAAAAGGTAAATATGATTTGCTTCATATTCACCCAGCTGATCGCGCCTTACCTTTAGCCCTGTCTCATCCTGACCTGCAGGTTTTTTATACACTTCATGACCCGATTTATTCCTGGAAGGCGGAGGTATTTTCTATGTTTGCCAGCCCAAATCAGCATTATATTTCTATAAGCGACAGCCAGCGCAAGCCTGCTCCTGATTTAAACTATGCGGCTACGATTTATAACGGCGTTAACGTCAATTCCTTTCTCTTTTCCGAGGACCATGATGATTACTTGCTTTTTGTTGGACGTCTTCAGCCGGAAAAAGGCGTCGCTGAAGCCATCGAGATAGCAAGAATGACCAACGAAAAGCTTTTAATTATTGGTCCGCCGGTAACCGGAGAATATTGGAATAAAAAAATCGCTCCTTATCTTGGAGATAAAATTCAATATCTTGGTTTTGTGCCACGGGAAGAACTTTTTAAGTATTACGAGCGGGCTAAAGCCACTCTTGTGCCGATCCAGTGGGAAGAACCGTTTGGCTTGATTTTGACTGAATCAATGGCTTGCGGTACGCCAGTAATTGCTTTTGATAGAGGGTCTGTTTCAGAAATTGTTGTGGAAGGAAAAACAGGATTCATAATAAAAGATAATAATTTGGAAGCTATGGCTGGCGCAGTGAAAAGAATTAACGAAATTAAAAGAATTAATTGCCGGAGGCATGTTGAACAAAATTTCAGCATCCAACATATGGTAGACCGCTATGAAGAGATTTTCTTAAAAGTCATTTCTGGATTGTAGTTCGATTTCCCAAAAAGGTACAAGGTTAGGATGTCCATGACCCATGGATGAAACTTGGCTAGGAGATAGAGATTCGGACCCCGACTTGTCCCGCTGTAGGTGGGATTGATGGCTTCACCCCGCTCTAGCGGAGCAAGTCATCGCCACGGCGGGGTAAGCAGGCCACTGTCCTACTTTACCCCGCTTTATCCCGAAAAAAGGCGGGGCAAATTTCTTCTTCCGCAAAGCTGCGGGACTTGGATTCGAACCAAGATACTGGGCTTCAAAGGCCCATGTCCTACCTTTAGACGATCCCGCAGCTTTGCAGAGAAGTTTAGTAAATACATTGCTGTCATGCCAACCTTTTATTTGCTTTTCTCGCCCGTGTACTTGTCTATAGTCGTTATATTCTTCAAAGTATACCACTTGCCAAGGTCTGCCAAATTTTATTGACGCTACATCACCCTGATTATGCCGTTTTAATCTCCTTACCAGACTATATGCAGTAATGCCAATATAGTGTTCGCCCTTACTGTTTTTGAGTATATAGAGGTGGCAATGCATTTGAATTTGGCGGGGCAAATTAGACAATCCCCCAATTTTTCAGAAAAATTATAGCCGAAACCGCACTTGAATGTTATAATAATGGGATTGAAATGGCAACCAATAATATAGATAGTAGCGTCGAGAAACCTCCCATAAGGAAAATTACCGCGCTAGCCGCTCCCAAAGATTCGCGCGTGGCTGAAGAACTTACCAAAAGTCCGCGCTTAATTTCTGTTATTAATTTAGTAGATGCCATGATGAGCGATGCCTACGTCATGAGGGCTTCGGATGTGCATATTGACCCGGATGAAGATAAGCTTCGCATTCGTTTTCGCATTGACGGTGTCATGAGTGAAATCTATATTTTTCCCAATGAGATTCATTCTGAAGTTATTACTCGCATTAAAGTTTTAGCCGGACTTCGCACCGATGAGCATCAAATGGCGCAGGATGGACGCTTTAAGGTGGAGATAAAAGGTGTCGGCTTTGTGGATATTCGCGTCTCCATCGCACCTACCTACCATGGTGAAAATTGCGTAATGAGAATTCTTGCGGAAAAATCTCAGGACATAACACTAGAAGCTCTGGGTTATTCCGATGAGCATTTAAAAAAAGTTCAAGTTGCCATTGAACGGCCTTTTGGCATGATATTGGTCGTGGGACCGACCGGTTCGGGGAAAACCACCTCGCTTTATTCAATTTTGAAAAAATTGAATACCGAGGAAGTTTCAATTATTACCATTGAGGATCCGGTTGAATATTCGCTTGAGGGCGTTGATCAGATTCAGGTAAACGAGCGAACAGGTCTTACCTTCGCGCACGGTCTCCGTTTTATCTTGAGGCAAGACCCAAATATAATTATGGTAGGGGAGATTCGAGACGAAGAAACCGCGGCCATAGCGGTGAATGCCGCTATGACAGGACACAAGTTGCTTTCTACGCTTCACGCGAATGATGCGCCCACGGCGCTACCTCGACTTATTGAAATGCACATTGAGCCGTTCCTTATTGCTTCAACAATTAATATTATTATCGGCCAGCGCTTGGTTCGAACCATTTGTTCGGTGTGCAAGGCCTCAAAAAAGTTAAGCGCGAGCGAACTTGATAATTTAAAAACGCTTATTCCCAAAGCATTGTTCAAGGACAATCATATTTTTTATGAAGGCCAGGGGTGCCTCGAGTGCCATCAAACCGGTTTTCGCGGCCGGGTCGGCATTCATGAGATACTTGAAATAAATACGAGCATTCGCGATCTAATCATGCAGCACGCAAATGCGAGCCAGATCCGGGAAACTGCCATAAAGAATGGCATGGTTACTATGCTTGAGGACGGTTTTACTAAAGCTATATTGGGCATAACCAGCATTGAAGAAGTATTACGTGTTTTTCGCGAGTAATGAGTTATAAACCCATGAAGAATATTTTTAAATCAGATCTTTTTGTAAGAATTGCTCTTCGTGAGAAGATTCTTTTTGTGAAGCACCTATCAATTGCCATCAAGTCTGGGATGACGTTACTGATGGCTACCCAGATGATCCGCTCGCAGTCGATTTCTAGGTCGTTTAAGAAAATTCTCGATGAAGTTATCAAGGATTTGAATAACGGCGCGTTCTTATCCACTAGTCTCGAGAAATATCACAGTGTTTTTGGCGATCTTTTTATCAATCTTGTGCGCGTTGGAGAGGCGAGTGGCACGCTTACCGAAAACTTGATTTATTTAGCCGATGAGCTCTCCAAACAAGATGCCTTCAGAAAAAAAGTAAAAGGCGCGATGGTTTATCCCATGATTGTGCTTTTTGCGACCGTGATCGTGGTTACAATCCTAATGGTCTATCTCATCCCGCGTATTTTGCCGGTTTTTCAAAATCTGAAAGTTACCCTGCCTTTACCTACGCGGATTTTAATCGTGGTGTCCAATACGTTCACGGCCTATGGACTTTGGGTCTTCGTAGGTCTTGTACTTTTTATCTTCTTAATGATAATTCTTCTGCGCGTAAAAACAGTTCGTTATTTATTACATGTCTCCTTTTTTTATCTGCCGATTTTACGTAAGGTTACCGTGCAGATAAATATGGCCTCAATTGCCCGAACTTTCGGCATTTTATTAAAAAGCGGCATCAAGATTATAGAGGCCATTAACATTACAGCTGATGTCATTCCCAATCTTGTTTATCAGCGCCTTTTAAGACAAGCCGCCGAATCGGTGAAAAAAGGGGAGTTTGTTTTTAAATCTCTCGAAGCAAATCCATATTTTTTCCCCTCGACTTTCACCAACCTTCTTGCTGTTGGCGAGCACACGGGTAATTTAGTCGAGAATCTTCAATATCTGAACGAATTTTATGAGCACGATGTGGATGATTTTACCAAAAATATTTCTACTATTATCGAACCGTTACTTCTAATGATTCTAGGATTTACCGTGGGTTTTATCGCCTTAGCCACTATTTTGCCGATTTATCAGCTAACGCAAGGAGTCTAGCTACATTAATAATGAGATGCTGAAAGAATCTAAAGTTAAAAGAAGGGGATTGACCTTTATTGAGGCCTTAATTGCGATTGCGCTTCTCGTTATTTTTTCTTTAGGTATTTATTCGGCCTTTCAAGTCTTGCTTACTGTTACACGTAGTTCGCAAGATCGTGTTGTGACGGTCGGACTTTTGAACGAACGCGCCGAATTTATTCGCAACTTACCGTATTCATCAATCGGCATCGTGGGCGGAGTGCCCGCTGGCGCGCTTCAGCCCACGGAATATTTTGTGCGAAACGGCCTTAGTTTTACCGTTCAAAATTACGTGCGGAATATTGACGATCCCTTTGACGGCACGACTGGCGGGACGCCGAACGATACATCTCCGGACGACTATAAACTCGTTGAACTGCGGGCGGCTTGCACGACTTGTAAAAATCAGCAAGAATCGGCGCTGACTTTTCGGGTGGCGCCCAAAGGACTTGAATCAAGCAGTCAGAATGGTTCGCTTTTCGTGAATGTTTTCGACGCCAACGGCCTTCCTATTTCAGGCGCTAATGTGTTGGTCGTAAATACCCAGGCGTCGCCGACTATTAACATCAACGACGTGACAAATATTAACGGTATTTTCCCGCTGATTGATACGCCCACTGGAACGCTTAGCTATCAAATTACTGTTTCCAAAAGCGGCTATTCATCGGAGCGGACATATCAGCCGGGATTGCCGGAAAATCCTAATCCGGTTAACCCGCATGCCACGGTTTTGAGCCAAGAGCTAACAAGCGTGAGCTTCGCGATTGATAAACTAAGCACCCTGGTTCTTAATTCCAGCGACAACCGATGCGCGGCTGTGCCAGGCGTCGTGGCCAAGCTCGACGGCAGTAAACTCATCGGCGCCAGCCCGAACATAAAAAAATATTCCAGCACCTCGACAACTAACACGGAAGGGATAATTTCAGTTCCGCTCGAATGGGATACGTACACTCTCTCACTTGATGATTCCGCTTATTACTTGTGGGGAATTATTCCTTACGGGACGATTCTTATCAATCCGTCGAGTACACTTTCGCGGCAAGTCATCGTCTCGCCTCAAGTTCCCGGAGCGGTTTTGGTGAATGTGCTTAGCGCCGCCTCCGGCACTCCTCTTAGCGACTCTTTGGTGAAACTTGAGGGCGGCGCGATTAATAAAACTGTCATAAGCAGCTACGCTACCGCGAGCGATACCGTCTGGTTTGCGAATTACGCCACTCATGACGGCTTTATGGATCCGGATAGTTCTCCGGGATTTCTTTCGCTTTTAATATCCGAAGGAGCTTATTCGACTTCAACCTGGCACTGGCTTATTTCAAACACGATTGACTTCGGAGCTGCCGATGTTTCTATTACGGCTTTCGATTATGAAATGGCGTCACTGCCTGCGCAGACAGACGTAAAGTTTCAATTGGCCGTAAATAACGATAACGCCACTTGGAATTTTGTGGGACCGAACAGCAACCCAAACACATATTTTACCGCCTCGAGTACTTTGAGCGATTTTTCAAACAACCGCTACTTGCGCTATAAAGTTTTCTTTCAAACCGATGATCCGGCGGCCAGTCCGCGGCTTGACAGCGTTACATTTGCCTTTAGGGGCGGTTGTATGCCGCCGAATCAGGTGCTTTTCGCCGGCCTGCCGAGCGGCACCTACACTCTTTCTGTCAATCATGATGGCTACGCGGAAAATCAGTCAACTCTTACGGTTGGCCAATATTTTCAAGAAGTCACGGTGCAGCTTTAATAAATATTATGACCTTGAACTTTTTTCTAAAATTGCGAACTGGCTTCACTATCATTGAAGCTCTAATTTCTATCGCGATTCTTACCCTGATTATGCTTGCCTTGGGAACGATGGGTGCGAGATTTCTTCGTTTGAATACCGCTATCACGGGCGCGACGATGAATCAGGAAAGCATTAACCAAATTATAACGCCGCTTGTCGTTGAACTTCGCAGTATGCAGCTTTCAAATACCGGCAGTTTCTCGATTGAAGCGGCCTCAACCTCGTCCATTATTTTTTACAGCGACATCAATAAAGACGGTTTAGTTGAGCGCATCAGATATTTTTTGGAGGGGGATATCATGAAACGCGGAGTGGTGGTGCCAAGCGGCGACCCGCTGGTTTATAATTTAAGCAGTGAGACCATAAATAATATGCTGGCGAATATGACCCCTGACCCTGTCGGTATTTTTGCTTATTACGGAAATGCGGCTGATATTGCCGGTTCAGCGTTGTCTTTTCCGCTCACGACTTCCTCGATTAAACTTATTAAAATCATGCTGGTAGTCGATCAAAACCCAGGCCAGTTGCCCGGCCCGTTGCGTTTTATCACCGCCGTAACACCGAGAACATTAAGAAATAACTGATAACCTATAACTAAAAACTTATGACCAGAGATAAAATAAATCGACGTTCGCCATTGTGGCGCGGAGGCCAGCTTACTATTCAAATGCTTGTTTTCGGCGCGGTGGCGGTAATCGTAATGGGCAGTTTCATTACCTGGTCAAATATTGTCTTGCATAATACGGCCAGAAATGCTAACAGAATTCAAGCATTTTCGATAGCGGAGGCCGGCATTGAATATTACCGTTGGCATTTGGCGCACGCACCGACTGATTTCAGAGACGGCACCGGCATAGCAGGTTTATATGTGCATGACTACAAGGATAAAAACGGCGTAGTCATCGGCCAGTTTGTGCTTGATATCACGCCTCCGTCCGCTAACAACAATATTGTCACTATCGCCTCTACCGGTAAATTTTTAAATGATCCGACGGCTGACAGGACGATTAAAGTCAAGATGGGCATCCAGTCGTACACCAAATATGCGGTGTTGGTAAACGATTCGGTTAATTTTCTGCCCGGCACGGAGGTATGGGGACTGGTTCATTCAAATAACGGAGTCCGTTTTGACGGCATCGCGCACAATTTGGTGGAAAGCTCGCTCCAGACTTATGACGATCCTGATCATTCTGGCGTTTATGAATACGCCGTGCACACCCACGTACTGCCGGTTGACCCCTTGCCGACGAGCACGCTTCCTAGTCGCTCTGATATTTTCTACGCGGGACGGCAAATGGGATTGCCGACAGTTGATTTTACCAAAATCACGCAAAATCTTGCCCAAATTAAAACCAGCGCGCAGGCGAGCGGCATTTATCGCGCCTCTTCGACGGCATTAGGTTATGATGTGAACCTGAAAACCGATAACACCCTAGATCTTTATAAAGTGACGGGTCTGGCCGCCGCGCCGCAAGGATGCGTGAATCACAAGCATGAGCCGGGCTGGAGCACCTGGAGCGTGGGCACGGAAGTTTTTTTGGGCAATTACGCCGTGTCGACAAGCGGCCTGGTTTTTCTTGAAGACAACGTCTGGGTGCGCGGAGAGATAAATAATTCGCGGCTCACCATCGCGGCGGCGCGGTTTCCCGACAATCCTTCAACGCGCGCGAACATTATAATAAATGACAATGTGCGTTATACGAATTACAACGGCAGCGACGTGATAGGACTTATCGCGCAAAATAACATTAACATTGGACTCTACAGCCAGGATGTGCTTCGGATTGACGCAGTCTTAATGGCGCAAAACGGCCGCGTTCATAGGTACGAATATCAGCCGCCTGGAGAAACCGGCAACAGCCGTTGTTCGCCGTACCACGCGCGAACCAGCATTACGACGTTCGGCATGATCGCGTCCTACGGCGCGTACGGCTTTGCGTACACAAACAGTAGCGGCTACCAGTCTCGGTCGCTTAATTACGACAATAATTTGTTATACAATCCGCCGCCCAGTTTTCCTCTTACCTCGGATCAATATTCGCTCATTTCATGGGAAGAACAAAAGTAGCGTTTATTTTGCCGCGCGTCTCCGGTATAAATAAAACCCCGCCCCCAAAAGAAGCAGAAGCCCGAAGGGCAGAATCCATATAAGCAAAGAATTCATAAACGAAAACCCCGTATCGGTTTGGACGGCGGCTTTGGCTATCGTGACCGTTTTTTGGGAAATTTGTTTCGTGCCCGACGCGCTGTTTTGGAATATGGAAACTTCGTAAGTATCCTCTGGCAGGCCGGTAAACTCGATATTGCCGGTGCCGGTCTTAACCACGTAGTTTTTCTTAAAACCTGTATTTCTGCCTATGATTGAAACTTTATAACTGCTGTCTGTGCCGCCGGCGTTAGGCGTCCAGCTTAAGCCCAGCGAGTTTTCCGTGGTGGTGGTTGTAACCGGCAATAAATTTTCCGGAGGCGGCGGCGGAATAACTGGCGGCGCTTCGGAAAATATCTGGAGATTATCCTCAACCGACCAGCCGTTAATGATATTGTCATAATTGACATACCACCAGAAAAAATTATTGGCAAAAGTCGGGCCGCCGGTAACCGTACCCAAAGTTCCCTGGCTTTGCGTGCCTAAAATGTCCGCGGCGGTTGACGGAGCGTTGCGTACGTTTAACGGGCTGGTTACTTTTACCCGGTCGCCGGCAGAAAATTTTGTGCTTACTGGCGGAGGGGACGGAGGAGGTGGTAGCGGTTCCGGCGGCGTGGTGGTAGACGTGGAACTTGTTAGGGCGTGTATAAGAAACTGTCCAGTGAAAAATGCTTCATTGTTCCAGCTGTCACGCACGCCTATTGAAAAGCTGTATGTTTTTTCCGGTTCTACGGTAAGCGGAATGTAACACTTCACGATGCCGACCGCGCAGGGGGTAAAAACATTTTGATAGGCAAAGCCCAAATTTTGCCCGCCACCAGCGAGTCCGTAATCAATTTTATAGTCAACCGGTTCATTGGCGTTAAACGAGACAAGAGCCGATGCGGATGTCTGTTGTGTGACTGTTAAGTTGTTGATTTGCGGCGCTGCCGTGTCGCTGTCTTCGTAAAGCGCGAATTTCAGAACGAAATCCTGTTCCGCGTCGTTTATTTTGGTGACGCCGGTAAGATAGGGCGATAGTACCGGCGAAGTATGTTGGATAATCTTCACGTTATCGACGTAGTAAAAACGCGCATCCGGCATGTCGGTCGCGATTTGAAGACTATATATTTTGGTATTTGAGATAGCGGCAGCGCCAGGGAAATTGACGTGAAGTTTGGTGCCGCCTTGGACTGGATTTATAGTACCGACCGAAATTGTTTTCGTGCTGACAATGGAATCGGCATCATTGCGCAGGGCGAAAGTGACAGCGCCAGATGGTCCGACATTATCTACCCACACGTCAAACCCGGTCAGAAAATCATTTTGCGGTTTAAAAAGCAGATACAAATTCTGCGAGGTGGCGGCTAAAAGGGGAGAGGCAAGATAAGAATCGGGATTCAGTTCGTAAAAAACTCCGGCTTCAACGCGCGCGGGCGAAGACAACTGCGAGAAAAACAAAACTGCCAGCATAAGTAAGCATAGAATGGAAACTCGTGTCTTAATTTTAATCGGGCTCATTTAGTTAATCATAACAAATGCCGCCCAAATTTAGACATTTTAAATCTCTGCTGGTATAATTTATGATAAATCCCCACACCTTCCTGTGAGGTATTAAATCCCACAGGAAAGATTTTATGACGCTCATTCATCCCCGTGGCAAGATCACTGGGTATTCTGGGAAGGTATAGGGATAAATATTTTTTATGAAAAACAAATATCAGCCGGAAGAATTAAAAATCAAAAACGGTCTGGAGGGGCTGTCACTCAAAATGCTGGCCGAACACTTCAAGCTTTACGAGGGCTATGTCAAAAAAGCTAACGAGATCCAGGAAAAAATTGCCGCGGCTGACAAATCAGAAGCGAACGCGTCCTACAGCTACATCGGCGAACTGAAGCGTCAAGAAACTTTTTCAGTAAACGGCATAAAACTGCACGAGGTGTATTTTGGCCATCTAGGCGGCGATGGCGTGCCAAGCGGAGAATTAGTAAAAATGATCGAGAGAGATTTTGAGAGTTTAGATAAATGGCAAGAAGATATGATAGTAACCGGCATCTCGGCGCGCGGCTGGGCGGTTTTGGCCTACGACTTTAAAGATAATCGTCTGCATAACTACGGCGCTGACGCGCATAACGTGGGTGCGGTTTGGGCGGCTATCCCTCTAATCGTGCTTGATGTTTATGAGCATGCTTATTTTATGGACTATGGAGTAAATCGCAAGGATTATATCAGCTCGTTTTTTAAAAATCTGAATTGGGATTTTGCAAATAAGATTATAAAAGATTTTAATTTGAAGTAGTCTGTGACAGTAGTGCAAAACTGTACATATCGCATCAAAACTGCGTATACCACTAATACTGCTAATCTATCTTAACTCTCAACCTTATCAACTAGACGATCGTCTAGTTGATAAGGTTGATTTGTACTAGATATTTGTACTAGACAATTTCTTTTTCTCTGGCAATAAAAAACTTAAGATAGGGGAGTAGAGCGAGCGCGTGGAGTGATTGAATAAAATCTTCGGGCAGCGGTGCTGGACCAAACCAGAAACTTTTTTGAATTTTTATAAAACCGAGATTTATTAATTCTATCCTTAACCAATTTCGTTTTTTTCGATACCGTTCAGGAATATCAAAAGCAATAATCATATTCTTTTTTGTGTGATCTGCGGCGGATATTCTTTTTTTGTGTCGCAGAACCACAGCTAGGCGTGGATGGTCGTTTAGAAACTTTTTTCCGTGTTCAGTAATATTCCAAAAATGTCCTTCTCGTGAAACCAGACCGTTTTTCTTAAGTCTGGAAAGTGCCACGGAAAGACTCTCTGCTGGTTTGTTTAGCTTTTCTTTGAGTTCAAAATGGGGGACACCGTGAAAACCTAGCATTTGTCTGCGCATTATCTTGTATCCCCTATGATAGTCTGTGAGCATTATTAAAATATCGTGTGAAAGTGCCATAAAATATAAAAGGAAATATGAATATGAATGAAAGTATTGGATAGTGCTTTATATGCCAAGGTGTCCCTGGTGTCATTATACCTTATCAACTGGACGATCGTCCAGTTGATAAGGTGGGCGAGTGGGAAACGAGTGGGGAAATTAATTGACCGATTGGGTATTGCCTTGTGCCATGATTTATATCCTTGTTTTCATCCACAGGCATAAGTCTGTTTATTCGCTACCGCAAAATGGTAAAATTTATACTAACCAGACCTCTATTTTTTATTAACATTTCTGGTAATTTTTACTTGAGTGCAGATATACGACATCAGACCGCCAATTAAAAAAAAAGCTACTGCCGTAAGAGAAATCTCATTGCGGTATTTGAGGTTTTTGGAAGAATTTTTGAAACACTCCCGTTATGGGGCGCCTATTGCGATTGTTGTTTTTCTGCTGCTCGCGGGAACTTTTATTTCCGCCCTAACCGTGCCCGAAATAAAAACCATTCGAGCTTTGCCGCAAACAGCTAACAGTGACTGGCAGTCAGCTGATAACGTAAAAACGGTTGACCTTAAAGAACTTGCCCAATTTCCTGAATTTAGCCGCTTAAACTCTGCCTATGCTTATGAGGAATTTTCCGAATTGAATATTTCTGCGTCGACTTCGAGTGACAAATCGGCCACGAGTTCTGAAAATCAATCGTCCTCTCTCCCGACACTTGAGAGTTCTACTTCTTCTTTTTCAACCACCTCATTTATTGAATCGCCTCGGCGGGAAAATTTCTTCGTTAGATTATTTAAAAAATTTATTTTTGGAGTAAAAGCCCAAGAAGCGCCCGCGGACAGTAACGATGCCGCTTCTGCTCCGCCTACTGAACCGACCGCGCCAATTGAGACGCCTTCCCCTGAATCTTCGGCAGATATTTCTGTCGAACCGGTAGCTGAACCAACAACCGAACCGACACCTGAACCGAACCCTACAAATGACGCTTCGGCTGGCGGCGAAACCGCGCCAAATGTTTCAGTTTCGGAAACTGACGAACCTAAAATTATTTTCCCCGATATTGACGGTATTATTTCAACCGGCTCGCCGCCAAG
>Ga0209541_10007077_pt1 | contig 18939 bp, 18 predicted proteins | sample RifCSPlowO2_01_FD_184027 | JGI IMG/M metagenome (GOLD analysis project Ga0209541, IMG submission 184027) | Groundwater microbial communities from Rifle, Colorado - Rifle CSP2_plank lowO2_0.1 (SPAdes) (version 2) | ecosystem: Environmental > Aquatic > Deep subsurface > Groundwater | place... | reverse complement strand
CCTTTTTCCGCACTAAGCACAAAGGTGCCATCTTTTCGGTTGAAGCCAAGATACAGGCCACCCTTTAGGTCATAAGCCTGAGTCAGTCTCTCGCCTTTTTCCAGAATAACATTTTGGCCATCGACTTTTCCAAAGCCCATGGCGCTCATCATGTTGGCGATCTCGACATCAGTGTAATTAGTTTTGAGTTTATAAAGAGACACAGTTTGTGGCGCTTGGGGCAGGGGTGTTTTCAATACAAACCTACCTACGGAAACCTTTGGCATTGGTAACGCTTCCTTCTGAATTTTTTCATAAAGCATTCTGCCTTGTTCCTCGTCAGATATTGTTGATTCCGGGTTTTGGGAAGCAGAATCCGTGGGATCGGTTGTCGTGCCAGTCTGGGCGCTGTCCTGGGTTTTATTGCGTCCGGAAATTCGGGAGACTAATCGATCTAGGGGCGATTGTGATTGGGAAGTGGCGGCGCCAGACCGTCCTGGTCGAGACACCTGTGATCGCAACTGATCGATAGGGGCGTTGCTGTTTTGATAAGCCAACATGGCAAAAATTAAGGCAGTGATGAAGGCAAAAAAAACCACCGCCACCAAAGGAAAATATTTTTTGTGAGTTAACTCTCTTAGTTTCTGGGACCAATCTGTCATTGTTAGTATGTTTCTTTATAACCCTTTTTTATGGTAAATGTCAAGAGAGGTGACGGCATGATAAGCCACAATTCCGGTGGCGACGATAACATTGAGAGAAATGTTAATGCCATGCATGGGAAGATTAACAATGGTGTCCGCTGCTTTCAATACTTCTGGGGTAATGCCGTGGGTTTCGTGGCCGGCAATAAACGCCAGGGGAGTAGTGAAAGTAAATTCGGTATAGGGAACGGCCTTGTTATCCTGCTCAATGGCAACGATTTTTATATCCGGAACCCGAAGGCGTAGGGCTTTAATTGCCTCCAAAGTGGTTTTATAGTATCGCCAAGGCACTACTTTATAGGTACCGATGGAAGCCTTCTCAATTTTATGGTTCGGAGGGGTCTCTGAATTGCCACAGATCAATAATTCTGCAATGTTGAGGGCATCACCGAGTCGGAAAAGACCACCGATATTGTAGGTGTCATATAAATTGTCAACAATAATATACAACGGCATGCGCTCGATGCTTTCAGAGATACCTTTTTCACTTAGAGACCGCAGCTGTCTTGCATTTAGTTTCATGATTCCCTATTATGAATTATAACGAATCACAACTAGTTTTAACGTTCACATGCGCAAAGCGACACAACATATTTTTCGTGTATTAACCTTCGTATTTTTTTCACTGGTTTTTTGGCATCAGCTGGCGGCACCGGTGGCGGCGCAGTTTTATCCGGTTCCCGGAACGCCGGTCACGACGCCGATGGTGACGCCAGAGCCCTGTGCCAGCGGCCAGGGGGCGATTCCTAAAGCACAGCGCCAGCCGTCGTATTGTCCCGACCTGGCGGCGAGTGATAAGAAAATTAGTAAGGAAGATGCGCAAATCTACACTCGAAATTGTGCCACTAGTTATGAAGCTTGGCTGGATGACAAGGAGAAAAACTTTTGGGTGGAAGATCCGGACGTCACTTCGTTGGGACAGCAAGGGGAGCGGTCTCGACAATTCCTCTTGTGGACATTAACTCATCAGTCAATTGACGATATTCCCAGCTTGCTCAGTGTTTGGGCCTTGTCTCGAAATGTGGCCATGTTCCTGATTTTGCTGGTGGTGATTATTATGGGGATTGGCATTATCGTGAGCCAGCGGAATAATTTTAATTTGAGTATTGAAGTGTCGCCGCTGATTATTCGTATTGCCGTATTGTTACTATTCCTTGTTTTTTCGGCACGGATTGTATTATTGCTGATTCAGCTGGCGGACATTTTGATGGAATTCTTTATACGGAATCTAAATGTCCGCGAACTATTTAACATCTACTTAGTTGAAGATAAGGGCGGTGACGTGCTCCAAGTTAGTGAGCGCGCCTATCGGGAATTTGTCGGCTGTACCAACTGGAGCACGCGAGCCGTGGATTCAGTCCACACTTCAAAATTCATTGTCCGCTTTACCAATATGACCTACTATCTCATTGGGATCATGATGATTCTGCGTAAAGTGGTCCTCTGGTTTTTGCTCGTGGTTTCACCTTTCCTGGTAATCTTAGCGCCGTTTGTTTTCATCAGAAACGTGGGCTGGATTTGGATTGGAGTCTTTTTCCAATGGGTATTTTATGGCCCGCTGTTCGCCCTGTTCCTGGGAACGCTATCACGCATCTGGAACAGCGTGCCCGTCCACATCCCGTATATTTTCGACTTCTCCCGAGTTAATCAATTGGACCAAATCGTTTATCCGACAGCGACGAACATTTTATACGGCGGTCCGGCACAAACTTTAGGAATTCTTAATACTTCTAATTATGTCGACACCTATGCCGAATACATTATCTCCTTAATAATGTTGTGGACGGTGGTGATTCTGCCCTGGTGGCTACTCCGTATTTTCCGTGATTACTGTTGTGATGGCATTTATTCGATGAAGAATATTTTGCTGTCGATGTACGATACAATGCGAACCGGCGGCGGCCCCGGGCCGACGCCAGGCCCCACTCAGGGACCGACTGGTACTGGGAGTACGGCGTTGAAGATGTCGAAAAAGATTGATACGGAAATCAACGCCAAGGTAAAACTGGAAACGATTCAGGACATGAAAGCGGCTTCCACGGATAAGATTGTCCAGTCAATTGAAATGAGGGCCAGTAATATTGCCGAAATTGGCCGGATGGAAACGAACCAGAACGCTCGTCAAAATGTCGCCAAGAATATGGATCGGATTCAAAATCCATTCAAAGCGGAAACGCCGACAGAACGACAAAAATTGATGAATCTGCGCGACGAAATTGAAACACGCGCCCAGCGAGGAGACGAAATGGCGCGCAGTCTTTCCGCGGTCACTTCCAGTTCCCAATCACAGCAGCAAGTTTCCAAACAACACATTCTCCAAACCATGCCTCGGCTTGTCACCGTAATCGAATCAATTGCGGTTAAATTCAATATTCCGGTAGAGAAAACCCGTAGTATCGTCAGCCGTATCTTCACCGACATTTCCTACAACGATCAGATTGTCAGCGACATTTCCCAAGAAACCAAACTATCCCAAGAGGTTACCAAGCGCGTTCTGCAGACTGTGGGCAGGGGAGACCGTCTTAGCGGACCACCGGATCAATTAGTTCGGGAAACGGCGCACGAAACTGGGATTCAAGAGGCGCAGGTGCGACAAGTTATTTCCTCAACGGCAGTAGTAGTTAGAGAAAAGAAGGAAATTGCTGCTAAAGTGGCGCAACAGGAACAGGTTAATCAGGAAACGGTAGAAAAGGTGATCCAGGAACATATTCCAGCGGTGGCCACGCCAGAAAAGCACGTTGAAGCGCAAATTCCTGCCTCAAAGAAAGTCTCAATTGAAGATTATGAAGAAGTGAAACGAATGTGGGAGAATCAATATGAAAAAGGAGAAGTTCCCGTCACCGAAAATATTAAAACGCGCACTGAATGGATCGAAATGGATGTAGTCCGAATTAGTAATATTCTCAATAAAATATTGTCGTCGGATCTTAAACTGCAAAATGAAGGTCTTGATGAAGTCGGCTACATTTTGCCCATCTTCATGATTAACAACCTGTCTGGTGAAGAGCTACTGGTTTATCTCAAGGCGAAAATAGAAGCGGCCAAGCAAGTACAAAAGGAGATGGAAAAGGAAGCGGAAATTAGAGTCAAACTCAAATCCGAAGAAGAATTGGTTGATATCAATGCGCCAGTAAAGCAAGAAGCCGCCAAGGAACAAGTGCTCAAGAAAGAAAACGAAATCGAAGAAGTTAAACAGAAATTGGAATCAGAGCTTTCGGAGAAAGAGTAAGACAGCGAGGTTGTCCTGTCTCGTCAATAACTACTGTGTCTTCGATACGAATACCGAATTTTCCTTTGAGATAGATTCCTGGTTCAATGGTAACGATGTGGCCAGGTTGGATGGTATCTTTGGAATTCAGAGCCACTTTTGGGCCTTCATGAATCTCCAGGCCAAGGCCATGGCCGGTGGAATGGGCGTATGAGGGATAGCCCTTTTTCTCCAGGAAGGCTCGAGTCATTAGGTCGACATTTTTGTAATGTTGCTTTTCTCCTAATAACTGGATGGCGATTTCCTGGGCCTCAAGAAGGGCTTGGTAGGCTTGGGAAAATTCGGCGGTAGGCTTGCCAACAACAAGCATACGGGTGATATCAGACATGTAGTGGTTGTTTAGGGCGCCGCAGTCAATCAGGATAACGGCGCCCGCAGTCACTTTGGTGTCCCCGTCAGCCTTAGTATTAAAATGAGGAATAGCGGCATGTTCATTGATCGCCACAATTGGATCAAAGGCAAGATCACTGCCGTGTTGCTTCAGCCACCATTCGATCGTTAAGGCAATTTCCCGCTCTGTTTGTCCCAGGGAAATTGCCCCCGAAACTTCCTTAAGACACTGATCCATAATCCGACACGCTTCTGTAATTGCCGCAATTTCTTCATCATCCTTCTTTTCCCGAATCCCAGAAACCAGACGACGCGTTTCCTTCAACGACACCGCAGCATTTTTCTTAAAATATGAATATTCATGATAAGTAAGGTCTTCTGCTTCAAATCCAAGACTGGTTACTTTTTCCTCTTTTATAATTCCGCTGAGAATTTTTGGTAAAGCATTTTCCGCAGTTAGTTCCCTGATTGTAAGATTGCTATTGTCGACGCTATCAATATAGCGGCCATCAGTAATCAAATAGATTTTCTCCTTGGTGACAACACACCACGCTTCTCGCTCCTGCTCGCTTAAGCCCTGGAAAGCCGTGAGATAGAATATATTATGGTGTTGGGAAATAAGGCAGGCATCAAGATCCAGTTTTTCCAATTCACTGCGAACGAGATCAATTCTTGATATAGCCGCCATGTTTGCAGTATATCATAAGCGATTCATTACCTTTATTTCGCCAGTAATTTCTTCAATTTCTCTTTGACTTCACTGCTTGTTTCTGCTATTCTATCTGCACTATGGATATCAAGTATTTTGGCCACTCTTTGTTCTTACTCCGCGGCCGCCAGGGCAAGGTAGTCACTGACCCCTACGACTCAACAATGATGAAGAAAAAATTTCCTAAGACGGAAGCTGACATTGTCACCGTTTCCCATGAACATGGCGACCACAACGCCGCCAACCTAGTTGAAGGTAATCCACTAGTAGTGAATCTTCCCGGAGAATATGAAAAAAACGGCATTCGTATTTACGGCTTTGATTCCTTTCATGACGGTAGTAAGGGAGAAAAACGGGGCAAAAACACTATCTATAAAATTGAAATTGATGATATTTCCGTGTTGCATTGTGGCGATCTCGGCCATCCTCTTTCTAATGAATTGATTGAGCAAATCGAGGACGTCGACATCCTAATTATCCCCGTGGGGGGCTTTTATACTATTGGGCCTGATGAAGCCGGCGATATTGTTTCCAAAATTGAACCCAGCGTGGTGATCCCAATGCACTACAAGACTGACGTTGGTTTTAATAAAGAGATCATGGACAAACTAGCGCCAGTGAGCGAATTTATTCAGGCGATTGGCATCTCCAACGTGGAACCGGTAACTAAGTATTCAATTAAGAAGCCGGACATTGGCGAAGAAATGAGCGTTGTTGTAATGGAGCCCTCCTCGTAGTATGGCCAAAGAAAAATCTTCTTCACTGGCGACGCGGGTGCCGCCGCATGATAGCGTTGCCGAAAAATCGGTTTTAGGCGGTATATTAATTGATTCGGCCGCAGTTAACGTGGCGGCCGAGTTTCTGCAACCCAAGCATTTCTATTTTGATGAACATCGCCGGATTTATACCGCAATTCTCGTGTTATTTGAGAAAGGCAAACCGATTGATGTCGTTACTCTGGCAGCCCAACTGAAAGAAGAGGGAAATCTCAAAGAGATTGGTGGCATTGAATATTTATCAGAACTGATTGAAACGGTTCCCACTTCCGCCTACGTTAAGCATTATGCCGAAATTGTTAAAAATACTTATATTAAGCGGTCAGTAATTACACTGGCCTCGGAGCTGGTGGAAAAGTCTTTTGATGAAGCGGGTGATGTCAAAGATCTGCTTAACATTGCCGAGTCGCAGATATTTGGTTTGTCGCAAGCCTTTTTACATCGGGATTTTATTGAATTAAAGGAAATATTGGCAGAAAGCTTTGAGCGGTTGGAAGCATTTATGAAGTCGGGGACTGGGATTAGGGGTATTCCTACTGGGTTTGCCGCGCTTGATACCAAGCTGGCGGGCTTCCAGGACTCTAATTTGATTATTCTGGCAGCCCGCCCCGGAATTGGAAAAACCACCATGGCGTTAAATATGGCAATGCATATTGCCCTCAAAGAGAAGATTCCAGTCGGTTTTTTCTCACTGGAAATGAGCAAAGAAGAATTAGTGGATCGTTTACTGGTAGGTCAAGCGGATATTGATGCCTGGAAGTTAAAAACGGGGAAACTTTCCGATCAAGATTATGCCAAATTAACTCAAGCAATGGGGGAGCTTTCCGAAGCCCCAATATTTATTGATGATACGCCGGGCGCGTCGGTGCTGGAGATGCGCACCAAAGCCCGCAAACTGATCATTGAAAAGGGACTGAAAATGCTTGTGGTGGATTATCTCCAGCTGGCCACGCCCGGCCGCCGCATGGAAAGCCGTGTTGTCGAAGTGTCCATGATTTCCCAAAGTCTAAAAAACATTGCCCGCGAACTAAAAATTCCCGTTTTGGCGCTATCACAGCTATCTCGCGCCATTGAGCATCGGGGTGAAAAGAAGCCCCAGCTAGCAGATCTTCGTGAAAGTGGTTCTATAGAGCAGGACGCAGACGTAGTGATGTTTCTTTATAATCAGGAAGAATCGGAAGATTTGCTCGACGACTCAAAGAGAATTCTCAAACTTCTAATTGCCAAGCATCGTAACGGACCAACGGGAGAAATTGAACTGATGTTCCGCGCCGACCGCGTCAAATTCTACGGTGTGGATAAGTAAATTCACCTATTCAATCGCTTCTTACCCATATATTCAATCATAAGGATTACGATTATGAGCAAGAGAATACTAATAAGCATCAGAGCGCCAAGAATCTGCATTTGGGTTAGTGTTTCATTATTGATTGTCATAGGTCAAATGTTTGTCAAGAAAGACTGCTACCACATAGTAAATGATACCAAAAGCGACACTAATGATCAACAGATTGAGACTTATTTTCTTGTATAGTGGGACTACTAGTACAATTCCAAGCCATCCCGCCGAAATGCTACTAACGACATCCTTTAATATTCGAACTAGGGAATTAAGCATAGGAGCATGATATCAAATAAATATTAAAATTCTCTTAACTGGAGACGGCCTGTAGAAATTTGCCCACGAAGAAAGGGTGGTGCGGGGCGGAAGGAGCCGGAACTGGCGAAGTGTATGCGGCTAAGCGGAGGTCGATACCGAAGTATCAAACGTCGCGCGAAGCGCAGTACACCAGGCGCAGCCCGGCTCTCTTCCGCCACCGCGGAACCGCCCGTGTAGCCCGGAACGCAGCTGGGGTGTATCACGGGCGGGGTTGATAATCAGGTCAGGTCAGTCAAGGGCCCGTCTTTCGTCTCCGAAGAAACGATCAACTAGGGTTCGCATCGCTCGACGTCTGTTGGACGGTGGCTCTGGGTCAGGGATGAAATACTCGTCTCCAATGCGCCAGGTTGCACCGGGCGTGGGCATATCGAGTTTGACGTCGAGAGGATCGGGATCATCATCCAGCTCTTCGATGCGGTCGTCGCCGAGGGCGCTGTTGCAGTTGGCGCAACTGTCGGGTGTCACGCGATCGGACCTGGGGATGTGGAACGGCGCTCCACAATGCTGGCAGGTGGTCGTCATGACGAATAGGTCCCGATTTGGGAGCGGTATGTGCCAACTTGGCACTCCATCTCACCCAGATCGCGAGCCGCACTGTCTGCCAACAGCTCCTTCCAGGCGTCTACGCGCTTCTGGCAGTTGGGGTTGAGGACGACGTGTTCGTCCCAGCACTTCCTGCAGAAGTATCCGCGATGTACTGGGCACGAGCAAATCCCGTTCTCTCCGCATGGACATTTCGCTTGGGCCATGATGATACTTGCTCCTTGTGGGGTTGGAGACGGGTTCCGCGGCTAGTGGCCGAGGAAATGATGGACGACAATCCAAACGGTACGCGCTCCAGCGAACATGACCATGGGAACCACGATCAGGCTTACTTGAGCGTACAGACGCTTGGCGTGGCGGCGGGGCTCTTGACGCTGACGCAGGGCGAAAGCGTGGAGCGATAGGGTTACTGGTGTAACGGTGTATGGGTTCATGGTTTACCTCCCCGTTGGTAGTGTGGGTGAACCCGGCAAAGACATGGTCCTCGTTGATCTCGACTCTCCTAATGTAACTGGCGAGATTGAGGAAGACGGAAGACTATGCAGATAATCCTGCGTCTTCCTCAATCTCGTATTGACCTGATTATATTTTTAAGGTGCGAACACAAAAAGCCGCCAAGCTTGTAGGCGGAATGTATTCTCTAGAATATCCTATAGTTTACCAATTTATCCATGTAATTTCAACCTCAAATTCGATAGATGTATATATCGTGATGACCTTTGACAGTTTTGGTCAATTTCCCTTCCCATCCAGCAATTTTATACATATATGATACCACTCGAGTGCCCTTGGGGAATCTTGAGAGCATTTGGCCGATTTTGGCATCCTCAAGATTCCCCACGTACAGATAGATAGTCGTCGGACTCTTCCACGGCTCCATTTTAAACATATCCTTTCTTAATATTCTGATTTGAGCTCGATGTGGATGAAACCAGCTTTTGACGAGCATGATTCCGGCTAGCATCGGGTTAATTTCTACGCCCAAAAACCGGATTTTTCGCCTTTTTTTATGAGCCTCAAGCGCGGTGGGAAAGAGAACGGTGCCAGTTCCAGCGCCAAGATCAATGATTTCTTCTTTAGCCTCAGCGAGCAACGATTTAGTAATTAGGTGAAGATCTTTCCAGTCGCTGGGAAAATAGGGAATCGGGGATAGTCTTGGGGAGAGAAGATAGACTAGTCCGATGATAAAAAACCAGACAACAACTATCCCGAAAAGATAAAGTAAAATCATGGTGGTATTTTAACGCATGGCGACGATGTTAAGCCAGTCGTGTTCCAGCGGATAAAACGGACTTTTAAACAATGGCTCTAGGAAGTTACTGCCGTAGGTTTTTATTTTAGTAAACCCATTGGCCTTAAGCATTCTGATGATATCTTTTTCTTGAATATATGCAATTGGAGTGCTATTCATGCCAGCATGTTGCCAGCGACCTTGACCAAATTTATACATGGAAATATTCAGGGTGACCGGAGCGCCTTTGCGGACTGGAGCATCATAATATTCCAGAAACCCATATCTTACATTATCAGATACTTTTGACTGACTGATATTAAAATTTTGAAACAGATTATTAGTTTTAAAAATCTTTTCGAAATTGGCTAGCTGTAAAATCATTACCGCCTTTTTCTTAACCAGACTTTGGCTAATGCTTTTGAGCAGTGGTTTGTATTCAAAGGGATGATGGGCTAACTCATTTTCCATAAGTAAGGCGGCATCAAAGTCTTCATGTTTGTCCTTGAAAAAATCCACTTGCTGAATTTTCTTGAATTCGGGCTTATTCCGGATCTGCTTGGGTAAATTTAAATTATTTTCCTGAGCTTTACGGTGGAAATAACCAAATCGGTTTAAGCCAGTGAGGTGGTAGCCGTGTTTGGCGAGGGCGATGTCTCGGTTGCCGTCCGCGCCAAACACGTCCACCACACGGAAAACATCGTTTCTCTCAAAAATTTTGTGTAACTCGGGAATATCAATTTTTATTTTTTCCTCCAACCCCATAATCTGATCATAGTAGTAGGCGGCCCACTGATGAAATTCCTCGTTAGTGTCATAAGGAATTTCACTGCCTCCCAAAGCATGAAATACATCACTCTGTGAAATAATACCAACGACGTGTCCCTTACTATTGACCACCGGCAAGCGATTGAATTTCTTTCTCAGCATAATCGATTGCGCCTTGAGAAGGGGAGTATCACGCGAAACAGTAATCGGAGTGGTTTGCATAATGTTTTTCACCGGTTGAGTGAGAAATTCGGGCATGGTTTTTTCAATGGCGGCAAAAGCCCCATCCGTCGATTCCAGTCTTTTGATGTATTCTTTGAGAGGTGGCAGTAGCTTATCGAGAATATCATATTGAGTGATTAGTCCCTTTATTTTTCGATTCTTGTACTTATCTTTGACTACTGGAACAATGCTGATCCCAATGTTAAAAATGATCTTGACCGCCGTACTAACCGGCTCATTCTCGTCGATGATGATTGGTTTACGGAAAATATATTCGCCGACTTTCATAATTACTTTTTGGTCACTACGTTAAGCCAATCGTGCTCCCTTGGCTTAAAAGTGTTAAATAACGGTTCGCCGTAATTACTGCCATAAAAATGAATATTTTTGAAGCTTTTCTTTTTCAACTCATGTTCGATTGTGGCTTGGCGAATGTCTTTAACCACCATGCTATTGATTGATTTCTGACTCCAACGCAGGCCATCGTGACCCATGACTGCCATATTAAGCAGCAAATTGCCTTTGAGCTCCTTGGGATTATCATAAAAGGTAATGAAGGCGTATTTTCTTCTCTTGGTAATTCGTGATGGCGCAATGCTAAAGCGGACAACGCGTTTTTTGGTGGAGAAGACGCTTTCGTAATTGGTCAATTGGAGGAAAAGGGTGCCGCCGCTCTTAAGTGAGTAGTGAATACTATCGAGAACTTCTTTCCAATCTTTTTCGTAATGGGAGAGCATATTACCCATCATGATAACGCCATCGAAAGAGTCACGTTTTTTCCTGAGAACCTTAAAATAATCGCCATTGATAAAGCTGACCCGATGCTTGAGCTCAGTAGATAAGGCAAAGCGCTTTTCTAGTGACTTACTAGTCAGTCTTTCACTTCGGTCAATGCCGGTGGCACTAAAGCCTTCTCGGGCGAGCGCGATAACGTGCTCGCCCGTCCCGCTTCCAATATCAGCAATTTTTTTTACCCCTTCTTTAGTAAACAGTTTTTTAAGACTGGGAATTTCTCCTTCAAGACGCTTGTCCCAGGTTTGCGCCAAATCATAGTGATTGGCGGCCCAATCATGAAATTCCGCACTATCATCGTGCGGAATTTCCGACCCCAGAATTCCCTTAAAAATATCGCCCTGCGAAACAATACCGACGAGATTACCGTCCTTATCAACTACCGGAAGATGGCTCACTCCCTTATTCATCATTATTGACTGAACGTGAAGTAGTGTTGTCTCGGGTCGGACCACATAATGAAGAAACTTTTTATCCATGTAGTTTTTGACTTTTTTAGGAAACAGTCCCCGCATATTAGTTTCCATATCTTCAAAACCATACATATAAGGATCAGTCATAAATTCCTGAATTGAGGGGTAGAGGTGCTGCAGAATGTCGGCCTCAGAGATAGAACCAAGGTATTTGTTATTCTCACATACCGGTAAGCCGTCCATACCGAGGTTAAGCATTAGCCTCATGGCGGTTTTCACGGTGTCATCGGGCGACACCTTCGCGGCCGACTTATGCATGAAATCCGATACTCGCATAAAATTAATACATCATATCAAAAGGGGATCAAAAAAGCAAAGCTGAATCGGGAATATTTGAGGCCTAGGAAAAGGAGAAATAAGCTATTTCAGACGGACGATGTATCGCCACTTGGCCTAGAAGATTCATAGTGGTATAGGTTTTTGTCTAGAAACTCTTGTGTTGGAGGATTCGTGTTCCTGAGAGTTTCAATACCTCCGGAGACTCTAAGATCAGCATATACCTCAATGTATCCGTGAAGTTCAGTTCCTGCGTAGAATCTTATATTGCCATCTTCATCCGTCTCTCTAATCATTCTCGGTCGCGTAAATATTTTTTTCATGCCACTTTTAAGAGCAATTTTTAGCATTCTTTCCCATCCCGGTACTCCTCTTTTAATCCGAATCGTAATCATTTCTCGTTGCAAGCCATCTGAGGTTATACCATTGTCCTCGAATAAATATTTCTCTAACGCTTGATACATATGAGTTCCATAACCAGGTTCGTCACCGGCCGATCGTGACCTTTGTGATTGGACGCTAGTTTTAGTAGCGAAAAGCTCTACCGAGGTAACTATTATGTCTGTAGTGCGTTTTCTTCTCACCCGCTTCTTAGAATCTGTTGCCATAGCCGTTCCGATCACCTCTCCTGTTTCATTAACGCCAACAAAAACATACGTACCGGGAGTATTAATTCTTTCTACGATATCGGATTCAGATTCAGTCACGTCGACCATATGAATATCATTGGCGGGGTGATCTAGGATATCAAAAGCGGCAGTGATGAGGTCAGCATCTTCCGGGGTTAGTTCTCGAATTGTGACGCTACGTTCAAGAGGAAGTATTTCCTCGCTGAATGGTGGCATTGTTGGCGCTATATCGTGAGCGGCCCCTAATACGATAGAGCCTTGTTCTGTTGGCATATTGAATCGGAATTATAGCACCAGGAGAGAATTAAAGCAATCTGATCACGTCTCGAGAGGAACTTGACCAGTAACGACGTGAATCGGTAGAGAAGCGTAGAACTCGCCACTTTTGCTAGCCGCCTCCAACGCGGCCAGCCAAACAGCAGCCTCTCTTGCCGTTATTGAATACTTATCTCCTGTATTTGTGAAATCCGCGGCATTCTCTTGAAATCTGAATATGGCCTCAGCCTCTGCCAATGTTCTACAGGCAATGATATATCTCATTCGATGGGTTGGGTTAATTCTGACTTGGCGAAATAGTGCTGCTAGCTGGATGCCGATTCGGGGATGGTAAATTCTTCTTGTTTCTACAAAAGCATTTGAGATTTTTCTGCCTGTCGCCTCAGCCACAACTCCAGCGTCAATTCTAGCGGCACCCCAGTCTGGCTCGCAGGCCTGAATAGTCCCGCCGGGACGGACAACTCGGGCGAGTTCTGCTAGTATTCGGGCCGGCGCCGTATCATCTCGTTCCTTGGCGCCGGCATGTTGCAGTGTTCTATCAATGCGAGCGACATCGAAGGAATCGGACTCAAATTCATCTAAATCAGTCAGATCAGCCCGTACAAAGCTGACTTCGCCATCAAGATCGTAATGTTCCAAGGCCCGGCGTCTTCTTGCTTCAACAATCATGGGATCAGCTCGATCAACGCCGATGATTCGGCCAACTTTTGCTGCCATACTCGCCATGGCAAAGGTGTCAATACCAGTGCCACAACCGGCATCCAAAACTATGTCTCCGGGTTTTAGTCCTAATTGTCGGTAGGAAGCCTCTTTATAGGGAGCAAAGGCAGGATTATCTAGATACTGAAAATGGGCTTCATTAACCTCTCCGGGAACGAATATTTTTTTCGGATCGGCATCGGGCGCTATCATAGTCGTGCAGAATTATAGCATAGATTTGAGGTGGGGAAGGGGAATAATATTGAAACAATCCTATAGTACTTGACAAGCGGTTTTATTTGTGCTACTTTTAATATAGAAAGAAAATTATTAGAAACTTATAGTAAACATGATAAACACAGAACCACAACTTAACATTACATCGCCAAAGGATTTTTTATCTCCAAGAACTCAAGCCACTACATTTGATGAATATCGGGAATGGGCGCGAATCCTTAACGGTCCTCCTGCGGAACATCGAGAACAACTAACTCGATCTCTTGATGGGTTAGGGGCGGCAACTGGCCGCTTTGATCTCGTTGCCGCCCAATGTGACGCGGTTTTATCCGGCAGTGCCGAGGTAATTCGTGGTGCTGATCCTGGCGCCGAATTTGCCCGTGCCTATGGCGCTTATCTGGCTCACTCCCTTAGAGTTTGGACTGATCTGGAAGTTGGCCCAGCTGATTCCCTAATCGATATGATTAGAGCCAAATCGATCAAACGAGATAAGAAATATGCGAGCGGTAGCGCCAATAAAGCTAGAACTGTCGTACCGACAATTGCTGGTCACTTTAGCGATGTCGAAAGATTTGATGGCGTGACTGGAAAATCTCTCGCCGATGTATTAGCAAAATTACGTGAAGAAATGGCCGAGTTAAGAGAAGCCCTCGGCAGTCTTTCCTTAGATTCTCAATCAACTCGATTACCACTGCGAAGAAGAGATAATTTGGTTGACTGGTATCGTGACAGGAGTCGTGTCAAAGTAGAGAAATTTGATCCAGTTACTGCGGTAAAAGGGGAAATTGCCGATATTGCGATTATTGGCGCTTCAGTAGCCCGTTTTTTTGGCCCGGCGACTGAAGCGCAATTACAAGCCACACTAGATAGAATTCAGTTACAAGTTAACCAAAAACATGCAAAACATGAACAACGGGCCCTAAACCCAGGCAAACCCTCTGTTTCACCGGTGGCTGCTTAAATATTTATGGGAGCAGTATGCTGTGGAGCAGGGCCATGCGCGTATAAAGTCCGGAGCGCATTTGCCGAAAATAATACGCGCGCGGATCAGCGTCCACTTCCTGGAGAATTTCACCAACTCTGGGAAGTGGATGCAGTATAATCGCATTTTTATTCATTTGTCGGGCTGTTTCTTGATCCATAATAAATTTTAGTTTTAATCTTTCGTATTCATCCATTTTGCCGGCTTTTTCGAACCATTCTTTTTGGACGCGAGTCATGTAGACAACGTCAACGTCTTTGAGGCTCTGGCCGAAGGCGGTCTTTTGCTCCACTTCGGCCTGTTCCTTAAGTTCCTTAATTAGTTCCTTTGGGGCTTTGAGTTCTTTCGGAGACACGAAAGTGATTTTATTTTTCTTGCCCATTTTTACTAATAGTTTTGCCAGGGACTTGATGGTGCGGCCATTTAATAAATCACCCACCATCATGACGTGAAGATTATCAAAACGGCGGAATTTTTCATAAATGGTGTAAAGATCGAGCAGTGCCTGGGTGGGATGCTCCTTTTTACCACTGCCACCGTTGATAATGGGAACGTCGCTGGCGGCGGCGGCAAGCTCGCTCGAATTATCTTCGGGATGTCGCAGTACAATGGCGCTTGCCGCCGTAGTCTGATGGATAGACTTGATAGTATCTTCTAGAGTTTCTCCTTTCACTGCGGAACTGAAGCTAGTCATTTCGTTAATGGCGATTACGTCAGCGCCGAGTCTCTGCGCGGCGCTGACGAAAGAGGTAAAGGTTCGAGTACTAGGCTGATAGAACAGGACGGCCACTGTTTTTCCTTGCAACGGAGAATACTTTTTGTTCTTCTCAACAACATTCTTCATCTTGTCCGCGACTTTGAACAGATATTCAATGTCCGACTTGGAAGACACTTGGTCGATGGAAATGTAGCTTTTATTAAAAAAGGGATTAGTTTTAGCCATAATTTTTTAAGATTTTGATAATAAATAAACCATTAAGCCTTTTTGAGCGTGGAGTCTGTTTTCTGCCTCGGCGAAGACGACGGATTGGGGCCCGTCAATAACTTCCGCGGCTACTTCATTGCCTCGATAGGCGGGGAGACAATGGAGGAAAAGCGCTTTTTTGTCAGCTAGTTTCATTAGTTTACTAGTTACTTGGTAGGGTTGGAAGATTTTCAGCCGCTTTTTCTTCTCTTTTTCATCGCCCATGCTCACCCAGGTGTCGGTGATAACAACGTCAGCCCCTTTTACGGCGTCCTGGGGCTTGGTGGTTTGCTGAATAGTAACGCCAGTTTTCTTGGCTAAGGCTTGGGCCTGAGCTAGAACTGTTGGTTTCATCCAGTAGCCTTTTGGGGCGCCCACGCGGAAATTCATCCCCAAAAGGCCGCAACCGAGGGCGAGCGAGTGGGTGACGTTATTTTCGGCGTCACCGACAAATGCGAGTGTTAGTCCCGTCAATTTCTTCTTCACTTCCCAGATAGTCATGAAGTCGGCCAAAATCTGGCAGGGATGTTCTAAGTCAGACAAGGCGTTGATAACGGGAACGGTGGAATAGCGGGCGAGATTCTCAACGGTCTCATGTTTAAAAGTACGCGCCATAATAATATCGCACACGCTGGAAGAAACGATGGAAACATCGCGGGGCTCCTCGCGGGAGCCCATACCGATATCTGACGGGCCAAGGAATATCGCGTGACCGCCCAAATGAGTCATGCCGGATTCAAAGGAAATACGGGTGCGCAAAGAGGGCTTTTCAAAAATCATAATCAGGGTTTTGTTTTTGAAAAGCGTCTTATTAAGTCCGGTTTTTTTATGTTCGTCTTTGAGCCTCTTGGAAAGTTTCAATACCTGCCAGAATTCCGCAGCGGAAAGATCGGTTATTGACAGAAAATGCGGTATTTTTCTCATTATTTGGCAAAAAAGGGCGGTTTTTTCTCAAAAAGTGGTCTTTTTTCGAAAAAACCCTATGGAATCTTAAGGAAATTTTGGGAGTTTGTCAAGCCGGAATTTTCCAGTTACTTTTTCCGGCAGATAAACGCCGATTCGTGGCCGAGATTAGAACGGAAAGCAAGGAAAAAGAAGAAGGGAATACTGGTGTAAGTCCAGTGGTCAATTACCTCGAAACCGACGTCTTCCAGCAATTTCTCCAGTTTTCTATGGGGAAATAAGGAAATATGGTGTTCTCTTTTGTCAGCGTAGGCAAAGAAATTCTTCCGCAGCCAATTAAAATTAGGAGTGTTGACGTATAGTATGCCGTGCCGCTTTAGAGCGGCGTGCATGTGCTCTAAAGCGGCACGCGGATTCTCCAAATGTTCTAAAACATCATTAGAAATGATGACGTCAAACGAGCTTTTCGGAAACGGGAACGGGTCTTCGGCACCGGCGACTTTAAATGTCGCTTCCGGCATTCGTTTCTTCGCTTCATCAATGGCATGCTTAGAAATATCGATGCCGAATTTCTCAAAAGTCGTGGGAAATTTCTTCAGCATAATGCCATAGGCGCAGCCGATATCGAGCACTTTTCCTTTCTTGATGTCGCGAAGATATTTCTTCAGCGGATTAAAAATGTTTTGGAAGTAAACATTCTGAAACGATCGTCCGTATCCTAATGAATAAAAAAAGGAATCCTTGCCGCTGAAATAATCCTGGTTGTAGATTTTTTTATAATTCATTGGAAGGTTTGAAACTTACCTGGAGAGTGGTATTCAGGACTGTGGCGAGTCGTTTTAAGAATGATAGTGATGGAGTTGTCTTAGCATTTTCTACCCGTGATATTACCGATTGGCGTGTTTTAAGCTTAATAGCAAGCTCGCTTTGAGTGAATCCTTTGCCGATGCGAGCTTCAATAATAGCGTGAGCAATTTGATACTCCAGTCGAGTCTCTTTCAAAGCTTTTCTGAACCCAGGTTTTTTAAGAAGGTCTTTTTTATGATCTTCCCAGTTAGTATAGTTTTTCATTCGCTAATCGTATCACAATATTGTGATAATTGTCAAGAATAATTTATAATCTAGATTTATATTCGTTTAGCCTTGATATAGCAATATTAATTTCACGTCGTGGTGTTTTCTGCTTTTTCTTTATAAAACCATGTAACAGGAGAAAGGTCTCACTTTTTGGAATAATGTATAAGATGCGAGCGCTGTGTTGTCCGAGTATGCGAATCTCCCACAACGGTAAACCGACGAGTTTTTTAATATGAGGTGGTCCAACTTGAGATCCAAATTCCTTTAAAAGATCAAATATATTAGATAATTTAGCTTGAGCCTTTTCCGGAAGCTTTTCGATAAAAACTGCCACAGGAGAAATATCTCCATTGGGAGGCCCATAGTACTCGATACTCCATGAGTTCTTGGCAACTGACATAATTAGAGGAAAGTATAGAAAAAAGATATTAAAAGAATCTTAACTACAGTCATTTTGCTTTCTTGCTATAATCACGATATGGATCAGTCTTCAGAGAATCCTCTCAAGCCGGCGGAAATGAGTCGGCGTAAAGTACTAGGTCTTCTTGGCGGTACCGCTTTGAGTGTCGGTATGGTCATGGCGCTGCCTAGAAAAGCCGAAGCCAAAGAAAAAGTTCTACGTCAGCTTCCAGAGCTGGGTCCACGACTTTCTCCAGAACTTGAAGCTCGGGCCCGCGGCGCCACGATGCTAATCAAGGCCAATTACACGGATTCACCATTAAACATTAATCGAATGGGGCAGTATGGCATCGGACCGTACGGTACGGCATTTCATATTAATGGTGACGGCACTATTATTACTAATCGGCATGTTGTTGCCGAGAGCGGCTTAGGTGTAGGCAGTGTAGAAACAATGTCGACTCAGGAAATAGTAGACAGGCTCAGAAAAAAAGACTACACTCCGGGTGTAACCGGTTTTATTATTGGCCATCCTGCGTTTGGAGAAATACCGGTTGAACTCGAATATGTGAGTGCAGATGAGGGTCTAGATTTTGCCGTTCTAAGATATGATACAAAGAAATATACTGGTAATAGAGGCTTCGCCTGGTTGCCCGTATCAGGAAATATTCCTCAATTCGGCGACACGACGCATCATTATACATACCAACATGACACATTGAACCTTCGTGGTCGATATGAGCTTCATACTCATAGGTCAATCGCATTAGGGAAACGGGGAAAGGATCTAATCGGAGTGGAGGGATTAGATCATGTGCAAGGATATCCGCAACTGGCAGGGGGTGGTAGTGGTAGTCCAGTGTTAAATAGTCGGGGAGAAGTTATTTCTGTGGCCTGGTCGGTTTGGCCTTTTGAGTATAAGAGAGAAATTGATGGGATCTTCGCCGATTTTGCAACTACAAGGCCGTCTGCGCCTGTCACGATTGGACTTTCAGTTCCTATTGCGGCGGTGGTGCCGGGGGTGGGAGTCGAACCCACATGA
>Ga0209541_10007076_pt1 | contig 18940 bp, 13 predicted proteins | sample RifCSPlowO2_01_FD_184027 | JGI IMG/M metagenome (GOLD analysis project Ga0209541, IMG submission 184027) | Groundwater microbial communities from Rifle, Colorado - Rifle CSP2_plank lowO2_0.1 (SPAdes) (version 2) | ecosystem: Environmental > Aquatic > Deep subsurface > Groundwater | place... | reverse complement strand
CTCTATCTGTTGCAGGCGTAAGTATTTGAGGGGAGTTGTCCTTTGTACGAGAGGATCAGGATGAACAAACCTCTGGTCTACCGGCTTTACCACCAGGTGAATCGCCGGGTAGCTATGTTTGGAAGGGATAAGCGCTGAAAGCATCTAAGCACGAAGCCCACCCCAAGATTAGATACTATGATCTCGTCGAAGACTACGACGTTGATAGGCTCTAGGTGTAAGCACCGTAAGGTGTTTAGCCGAGGAGTACTAAAGATCGCCGACCATCCCCATGCTGACATATGTGCGCAGCACACAACTAAAAACTAACAACCAGCAACAAAGAAACGTATAAACCAGAACTCAAAATCTAAAACCCAGCGGTTTGGATTCCGAGTTTAAAGTTTACTGGTTTTTTGAGTTGCAGTTAGTTACTGGTTGCGCGCTGCGCGAAGATACTAAAAACTTTTTGTAGAAAATAAATTGATTTACCAAGACAAAGTCCTTATTGTGATTTTGGCTTGATTTTGGTAGAATAATATTAATAAGAATATTATTTAAAAGTCGCATTTTTGGGTGGCTAAATATTAAAATATGCACGAAGATCCATCGGAATTAAATAGAAAACTAGACCAAGTTGAAATTGAACAAAGCGCCGAACAAGCAGATAGACTTTCTCATGAAGATGAGATATTGCGAATGACTGAAGAAGTGACTCGCATCAAAAGTGGGATTCGATATCTTATAGGGAGGCTTACTCCAGAAGATAAAGTGAGACTTGAGGATTTATACAAGCAATTAGACATGGAGTTTGAAAAAATAATAGATAAAAAACCATCATCTTAATTTTTTTCAAATCCTCCTTTGCCCGCCATAGTTTTGACGAAGGTGGGCTCCCATTCCGAACCCCGTACCAAAATTGCGTATAGTGATTTCTCGGTGATTTAGCCGCGTAGGCCCCACCTCTTCCCATTCCGAACAGAGAAGTGAAAATACGCGGCCTCGATGATACTCTAAAGGGAAAGTAGAGTTCGCCGGGAATTCATTGGATACAATTTTGGTACGGGGCGCAGCAGAGAAGCATGCCCCGTACTAAGCCTTGCTTTAGTGCGGGGTGAAAATACATGGCCTCGATGATACTCTAAAGGGAAAGCATGCCCCGTGGCCATCCGCGGCTTTACGGGGTAGAGTTTGCTGGGCCAAAAATTTTGTGCGGAGACAGAGAAGCATGCCCCGTGAGCGCATAGCGCTTCTACGGGGTGAAACAGCTTGACCTCAATAGCACTCCCTGCGATACGATTAATCGTATCGCAGGGAGTGAGATCATAGACTTATATTATGTATATGCGGGGTTTGCTTGGATTCCCTCCTGCAGTGGGCAATCAAAACTTCGAGCAGATTTTTGTTTTTTTATATATTTTCTTATATTATTAGATGTATGAATCCCTCACATAATCGGGAAGGTTTCAGCAACATCATATTACTTACAGGTTTGTCCGAACTGTTCCAAAAGCCAAAGGTCAAAATTTATAAGCCAAGACTGCGGTTGCGACTGTGGCCTTGGTTATGTGAGGGATGAATCCAGACTCACGACGGCTCGCCAAACAGTTTGCCTACGGTATTTTTTTCTGTATTTTTTGGGCGGCAATAATTTGGGGCGGCTATAAGACTTTTTTCGCGGTCCCGCCCAGCTGTTTTGACAATAAGCAGAACCAAAATGAAGCTGGCGTGGATTGTGGGGGAGTCTGTCCCGATTGCGCCCTGCGAGCATTAAGACCAGTTGAAGTTGTTAGCCAAAGATATTTCCTATTGAATGATAATCCCACTCTGCTTTTAGAAGTAAGAAATCCAAATCCTCTCTATGGCGCGGTCAAGTTACCGTATGTTGTTGAAATAAGAGACATGAATACATCAAATAAGAATTTGCAATCAGTTAACGGTGAAACGTTTATATATCCAGGCGAAAATAAATACACAATAATAGACTTGCCTGGCCTTACGGCAGACTCAAATGCAGAAATTGTTTTTGGAACCCCGACTTGGGAGGGAGCCGTCGAGTTTTCAAGTCCCAAAATAACTTTCCGCGGGGTAACGAGTAAGCTTGAGGGCAATGGCAATATTTTCATCTCTGGTGTGCTTCAAAATAACGAAACTTTGCTTTTTCCCAGGGTTATCATCAACGCTTTATTTTTCGACGGTAATTATAATGTCATAGGAGTTTCTAAAACAGAAATTCAGGATATTCTGGCCTTTGAAGAACGTTATTTCCAAATTGAGCATCCGCAACTGCCGAATCTTGATCTTGCGAAAACGCGGCTTTTCTTTGAGGCCAATAGACCATAAACTAACTTATAACTAACAACTTATGACTTATAACGACAGATGTTTTTTTATTCTTGAAAAGTCATTGGTTATAAGTTATTAGTCATAAGTCATTATGAAATACGTTTCCTTACCGCTCCTTCTGCCGGTACTTTTTCTTTCAACTTGCAGTCTCTTAATTCTTTCAAGTATTGGGGGGCGTCCTTTTCTTTTTCAAAGTATCTGGATTATGGTTGGTTGCGGATTTTTAGTTGTCTTTTCTTTTTTTAATTGGCGGCCATTCATGAATTACCAGTGGTTTGTGGGTGGAATTTACGCTATGGCCGTGTTGTTGCTTATCGTTACCTATTTTTTAGCGCCTACGATTCGAGGCGTTAGAGCATGGATCGTATTTGGCTCATTTTTCATACAGACATCGGAATTCATGAAAGCCGGCTTAATTTTTGTCTTTGCTTATTTTTTCGGTAAATACCATTTTTCTATAGGCCAGGTTAGAACCATATTTTTTTCTTTTCTCTTGGTGGCACTGCCCATAGGTTTGGTATTGATTCAGCCGGACTTGGGTTCGGCAATTGTGCTCGGTGGATTGTGGTTTAGCCTTCTCGTGCTCTCTGGATTACGATTGCGGCATTTTTTAACTTTCATTGCCATTTTTTTATTAGTTGGATTTTTGAGTTGGAATTACTTTCTGGCTTCATACCAAAAGGAACGGATTATCGGCGTTTTTAATCCGACGCACGATCAGTTAGGCGTAAATTACAATCTTATTCAGTCTAAGATTGCTATCGGCTCAGCTGGTTTATGGGGTAAGGGCTACGGACAGGGAACGCAGACCCAGCTTGGTTTTTTACCGCAAGCTAACGCTGATTTTGTTTTGGCGGCTTTTATAGAAGAGTGGGGCGTAGTTGGCGGTTTTCTTGTAATTGCCGCTTTTCTTTATCTTATTTTTACTATTTTAAAAATCGGGATACTGGCCGAGGCCAATTTTGAAAAATTCATCTGTCTCGGCACCGCCACTGTTATGAGTTTTCATTTTGTGATCAATACGGCTTCCGTCATAGGTTTTTTTCCGGTCGTCGGCATTCCGTTTCCGTTTTTAAGTTATGGCGGGTCGAGTTTATTAACTAATTTTTTTCTTTTAAGCATTGTTTATTCGATAGACAGGCACCGTTACCAGTTTTAAGTATGTTACCGGCATATTTCACAAAATATCGAATTGTTGTTGGCGCTGCCGCATCTTTTATGGTCCTTGCCAGCATTGTTTTATTTATTATTTTTCTTCAGCCGGTGTTAAAGAGTGACGTTTCTCCCAAAGAGGTAACCATCGGGCGCGGTGATGGCTTGGGAGAAATTGCCACTCAACTTAAAGGTGAGAATCTTATCCAATCTAACCTCGTTTTTCAGCTTTTCGCCTTAGTAACTCTCCGCGCACATCTTTTGAAGCCAGGGAACTATGTTTTTTCACGAGCTATAAGTACGCCAGAGATTGTTCGTCAATTAGTTTTGGGTGGCAGAGATGAGGTAGTAGTCGTGATTCCTGAGGGCTTTAGCGCAAGAGAGATTGATATGTTGCTTAGTAAGGAGGGGATAATCAAGAAGGGCGAGCTAATTTCAATTGCTCTGAAGAAAAAACTAGAGGGCTATCTTTTTCCCGATACCTATCTGTTCTATCGAGGTTCTGAAGTAAATATGGTTCTCATTAAATTTTCGGAAACATTTAAAGAAAAAGTTGAACCTCTTCTTGGCACTGAAAAAAATGCTTTAGAAACTCTTATTCTCGCCTCTCTTATTGAGAAAGAAGTGCCTAATTCTGATGACAGAAAAATTGTCGCGGGCATATTACTTAAGAGACTTGCCTCCGACTGGCCGCTTCAGGTCGACGCCAGTATTTGCTACCTAAAACCCGGAAAATGTTATCCACTTATTCCCCTTGACTTTAAAATTGATTCGCCCTACAATACCTATTTGTATAAAGGTTTGCCGATAGCTCCCATCGCCAATCCGGGCATTGATGCTATTATCGCCGTGTTGCATCCCGAGAAAAGTTCCTACTGGTTTTATTTAAGCGATTCCAAAACCGGTAAGACTTTTTTTGCAAAAACGCTTGAGGAGCATAATAAAAATAAGACCCGCGTCTTATTAAATCCATAAGATGGCGAGATGCCTCGCAGTCAGATAGACGGGGTTGACAAGAATATATAGTATCGTGCACAATACTAAATAATAAGCAATTATAGATGCAAATAAAACCGCTAAGGAGGGTTCTTTCATTTGCGTTTCTGTTTTGTGTGCGGTTATGATTCAGTCAATCGTTTTTGTCAAGCTTTATCATCGGTAAGAAAGGATGAGGAAATAAGGGAGTCATTTTTTAGATAATTCTTTTTATTATTAAATTCCAAGTTTTTATCAGGAATAAAATTACCCATGAGACAAAAACTACTGGTTAAGATTTTTTCTCATCGACCCGAGGCGCTTATCAATCAGCCGAATCTTACCGAGATTCAAACTAACTCTTATAAATGGTTTCTTTTAAAAGGACTCAAGGAACTTTTTGAAGAAATTTCTCCTATTAAAGATTATACCGGTAAAGAGTATGATCTTTATTTTGAAGAGTTTCGTTTTGACGAGCCCAAATATGACGAAGTCGTTTCGCTCGAAAAAGATTTAACCTATGAAGCCGCGCTTCGCGCGACACTTCGTCTCGAGGATAAGAAAACCAATAAATCAAAAAGTCAGGACGTCTACATCGGTGATTTTCCGCTTATGACCGAGAGAGGGACGTTTATCATAAACGGCGTCGAACGCGTTGTAGTTTCGCAGCTTATCCGTTCTTCCGGGGTTTATTTTGGCGCTACTATGTTCCGCGGTAAGAAGCTTTTTGGAGGTAAGCTTATCCCTAATCGTGGCGCTTGGCTCGAGTTTGAGACGGATGCCGATGGTTTTATTGGCGTAAAAATAGATCGCCGAAGAAAAGCGCCTATTAGCGATCTTGTCCGTATTTTTGCCTCGATGGAAGGGAAAGAAATCTCAAATGAAGAAATACTTAAACTCTTTTCCGACATAGACACCGGACCGACAAAGCATATGGCGGCAACGCTAAAAAAAGATTCGGCAAAATCAACCGAAGATGCTTATCTAGAAATCTACAAGCGGCTACGTCCCGGAGATTTAGCTACGCCCGAAAATGCCAAATCGTTAATTGATGCCATGTTTCAGCGCTTTGACCGTTATGATCTTTCGCTGGTAGGACGCTTTAAATTGAATCAGCGAGTGGGTATAAAAAGCACCTCGCGTCTCTTAAAGCTCGAAGATTTGGTTTGTATCATAAAAGAGATTATTCGTTTGAATAACGATCCTAAAGCCGAATCTGACGATATTGATCATCTGGGCAATCGTCGTATCCGACCAGTGGGGGAACTTTTACAAAATAAAATGCGGATTGGTTTCGCACGCCTTCGGAGAGTTATTCAAGACAGAATGTCTACCCTAGAGCAAGAAAATTTCACGCCGGGTGCGCTTGTAAACGCGCGGCCCTTGATTGCTATTGTAAAAGATTTTTTTGCTTCATCACAGCTCTCCCAGTTTATGGATCAGATTAACCCCTTATCCGAAATTGAACACAAGCGGAGACTTTCGGCTATGGGCCCAGGTGGTCTTAAAAGAGAGCGAGCCGGCTTTGAGGTGCGAGATGTGCACAGTTCGCATTATGGAAGAATTTGCCCGATCCACACTCCCGAAGGAGCTAACATTGGTTTGGTAAATCATCTGGCTGGCTTCGCGCGCCTGAATGAATTGGGATTTTTGGAGACTCCTTATGTGAAAGTAAAACATGGTAAGCTAACCCATGAAACTGTTTGGTTAAATGCGCTGGATGAAGAAAAATATAAAATTGCTCACGGCGGTACGCGCCTCAAAGGAGACAAGATTGACGAAGAGATTGTGGAAGCTAGAATCAAGGGTGAGCCCGGTGTATGTAAGCCAGAAGAAGTTGATTTTATCGATGTCTCGCCACAGCAATTTATAAGTGTTGCTACTTCGCTTATTCCGTTTCTCCGCCACGACGATGCCACTCGTGCCTTGATGGGTTCGAATATGCAAAAACAAGCAGTGGCATCAATTAAGCCACAGGCGCCATATGTCGGTACGGGCGTCGAAGAAAAAGCTGCGCACGATTCCGGCTATTTGATTACGGCCGAAGAAGATGGCGAGGTAACTTCAGTGGATGCTAATGGCATAAAGATAAAATATAAGAAATCAGGTCCAAAGTCCTACGTCCTTACTAAGTTTAAGAGGTCTAACCAGGCAACTTCTATTTCCCAGCGGCCGCTTTTTGCTAAGGGTGAAACGTTTAAAAAGGGTAACATCTTAGCTGATGGACCAGCCATGGATAATGGTATTTTAAGTCTGGGACAAAATTTGCTGGTAGCGTTTGTGCCGTGGGAGGGAGCAAATTTTGAAGATGCGATTATTTTATCTGAAAGAGTGGCTCAAAATGACAATTTCACCTCGATTCATATAGAAGATTTTTATTGTGATATCCGCGATACCAAGCTTGGTCCCGAAATGAAAACGCCGGATATCCCGAATGTCTCCGAAGAAAAACTCAAAAATCTTGACGAAGAGGGCATCGTGCGCATTGGCGCCGAGGTTCGCTCCGGCGATATTCTTGTCGGTAAAATTTCTCCGAAGGGCGAGACGGAGCTTACTTCCGAAGAACGGCTTTTGCGCGCGATTTTCGGTGAGAAAGCTCGTGATGTAAAAGACACCTCGCTTACTATGCCGCACGGCAAGTACGGCCGTATCGTAGGCATTAAGATATTTTCACGCGAACACGGAGACAAGCTTGAGGCTGGCGTGATTCAGCGGATTCAAATTGAGGTAGCCCAACTTCGGCGTGTGCGCGCGGGCGACAAGCTTGCCGGCCGCCACGGCAATAAGGGCGTAATTTCACAAGTGCGTCCTGTTGAAGACATGCCGTATCTCGAAGATGGTACGCCAGTTGACATAATTTTGAACCCACTAGGAGTCGCTTCCCGTATGAATATCGGCCAAATTTTAGAGACTCATTTAGGCTGGGCGGCGAAGACATTGGGCTTTAGAGCTGTTACTCCTGCCCTGGCGGGCGCCACCGAAGAGCAGATTCGGGAGGAACTAAAACGCGCGGGACTTCCCGAAGACGGCAAAGTTAAACTTTTTGATGGCAGAACTGGGCAGACATTTGATCGTCCCGTAATGGTTGGCCAGATTTATATGATGAAATTAAATCATTTGGTGGAGGATAAAATTCACATGCGTTCAATTGGTCCGTATTCTTTAATCACTCAACAACCATTGGGCGGAAAAGCACAATTCGGCGGACAGCGTTTTGGAGAAATGGAAGTGTGGGCGCTCGAGGGTTATGGCGCGGCCTATACTTTGCAGGAGATGCTCACCATAAAGTCAGATGACATAGTAGGAAGATCCTCGGCTTATGAATCTATTATCAGAAACGAAGAGATTAAGGCGCCGAATATTCCAGCTTCCTTCAATGTTCTTGTAAATGAACTGAAGTCATTAGGTTTCAGCGTCGAATTAGTAGATGAAACACGGGAACCGGTTAAAGAATAATTTCTCTTAACTAATTTTATGAATCACGTTAGAAAATCAAAAACTATGTCAATAGATATAAAAAATTTTTTATGCCGAAACCACGCGTATTTTTGTCGAAATGCGTTCTTATTAATTTTCTAACGGGATGAACACTGGCTTTAGCTCAATACGGTTAAAAATTGCCTCACCTGAGGATATTTTACGTTGGTCTTTTGGCGAGGTTATCAAGCCGGAAACAATTAACTATCGCACTCAAAGACCGGAAAAAGACGGGCTCTTTTCTGAAAGAATTTTCGGTCCTACTAAAGACTGGGAATGTTATTGCGGTAACTACAAGCGAGTACGTTACAAAGGAGTTATTTGCGATAAATGCGGCGTCGAGGTTACTCGCTCCATTGTTCGTCGTGAACGTATGGGTCATATTACTCTCGCGGCTTCTGTCTGTCATATTTGGTTTTTGCGTAGTGTGCCTTCGAGGCTGTCGCTCTCGCTTGACGTGCCCCAGCAAAAGCTCGAGCGGGTTATCTATTACTCTTCGTTTATTATTACCGAAGTCAATGAAGCTAATAAAAAGCGAGCTATTGAGGAACTAAAAAAAGAATTTAAGAGCCGTGATAAATCAGCTGAAACCAAGAAAGAAGCCAGCGAATTGCGCTCCGCGGCGCAAATGACCAAGGATGATTTGGAATCAATTGAGGTGGGTAAGATTATTTCCGAAACCGAATATTACAATCTGGCAAAAAAATTTGCCGATGTTTTTAAAGCTGATACTGGCGCCGATGCCATTCGTCGAATTTTGGAGAAAATCAATCTTAAAGACGAATGCGAAAAAATTGAAAAAGAATTATTACGCGTAAAGGAAGTGCTTCAAACTAAGAAAATGCTACGTCGACTAAAACTCTTTCGTTCGATGATTAGGAATGGCATTCGTCCGGAATGGATGATAGTAACTATGTTGCCCGTATTGCCGCCGGACCTGCGACCCATGGTGCCCCTTGATGGGGGAAGATATGCCACTTCTGACTTAAACGATCTCTATCGCCGCGTAATAAATAGGAATAACCGCTTAAAAAAGCTTTTAGAGCTTAAGGCTCCGGAAGTAATTGTGGTTAATGAAAAAAGAATGCTCCAAGAGGCAGTAGATTCTTTAATAGATAATTCTGCTCGCTTTGGAACGCAACAACTCTCAAGCCAGCGTCGGCCGCTTAGGTCGCTTGCCGACCAACTGAAAGGCAAACAGGGCCGGTTCCGTCAGAATCTTTTGGGTAAGCGCGTAGATTATTCGGCGCGATCAGTAATTGTCATCGGTCCCAAGCTTAAGATTGACGAGTGCGGTTTGCCAAAAAAGATGGCGCTTGAGCTCTTTAAGCCTTTCGTTATAAGTCGGCTTTTGTCTGATGGTCTTGTCCATAACATAAAAAATGCCGGTCGTTTAATAGAACAAGCGCCACCCGAGGTTTGGGCTATTTTAGAAGAAGTAATTGCCGGCAGAAAAGTACTCTTGAATCGGGCGCCGACCTTACATCGGCTTTCCGTTCAAGCTTTTAAGCCGATTTTAACCGAGGGTCTCGCTATACAAATTCCGGCTTTGGTATGCTCGGCTTTTAACGCTGACTTTGACGGAGACCAAATGGCTGTGCACTTGCCGCTTTCGACCTATGCGCAAAAAGAGGCCACGCAACTTATGTTGGCCTCAAAGAATATTTTAAAACCGGCTACTGGTGATCCCATTGCCGTGCCGTCGCTTGATATGGTGCTTGGCCTTCACTATCTTACGAAAATAAATGAGGAAGGTTTAGGCGCGGGCAAAGCTTTTTCCGGTGAAATAGAGGCCTATGCGGCCCATGATGCCGGCTGTATATCGGTGAACGCTCCTATTAAGGTTAAAAACCCCAAAAATTATGAGGGTATTTTGGAAACTTCTTGCGGACGAGTGATTTTCAATTCTATTTTGCCCGCTGATTTTCCCTTTGTTAATGAGGTTCAGAATAAGAAAAGTCTCTCAAAACTTATTGGCAAAGTTATCAATATATATAGCATTGAAGAAGGTAGTAAATTAGTCGACAAACTCAAAGAATGCGGCTTTGAATTCGCCACTCGTTCGGGCATAACTTGGTCGGTCTCTGATATGGTTACTCCTAAAGAAAAAGTGGAGTTAATAGCAATGGCGGAAAAGGAGGTTGAACTTATTCGTGGGCAATTTCACGATGGGCTCTTAACTGATGCCGAGCGGAAAGCGCGCGTGATAAGCGTTTGGGACAGGACTAAGTTTGAGATCGCAAAACACGTGCCGGAAAATCTTTCGGCGCAGAATCCTATTTATTTAATTATTGATTCGGGTTCAAGAGGTTCATGGGCTCAACCTACGCAGATGATGGGCATGAAAGGTTTGGTGCAAAATTCCCGGGGCGAGACTATTGAACTACCGATAAAATCTTCACTCAAAGAAGGTTTATCGGTTTTGGAATATTTCATCTCAACCGCCGGTGCTCGTAAGGGCTCGACTGACACGGCGCTTCGAACTGCGCAGGCCGGCTATCTTACGCGCCGGTTAGTAGACGTGGCGCAGGACGTTATTATTAAGGACGCAGATTGTCGTACCAAAGAAGGCGTCGAAATACGCCGCACGGAAGGCAATGGATCTTTTCCCTGGCCGTTTGCCACTCGTCTTTTTTCGCGGACGGCGCTAGGAGACATAAAAGTTGGTAATAAAATTTTGGTTCATGCCGGCGAATTGATTAATCATGAGTCAGCCGAGCTTGTTAATGCTTCCAAGGTAGATTTGGTAACGGTGAGGTCGCCCATTACTTGCAAATCTCTTTATGGTATTTGTGCCAAGTGTTATGGTTTTGATTTGGGTAATAATGAATTAGTGAAAACTGGAGAAGCGGTGGGTATCGTGGCGGCGCAGTCTATCGGCGAGCCTGGTACACAGCTTACTATGAGAACATTTCACACTGGCGGCGTGGCGGGCGCCGATATCACACACGGTCTGCCCCGCGTTGAGGAACTTTTTGAACTCCGTCCTCCCAAGGGAAAAGCTGTACTGGCCGAAGATGATGGCGTGATTGACGCTATCGAAGAAAAAGGATTGCTTACCATCATAAGTCTCAAGCTTAACGATAAAAAAAATAAAATAGTCGAATATTCGGTAAACCGTCTTGCGAATCTTTTTGTGGGTATTGGCGATCGCATAAAAAAAGGCGATCAGCTGGTTGAGGGCAACGTGGATCTTCAGGAATTATTTGAATACAAAGGCACGGCCGCGGTAGAACACTACATCATTATGGAGGTACAGAGAATTTACGCTTCAGAGGGCGCTTCTATAAACGACAAACATATCGAGATTATTATTCGCCAGCTTTTCTCACGGGTTAAGATTGCGGATTCGGGTGATAGCGATTTCGTGCAGGGAGATATTATTGAAAAATCGAAGTTTTTGGAAATAAATCGTTGGCTGAAGAAATCGGGCAAAACTCTGGCGCGGGCCAAGCAGATGCTCATGGGTATTACCAAAGTCGCGCTTTCAACAGAAAGTTTCCTTTCGGCCGCTTCTTTCCAGGAAACTGCGAGAGTCTTAGTGGGCGCCGCGAGCGAGGGTAAGGCCGATAAGCTACGCGGTCTAAAAGAAAATGTCATTATCGGCAGGCTAATTCCGGTCGGCAGTGGACTTGAAATTACCCCCGACGATGTGCTCCAAGTGCCGGATGACGTGGATAATGTGGATACTCCTCGGGAAACCGAAGGCGTGAGCACGGCGTAATTGACTAGTTGGCTTTATTTGTGTTAGTTTTAATGGGCAAAAAAAACTTATGGATGAGACAAAAAAATACGAATTAAGTCTGATGCTTAAAACCGAGGAAGCAGTAGAGTCTGTTTTATTGCTCATAAAAAACCAAGATGGCGTTGTGCTGGAGAAAAGTCTAATCCAGAAAGCAAAATTAACTTATCCAATCAAAAAAGAAACTAACGCCTTTTTCTTCTCGGTGGTTTTGAGTCTTTTGCCGGAAAAAGTTTTGGCACTTGACCGCGAACTAAAACTTTTGCGCGATGTTTTGCGGTTTCTCATTATTACCCCTCCGATTGTAAAAGAGGAAAGATCCGAACGGCCACAGCGGCTTGTTAAACCAAGACCGGAATCGTCACAAAAACCAGAAGAATATCGCGAGCACGCGGTGACCAAAGAGAAAGAACCGGAAGTGCTTACAAATGAATTATTAGAGAAAAAACTGGAGGAAATCTTAGGCTAGGTATCAGCCATTAGTGCATAGCCAATAGTAAAATGATATTATTAAAAGACATACTTTATCTTAATAAACTAGTGGCTACTGGCTAGTCGCTAGTAACTATTCCTATGAATTTAAACAAAGTCTTCTTGATCGGTCGCTTAACAGCCGACCCACAGCTTCGAAGCACACCCTCCGGCCAAGCAGTGGGTAGTTTTGGTCTGGCGACTAACCGCAACTGGACAGACAAAAACGGCGCGAAACAGGAGTCGGCGGAGTTTCACAATATCGTTGTTTGGGGCCGTCAAGCCGAACTCGCCAGCCAGTTTTTAAAAAAAGGCGCGATGGCGCTTATTGAAGGCCGTCTGCAAACGCGATCTTGGCAAAGTAAAGAAGGTCACAGTATGAAAACAACGGAAATAGTGGCCGAACGGATTCAATTTGGTCCCAGAGCGATGAATAGTGCTGGCGGGGAATCAGGTTTTAGTCGCGGTGGCGGCAAGTCACAAGAGACAGCATCTGATATAGATAAGCCGGAAGAATTACCCACGATCGATATGGACGAGGGGGATATCAAGCCGGAAGATTTGCCATTCTAATGAATAGAATCTGGAAGCCAGTATCTAGAATCTAGAAATAATACGGATTTGCTTTTTTATTGTTTTTCTTTTATTCTAGATTCCAAATACCAGATTCTAGTTTCTCATAACACAATATGAACCAGTGCTTTTTCTGTTCGCAAAATATAAAAAAAGTTGATTACAAAGAGCCGGAACTCTTGAGGCGGTTTACTTCTGGCCGAGGCAAGATTGTTGATCCTATGCATACCTCAACTTGCGCGAAACATCAGCGTCTGCTCTCTGAAGCCATAAAGCGCGCCAGATTTCTGGGGTTACTTCCTTTTGTCAGAAGGTAGAAAAAATAGTTGTTAGCCACTAGTGGCTAGTGGCTAGTGGCTAGTGGCTATGAAAATTGATCTTTACATATTTGATTCCATTCACCAATTTGCAGGCATTTTTTGGCCTTTGGATTGGCTGGGTATTTTAGGAGCTAAATATTTGCCCTATCTTCTTATTATAGCTGCGCTTTATTTTTTGTTTCGTCTTAAAACCAGTAAAGAAAAGTTATTTTTTTTGTCGTTTACTGCACTGGCCACGCTTTTAAGCCGCGGCATCATTACCGAAGCATTTCGCTTTTTTTATGACCGACCGCGTCCTTTCGTAGCGCTAGGTTTTCAGCCCCTAATCTCACAGGATATAGCCGGATCATTTCCTTCAGGGCATGCCGCTTTTTATTTTGCGCTGGCTCTTTGTCTTTATCTGTTTAATAAAAAATGGGGATGGTGGTTTATGGTACTCTCGCTTTTTATGGGGCTAGCGCGTGTTTTTGTAGGAGTGCATTACCCGTCTGATATTCTTGGCGGCATGGCGATTGCGGCGGTTAGTTTTTTTGTGGTTTTAAAGATTTTTAGTGGAAACGTTACAGACGAGACTTTGGACAAAAAATCTCTCGAAACATTGGAAAAGGCGGCCTAGGCCGCCTTGATTTTATATCCACACCTATGCGTAGATGCGGGGGATTTAATTCGCGTGAAGCGATCCGCATCCGCATTGAGGTTTCATATCAGGATTTTCGATCTTGAATCCAGCGTCAGCAAACCCGAGCATCACATAATCAAGCGTGATGTTTTCTAACAAATGCCAGTATTTGTTCTCTGCTAGTATTTTTATGCCAACCACTTCAAGCCACACGTCGCCATCTTTCGTTTCTGACGTCCACTCAAGTGAGTATTGAGGAGAGGCACAACATCCTGCAATAACGCTGATTCGGAGGTATAAACTAGCTTGTTCAGCTAGGCCCCTCTCTGCCGCTTCAATTATCGCTAGTTCTATGATTTTCTCTTTCGCGCGGTTAGTTATCTGGATTGCCATCTTTCTCTCCCACTTTGGTGTGTTTCATATCTTGCGCAATGAGCGCGACTCCTATCACATGCAGAGCTATCAACACTAAGCCACCAATAAAAAACCAATTTTCTCCTTTGAGCCAGTGCCAAGGCATAGTTGTTCTCCTGATCTGTTTTGTTAGGGCGAATTGTCTCGGTTTCTATTTTTTAGCTGCTAGCTTTAATGTAACAAAAATGTAACAAAGAAGCCAGTGATTTTCCAACAGCTTTACTTAGGATGGTGAGCCCACCGAACCACAAGTTTTTCTTTTCCGCCAAAGGCGGATCCGTCTCGGGCGGAGGCGGCAAATTCTTTGTTCTATGAAATTTTATTTTGCCGCAGAAAATTTCAAGCTCCTGCTTGGATATGGAGTAGCTACTCGAAAGGCCCAAGTCGCAGCTTATGTCCGATCGAGAAGCCGCCAGTTCCTGCTAGTAGTCGTTCACTGGCTGGAACGTTTTTGCATCTCAAGAAATTATTACTCGTTTTGAAAGTTTGTAATTATAAATTGACCACGCAACGATGATGATTTCAAACATCAATCCTTGGAGTCCGCGACTATTAAAACCATAAAACAGAAAACCCAAAACCCCAGAGTAAAGAATGATTAGTACAGATATTGCCATAATTGTTATTACAATTTTTCTTGTAGCATAGAAAATGGCGATAAATGCGAGAACGACTAATACAAGATGCATAATATTTTGTACATCACTGAAGAATGTTCGACGACCCCATGAACCAAAAGATTCACTAATAAAATTCTCACCAAAACCAAATACAGTCACAATCATTAAAACAACCCCGCCTATTATTAAAGATTGTTTCATAAATGCGATGATTAAATTTATAATTTATTAGTTAATATTTTTACGACTTTATGATTAAAAAATTTTCTTCCCCCACTCCTTCGCTAAAGCTATGAAGGAGAGGGGAAAAATTAAATCAATGAACCCAAAAAATTTCTTTCCGCATTCTTAATTATTGAACCTGGCCAAGTATTTTTTGCATGATTTTCACTATTCTTTCTAGGCTCGTAATAATACTGGCAGTCAGTTCTTTTCTTAAAGGAGAAAGCGAGGTTGGCATTGCAGCGATTTGCTGAATTTCTTTTGGAGTAAGCGCTCGATTAAATATGCGGACATCATCAATCATGCCGTCAAAGGTGCGGGCAAAAGATTTGTCATTGCCGATTTTTAAACTTTCCGCTGCGTCCGATACGCGTGATCCGGAAGCGTTTTGCGTTTTTGAATAGGTAGTCTCCTGGCCGTTTAGGTAGATACGAGCATTAGAGGCATTGAGCGAACCATCCCAGGTAACTGCCACATGTGTCCATTCATTGAAGTTAAAAAGGGCGTTAGCCGTAGTACGGTTAAAATCGGTTGAGGCATAGTCAATCACAAATGACAGTTTTCTCTGGCCAGCAGTGCCGCCGTCAGTAACGAAGAAACCCCATCCTTGGGTGGGCGCGACACCACTGGCTTTGTCAATAATTCTCCCGCGATTGTTCTCTCCTAAACTCTTGGGATTGATCCAGGCGGTAACCGACATCGGACTAAGATTATTAAACGAAAGGCTGTTAATTACTGCCGCATCATCAATTTTGTCGAATTGAAGAGCTTTGCCTGATTTTCCGATAGACCACAAGGGACCATTGGTTAAAGTTCCGTTATTGCCGTTGCCGGATGAATCAGAGATAACAGTTCCTTGTCCCTCATCTAATTTCCAGTGGGCGAGAGGGCTTGTTTGAAAAGCGTCCAAAATATCAAAAGGCCCGTCACTTTCATCTCTGCATAATTGAGCTCCTTTTGGGTTAGTGCTATCGCAAATAATCAATATTTTATACCGATTAGGCAAAAAAGAGGCGGGAATTTGCCAAGAAAAACTTCCTCCTTGAGCGTCAATTTTCAAACCAATTATTTCACCTTCTCCCTGACCAAATTCGTCAAGCCACAAAATATTTATAAAGGAGCCGACCGGAAAATTTTCCGCACTCCATGTAATAGGATGAGTTGTTCCCGCGATCCATTTCTCTCCCCCGTTTGGCGAAGTAATTTGGAGAAAAGCCGGTTCGATATTTAGAACATCTACAGTTATCGGAAGATCTGTAACCTTGGAGGTATTAAGATTGGTTACGCGTAAAAGGACATTATAAATACCACTCTGAGCATTACTGGGGACTTCTAATTCAAAGTTGTTATAGGAGGGTTCTGTTTCTGGGGCAAGAGAAATCGGTTGGGCATTTCCCATTGCCAATGTCCAACCAGCAGGGCCAATAACATTCGCCTGATAATTTGAAGCCGCGCAAGAAGGAGAATCCATATTCTGGATTGAAAAACTCCAGAAAGTTTTTTCTCCCTTTACTGTCTGCGCATAAACAGGATATGCGAGTATCGCGGGCTGTGAACTGACGCATATCGGCGTCTTCACGCCAACTTGAAAAGTAATGCTACTCGTGCTCAACGACAACACTGGGCCGATCGTAATTCCCCTTCCTTTATCGGTAAAAACATTATTTCCCCGCAATGCAACATCTTCCCATCCGTTATAAAAAGAACCCAAAAGATTCCGGTCGCCAGGCGTCATATCAAGAAGGCGTGGTGCTGGCGCAAAACTTATTTTCGGCAGCCAATTCACAAATAAACCCTTCTGATTAACTGATGTGTTTTGTTGGTTCAAACCGCTATCAAACCCAACACCCTTTCTAAATTCAAGATAAAACGGCACATTATTGATTACGGGCTGATATATTTTTGCCGCGCGAACCCCGGTAGTTCCTTCATAAGGATTTAAAGTATATGTGCCGGATTTATCTATAGTCAAAAGCGACCCCGGATCAAGCCATTTATATGCATCCTTGAACGCGGCGTTAAAGTGAGTTGAAAAATAACCAACTCCCATCACATCGTAAATATTCCCGTATTCTTGGTGCGCGCAAGAGCCATAAAGTATATTAGGAGAGCAATCCCAGCTATTTGCGTGCACGACGCCCAGGTTATGCCCCAATTCATGGCTCATAACAAAATCAAGGTATGACCACTTAAATGGATGAAAACCCATTGGGGAATTAAAAAATTCTCCAACCCCATCCCAAGAAATGGAAATATCGTGAGTAATTCCACCAATGATATACGAAGGTTTCCCAACAGTACCCATACCCCCTCCACAGCCATTTACCAAAAGAATTAATCGCTGATAAGCGCGGACATCAACGTTTCCCTTGATAAGCCCGTAAACTTCATCATAAGAAAAATCTCCAGCAAACTGCGGCCAGTTGCACCCACCCCCAGGATAATAGGCGCTCCGTGGAAGCGTATACCATCCTAGAACATCTCCGCTCAAAGAAACCTTCCCATACGATGCCTCTTTGAAAAAGGCCTGCATCTGATCATTGAATACAAAATTTCGAGCTTGGTCAGGAGTGAAAGGAACAGCGCCCGTATTTGGAAAAGTAATCAACACCACAAGCGTCTTTTGATCGCCCACCGATGGCGGAGTCGCTTCTGCCAACACCTGAAAGGTGCCTTCTCCCAATCCGGCAACCACATTATTGCCAATTTGATACCCTTGCACTTGCACGGTTGCGCCCGATACCAACGAGGGCGATTCGGCGGCGGGATAAAAATTCAGACGCTTTGCTCCATTTTTCAAAAAATATTCAAATCGGTTGTTTTGGGGTTGCTTAAAATCATCAATATACAACACCTCAATCTTCCCGGAAAGTTTTACCGGCTGCTCCACATCACTTTTTATCTCTGTAGGCAGATCAGACACCGTAGTCGCGGGAAGCATAGAAGTCAATGCTGAAACCGGATCTTTTTTAATCAAATTTTCCAATAACTCACGTCTTTCTTTTGTGACTTTTTTTAACGTTGCTTTTGAAGTTCCTGAGGTGTCAGCTCGCAGTTGCTTTTTCAACTGAACAATTTGTTTAGAAAATCCGTGAATTTTACCAATTAACTCTTTTTCTTCTGTTGTCTGAACTCGCGGACTTTTTTTAATCGGCAACGTAACAGAAATGTCTTGACTAGGTGTTGGCGTGGTACCTAAAGAAGGATTGGGGGCCGACTGCAATGCGGCCAGCTGCGCCTGCAAAGCTTTCAGTTTATCCTGAAGCTGTTGAATCGTATGCGCCGTAGTATGATCTGCTAACGCGAGAGGAGTAGAAATTATCACCGCACTTCCTAAAATTATAAAAATTAATAAAAACTTTTTCATATTGGTATTTTGAATCTATTTTGAAATTTTAATTTTGCGATTTTAAAATTTTAATAATTAGTAGAAATCGATTGTTTTGTAACTACAAAAGATACGTTGCTTATATCTACATTTAGAAGTTTCAACTGTGATGTGGTGGGCAGACAAGCGGGCCGATACTTCGATAAGCTTAGTACAAGTTGTTTTTACCATAACATATTTCCAACGTGGTGCCGTCGGTGGGAGTTGAACCCACAAGACCGTAAGGTCACATCATTTTGAGTGATGCGCGTATCCCAGTTCCGCCACGACGGCAAATTATTATTGATAATGCCATAATTTTCGAGTAAAGTAAATTTATGGCTCGCGTAATCGGCATCTGTAACGCCAAGGGCGGAGTAGGAAAAACAACCACGGCTGTGAATCTCGCGGCATTTTTAGCGCATTTAGGAAAGCGCGTGCTCTTGGTTGACTTTGATCCGCAGGCAAATGCCAGTTCTGCCCTAGGGCATAATTTTTTTTCAGAAGAGCCCGGAATTTATCACGGTATTTTAGGTGCCGTTACCACCGAAGAGGTGATAAAAAAATCTCTTGTTCCCGGACTGCATTACATTCCAGCGCATCAAGGCCTAGCCGGAGCCCTGGTGGAACTTATTTCGCTTCCCGAACGGGAGCATTATCTGC
>Ga0209541_10007075_pt1 | contig 18941 bp, 19 predicted proteins | sample RifCSPlowO2_01_FD_184027 | JGI IMG/M metagenome (GOLD analysis project Ga0209541, IMG submission 184027) | Groundwater microbial communities from Rifle, Colorado - Rifle CSP2_plank lowO2_0.1 (SPAdes) (version 2) | ecosystem: Environmental > Aquatic > Deep subsurface > Groundwater | place... | reverse complement strand
AAAGTGAGGGTTCCAATCCAATCAACACGGAAACTGTTTATGGAGCTACAAACCCACCTCCGAGGTGGAATAGGTAAGGCACCTGGGGATTTTGCCAAAGAAAAAGAGCCCTTAGGATTAATAGATTGATGAATGTGCGTTAGCACGTTGATGACGCATGTCATCAGATTCATCAACCGTTCATCGGTCGGGCTCTTATCTTGCACTTTCTATGTGCTTGTTTGCGGAACTTATTGGCAAGAGGTAGGTGCGTGTTAACACCGTTTCCTTCGATTACTCTCAGGACTTGCCACCACTTAAGATTGCACCTATTCTTCGTTGTTCTTGACTACCACGAGCGGAGGACAGGCTCTGTCCCAGGCTGTCTTGACCTTGGCTCGCGCGTTGGCAACTCCTGGAGTATTCCAGTTCTTAGTGATCCCGAAAACCAACAGCGCAAGAATCAGAACCCCGCCTATCATGGAGCCTATGACGGATATCGTGATCAATCCAACGACCGGGTTTGCGATAGCCAGGTAGTAGAACACGCCGGCGAAGAGAGCTACAAGTCCGAACCACCACGGCATCACGTGTCGCTTCTTACCTTTAGACGTGTACCCGTACGGGTAGCAGAGCTCGCGTTTGTAGTCGGTAAGATATGGGTCCTCGGTCTTGAACCAGGTTGGAGTACGACCTACGAACCAGGCGGCGACCGTAATGATTGCGCCTAAGATGATAAGCATCAGAAGCGCTAGCAGAGAGGTCGGAAGCTTGAACCAGTAGTAGGTACAGGCCTTTCCCTCATTTGCTCTCCAGCCCCAGATCTCGTGGACCGCCTTGTAGTGCCAAGTCGATGCCTTAACGTGGCTGAGGCTGTCCTTGACCCTTGATAGTAAACTGAGCATTTCTTCCTCCTTGTCAAGCTGAGCTTGACTGAACGGCGAATCCCGATCACTCGGAACCCCCAGATTGGTTGAAAATTCGGTTAGAAACCGAGCTAGAGAGAGGGCGGTCTCTCCGCAGGCTGAACCGTTATGACTCGATGTAAACTTCGGTACGGACAGGCGTCTCCCCATCGACATGGGTAGGTTCGAAATGTGCCATGTTAAGGGTCCATTTCAGGCTGTGATCGATGACGTGTACCTGAACGTGCTCCTCCGGATCCAGATAATTCACCGCGTTGTAGGCATAGCGGATTCGTTCTTCGATCCGTTTTGCGAATGCAGCAAGCAGCGCTGGATGCTGAAGGATTCGCTCCTTTTGCCGGTCGTGCATGGGCGTTGACGGGTAGAGCGAAAGTAGGTAGCGGATGTACCGTTCGCTTTGCCAATTGTCTCCTGTCGGCCGATGCGCCAAAAGACATATAAATGCATCCGGCATTCGGTTGGCGTGCGCCATAGCATCTCGTGTGTCTTGGATGGTCAGTCTCTCCTGTGTAGATTCCATTTGTGTTGTCTCCTCATGAATGGTCTTTGCTTCCGCCCTAGCATATTCCCTATCCGAGAGAACATGGATTTTCTACGTTCAGAACGCAGTCTATCAAGCAAAGACTATACCCGGTCAATCAGCTAATAGCTAATAGCCAATCTCTAATAGCTAACTCACGGGGTATAACCTAAGCATGGACGGAAACATATTATATTTCCGCAAACAATTTGTCAAAGTGCAATCCCACTCCGCATAAAGCTTCGCGGGATCCCGACTGAAAACTATCAGCGGGAGAAAAATTGACTAAAGACAAAAGAAGGCCTCGTTTTTGGCATGCTTTACGCCAATTTGAGACCAAAATTATCTTTAATACATGGCCGGAATATACCAAAAAAGCGTCCGTTGTCAAGTGCTATAGGATAGTTTGATAAATGCACATGATTTTTGTTAGGATAAGTTATATGCGGGCAATTGCGAGACTTATTGCAATTAATTCTCTCTCTATTTTTTTGGTTTCTTTATTTTTGCCCGGACTCCATGTTTCAGGAGGTTTTACGTCTTTTATAATAGGGGGTACACTTTTAACTATTACCTCTACCATACTTGATCCTATTATCAAAATTATCACACTTCCGTTTAATATCCTTACGTTGGGTTTTCTTTCTTTCTTAACGACACTCGCGGCTCTTTTCTTGATCACTACATTCTATGGAAGCATTAGGGTTTCAGCCTTTACATTTGAGGGATTCACTTTTGCCGGAATAGTGATTCAAAAAATTCAGCTTTCGCTACCTTTGTCTTTCATTGTTATTTCTGTTACAATATTCATCTTGGGAAAGCTAATTGATTCACTTTTCTCGCAGTGATTAACTTTCCCATCCCGAGCACTTCGACTTCACTCAGTGTAAACGAGCGGAGCGAGTCGAGGGATCTCAAAATTCATGATCATAACTACTATTGAAATGTTAATTGCAGTTTTCTTGATCGTATCTGTTATTTTGCAGCAAAGAGGCACGCAGGCAGGTGTTGTTTTTGGAGGCGGAAGTCAAACTTATAGAAGCAAGAGGGGTATAGAGAAAATACTTTTTTACTCGACAATAATCCTCGCAGGTTTGTTTGCCGGATTTTCAATTTTAGGAGCACTCATCTAAGTTATATTGTTATACTGTTTCATTGTTTTATTGTTAGACAAGCTCCAGCAATATAACCATATAGCAATACAGCAATATATTTTTCTATGCAGATTATAAGGAGAAGATACTACTTCTGGCTGATAAGAGAATATTTTAAAAGATGGAGCAAAACTATTATCTCTTCAATAATACTCGGAGCTATATTTTTCTTCGTTATTGTCTTTGCGCTTAATTTTTACATATTCCCACGACTTCAAAAAAAGGTACAAAAAATAGGATACCACGGAGCATATACGCTTCAAACAATCCCCCGCGAAATACTTTCAGACGTATCATATGGATTAACTCAGATTGGTGACAACCAAACTATAAAACCGGGCGCGGCATACAAATGGCAGGTAAAAGACGATGGGAGGGAACATTTAATCTACATTAAAAAAGGACAGTATTTTCACGATAATCGTGAATTAACTACTCAAAATTTGCCTATCACGTTTAAAGATGTAGAGAAGAGGATTATTGACGACTATACGGTTTCGTTTAGGCTTAAGAAGGCATACGCTCCGTTTTTAGCAACATTGTCTACTCCAATTTTAACTCGCGATCTAGCCGGACTTGGTGATTATAAGATAACAAAAGTAGATCTAAATGCTGGTTTTATTAAATCTTTAACTCTGATTAAGAGAAAAGATCGAAGCGTGAAAAAGATTATTTATTTTTATCCAAGTGAGGAGGCATTGAAAACCGCGTATGCACTTGGGGAAATTGATGTGGCGAACGGACTGAAATCAACTTCAATAAAGGATAGAAGTTTTGAGACTTTTGATAACACAAAAATAGGCAAAAATACCAATTACAACAAGCTGGTTACTGCCTTTTACAATAACTCTGACAAGATTTTGTCAAATAAAAAGGTGCGTCAAGCGCTAAATTATGCAATACCAGCTGATCTTGAGGAAGGAGAACGTGCATTTTCTCCCATTTCTCCAATGTCTTTATACTTTTCAAAAACTCCAAATTACGGAATGGCAGATTCAAGCATTGCGCGGGAATTGCTTTCGGAAGAAAAAGAAGCAAAGAATACGATTTTTGAGATATCGGTACTCGAGGGGTATGAAAATGTTGCGTCTACTATTAAGCGCACATGGGAGAAAATTGGAATAAACTCAAAGATTAAAGCTGTTAATGGCTTACCGAATAACTTTCAAATTCTAATATACCCGATGAATCTTGCGGAAGACCCTGATCAATACACGTTGTGGCATTCGGGCGAAATTAATAACATATCCCGCTATAAAAACTTACGTATTGACAAAATTCTTGAGGATGGTAGATTCAGCCATGATAGAGCCAGAAGAATAGAAATATATCAAGATTTCCAAAAATATCTAATTGATGATGTCCCCGCTTCGTTTCTTTATTTTCCGTATGAGTATCAAGCTTCGCGAAAATGAAATCGCAATGGCGGGGTCATCCTGAGCGGAGCGAAGGATTTCCTTTAATCCGGCCTCCTAACTTTATCTGCAACGCTTCTTTTTGCGAAAGCAATAAAATCACCAAATCTCGCAAGCTCTATATATTTTGGGTTATTTTGTAAGATTCTAGCATATTCTCGCTGTTCAGAAAGTGAAGGTTGAGCATAAGGATCATTTAGTAGAAAAACAATTACATCTGCCTCATTTATCCCATATGGAATTGTAAAAAGCTCCGTTCTGTGAGATAAATGCGCGCCGAGATTGTTACTTGCCGCAACAGACAAACTTCGGGGAATCGCCTCCAAAAATCGTTTGATCTCCCGTTTTCCAGAGACAGGGTTGGTATAAACATCAATTGATGGGTTTTTCGCTCCCGGTAAAACCCCGTATTCCCAGGAAGCAAAAATTGAGAAAACAATAATGGAATAAGATATAAATTTTGAAGTTGTGAATTTAAATTTAAGATTAAGGATTTTTTTTATGCCGAATATGGCTGACAGGTATACAAACGGAATTATTGTAGCTCCATAATGAAATGTTAGTGTCCTTAGGTTCTCATTCTGGGATAAAAGATTTATCGCGAGGTCGGGCGCGACAAAAAATAAAATGAAAGGAGCTAGAGTTGATACAAAACCCACCGGCAGAAATAATTTATAAAGGTATGAATAGTTTGATTGGGTCAGTAGCATCGAGAATGTTTTTATGGGATTCAGTATTAAATTTCCTAAGATCGAAGAAGGCGTATCCCCAAACTCCCGGAAGTATTCTGTTGCAAAATGTTGCCCTCCGCGTGCCCAAGGAATTAATTTTGAAATAACAATGTAGAATGCGAATACACCCGCAAGAGTCAAGAATAGCCACTTTTTATCCTTTGTTTGATAGGCCAAATATAGTCCAAATATTGATGCTATTAAATAAACATTTTCTTTTGTTAGTACCGCGAGAATCAGAAATAAAAAAAAGAGTTTATAATTCTTGGCAAGCGTGAAATAGAAAGCGGCAAGCAAAAAGGTTGTCGAAAGCGCAACCGCGTGAAAATCAAAAAGATTCTGTTTTTGAACAAAAGGATTTAATAAAAATGAAATTCCAAGAACTGTAGAAATGGTGCTGTTCTTTAATATATGACTTGCAATTTTATAAATAAAATATGCACCCAAACCCAAAACAACGGTTTGTATAAATAATAAAATTCTTGGATCTTCCCAGATTAGGTAAAAAGGCGCGAGTAAAATAAGTATGAAATCCGCATGAATGGCAAGACGCGAAATTGTCTCGATTCCGTCAGGATTTGTAAGCTGGAAAATCCTCCCATGTAGAGTATTCCACACTGTCTGATCCATATTTCCAAGATCAAAACGACCGGTGAAAAAGTTGGCATGTTTTTCAAAAGAATAATAGGTGAAATAGGATATATAAGAAATAATAAATAGCCACAGAATCAAGATGTGATTTTCTATATTGCTTTTAATTTTTGTAACCTTACGGAAAAGATAAGACAAGGCCAAAAATAGTACCTCTGATATAACGAGGATTATTCGAGTAATTAAAGCTACTGATGCCGCAAGTGATATTGGCATTAGAGAAGACAACCCAAGAGTTGTCACGCTTTCTCGTACCCCAAGTCCCATAGGAACAACTAACACCATGTATCCTGTGAGCCACGAAAGCACAAAAAGGGAGGAAACTTGTAATATTTTTGAAGGATCAATGTAAATAATTGATACTGACACTAAGTAATTTCCGAGACCATAGAAGACCCATGCAATGATCATAAGAATAAATGGAGTTTCAAAAAATCTAAGAGGATCGACCCTTTTGCGCAGGGTAACGCCGGATATAATAATTATAATTGTTATAAGAATTATAAATATTATAATCGGAAATCCAGGGAAGAAATAAAAAGCAGCAGGAATAGAAACTAAAACACTGGTTATTGCAAAAAGAGCGCTTTCGTACAAAATTAGCTTTACGATTATCCCATTAGGAATCTTCAAAGCGCCGAAGTTGCGGATTCTCGCTATAAAAGACAAAATGCTACCGGGAATATATCTTTTAATTTCTGCGTTGGCAAGAAGGAATGTTGATTCAGCCGTCCCAATAATATATCCATCATTTTTAAGAAGCTCTTTCCAGACTTGCGATCTAAATAAAAAGAACAGTATTAAGAAAAAGATTCCGAGAAAGAAAGGTAAGAGATTGAAATTAGAAACTTGAGCAAGTATTTCATCTTTACCCGAATAAATAAACCTCGCGATAAAGAAAAATGAAATCGCTGTTAGGGGAAATCCAAGGAAAAACTTTAAGTAGGGTTTAAGCGGGGTGATGTTCTTTTGAATCATATTTAATTGAAAATTCATCTTTCTTCGAATTGGTATTTACAATAAGATCAGCCAATAATCCTGTAAATAAAGTCTGAATTCCTGCTATTACCAATAGTATACCAAGAAGAAGTAATGGCCTATCACCAATTTTTTGATCAAAAAATAGCCGAAGATAAGAAAGATAGACAAGAATCATTAGGCCAATACCAAAAACTATGCCACCAATTTTGCCGAAAAAATGAAGAGGCCTCCTATTGTATTTCATTATGAAATAAATTGTAAGAAGATCAGGAATGTCTGTTAATATCTTTGAAGATTTATACTTGGACTCACCGTATTTTCTACGATGGTGCAGTACCTCTTTTTCTGTCACTGAAAAACCCATCTCCGCTGCAATAACAGGTATGAATCTATGCATTCCGCCGTATATTCTTAATGACTTTACTACTTCTGATTTGTATACTTTCAATCCGCTATTTAAGTCGTTAAGTTTTATACCAAATAATGCAGGCACAGCAACTCTATTAAAAATCCTGGAAGATAGAATTTTTAAAATATTATCTTTTCTGTTTTTTCTCCATCCTGTAACAAGATCGTATTTCCCGCGGTTTAACTTTTGAAAAAGCGGCATAATGTTTGAGGGGTCATCTTGAAGATCTGCATCAAGTGTCGCTATATACTTACCACTTGCCATCTGAAAGCCTAAAGTCAGCACTAGCGACTTACCTGAATTCTTACGGAAAGATAAAACTCGTATATTCTTATTTTCAGACGCAATTCTTTTTAAGATGTCTAGTGATTTATCTGTTGATCCGTCATCAACAAAGATAACCTCGTAGGTTTTTTTGACATTCGAAAAAGCCTTCTTAATATTCACCATCAGTTCACGAAGACTCTCCTGCTCATTAAATACGGGGATCACAATAGAAAAATCCATATTATTTAAATCCTACCTTTCTATTCCCTCGCCCTTAAGGGAGAGGGATGTCCTTCTCTTGTCGAAGGACAGGGTGAGGGTGTCGCAATTATATCAGCATACGCTCGATTTATAAAGCCGTATCTGTTAAAATTATCTGCGTGAGAATGCCTTCGTAGCTCAACGGATAGAGTGCTGGTCTTCGGAACCAGTGATGGAGGTTCGATTCCTCTCGAAGGCGCCAAGGGCGGCTAGCTCAATTGGTAGAGCAGAGGCCTCTTAAGCCTCAGGTTCAGGGTTCGAGCCCCTGGTCGCTCACACATCTTATAGTATTTGAGTCGGGGCAACTTCATTGCTGTGTTGGAGACAAAAATGGTTAAGTAGTGGGTGAGATTGAAAGAGTAGGGCTTGGACTAGCCGTAGGTGATGGACTAATGGATGGAGTAGCTGTTAACTGTTGATTAGCGTTAAATGCACCAACTTCGATTATCATATCTTCAGAAGGCCTATATAGAACCGCCCACTTTGTATTTGGATAGACTAAAAGTTTGTCATTGTTTTTTGCGTTTCTGAAAAAAGATTGACCTTTCAGCTTGGTTGCGTCATTAATGGTTGTAGCAGTTGGTAGTTCATTTGAAGGAAGTATCATATGTTTTCCAACTTTGGAGATTAGACTTGTTACCTCTGACTGGGCGGAGAGACCAAAGATTTGAGGTTGTTCTTTAATTACAAAACCTGATACTATTGCACCACCAGCGAATAAAAGTATCCCCAAGATTCCTAAAATATAAAATTTAGATTTATTTCTAACGCTTTCTTTTTTTGCTTCCTCTGGCATAATACACAGACTATATACTAGTAAATCTTGTTATGCAAGTATTTTCAGAGATGACAATCTTTTGTAATGATCTTCTGTTAACGAACTGCTGAAAACCTCATAAATTCTGCTAAAATAATCCTGAAGAGGGCTCAAACTAACGAGCTCGTCGCTCACAGCAGCCCAATTTCTTTTCGTTGCCAGCGGTCGGCGAGGTAGCCATTAGGTTTTGTGTGGAGTTTGGGGGCATCCACTAAATAGCCGTTGCGAATTGCGTGGTGGCCAAAACGGTCATTGATTTGGTCTACAAGTCTTGCAATTGTCTCATTTTTAGGATTTTCGAACAATGACGGAGTAGTATACTGTTCATCTTTTAAATTCGAAACATAAACGCTTACTTGGCGGACATAGTCAAGATTCCCGTCTCGACTCGCTCGCCTCGCTGCGAAGCGGGGTCGATCCGAGGCGGACCATTTTTTGAAAAAGCATGAACAGATCTCAAATATTTCTCTTCCCGAACTTGTATATCGAGAAATTGTTTTTCGTGCGCCCATCTGTTCGTTTCCGTGCAGATACAAACCAACAGTTCTCCCTTTCATTTTGAGACGGCGAAGTTTTATCGCAATCTCTTCACATAATTCATAAATAGTTTTGAGAATTTTTTCTTTATCATATTCGTTATGGGGTAAGCAATAATTTCGGCCAACAGACTTCGCCGCCGAAGGCGAGCCTCGCCCTTGGCGGGTTTCAGTTTCTTCGGTATAAGAAACAACTGGCGAGTCATCTATCCCAAAAGATAAAGCCTTAAGGCGTTGCGAAGCAACATTTCCAAATTCGGCTTTTAATAAATGCATTGGATAATTTTGTAAATCACGAAAACTAAATACTCCAAGTAGATTTAATCTTCTTTTGTATCGCTCGCCAATTCCCATAATATCTGTTAATTCAATCTGAGCTAAAATTTTTTCTTTATTCGATTTGTCAATTATCGCAAACCCATCCGGTTTGTTAAGGCCGGTTGCAAGTTTTGCAAGCAACTTGTTATACGAAGCCCCCATTGAAACAGTGATAATCAGACCGATTTCGTTTCGAAGTTGTCTTTTAAAATCCTCGACAACGAACAGGGTAGAGGGGTATAAATTTCGAACACATGTTAAATCTACAAACACTTCGTCAAGAGAAAATAATTCGATGACGGGCGAATAGCGATTTGCGATTTGCAATAATTTCTTTGTTATTTCAAGATATCTCTCAAAATCCGCTTTTATAAAAACTATCTCCGGACAAATTCTTGCGGCGGCCCATGTGGTATTAGGACTCTTAACGCCTCTCTTTTTTGCTTCGCGACTTGCTGCAATAACACAATTCCTTCCGTTTTCGGCAGTTATTCCGATTGGTTTACCCCGCAAATTTGGATTAAAGTGTTGTTCGCAAGAGGCAAAAAAAGAATCAAAATCAACGTGCAGTATGCTGCGCATAAAATTAGAAGTGGGAAGTTTGAGGTTAGAAGCTGGATTTATGAAGTGGGAAATGTGACAAAATTTAAATCTCACATCTCACCTCTTTATCTAGCTTCACACATCTATCTTCTCACCTCACTAATGCTAGTTTATACGAAAAATACCTGAAAATAAAGAGAATAAAAACCGAACAAAAACCATCAAAGATGGTCAAATTCTAAGCACTAAATCCTAAATAATTAACAAGTATCCGTTTGTCGGTTACGGTGACGCTGCCCGTATCGTAAATCGGTAACGTTAATCGTCAGAAAATACGAAACACGAATAACGCATAACGAAACGGGCTTCGTAACCGAATAACGCTTTACGAATTAATAATTTATTTAGAATTTAGATATTAGAATTTAGGATTTAAAACAGGCGCTCTTGACCTTTTGCTTTTTATTGTTCTATTATGGAATAGGTAATGAATAAGAAAACCGCGTTGGTTTTAGGAGCGGTATTGATCGCTTTAATTGGCGTTATAGCTCTAACTTTGTACTTGCTTCAGGGCCAACAAGATGTCAGATCCCGAGCAGCCAAAGAACCAACCCCAGCTCAAGTTCCGCAGCCTTGTCCAATTCCTTCTCAGGTACAGAATGTATTGATAGAATTTCCCAACTGTGTTGGAGATATCTGTAATTTCACTCAAGCCTCATGCTCATGGAGTAGCGTTGCCGGAGCCACAAAATATCAGCTTAAAATTACTCAGGTTGAATCAGGTGAGGTTGTAAGAGATGAACAGGTTGAAGCGGCAGTAACAAAAGTAGAATTTCCCATTGTTCAAAATAAAACCTATAAATGTGAGGTATCTGCAATTAACTTATGCGGGGAAGCAGGCGCGGCAGGATCTCATTCGCTCCTTTGCGCGGTCGACGCATTAGTTTCTACTCCAACACCGACGCCGCCCAAACCAACATCTACGCCAATACCAACTACTATACCTATTCCAACGCTAATTCCAACGGCAACTCCTGTTCCGACAATCGCACCTCCGGGAACTTTTGATACCACTTTAGCTCTGGGAATAGGAACAACAGTTCTATTGTTACTTGGAGGCCTATTGCTCATATGGTAGACAATCAATTGTCAACAAATACAGAAATGAACGTGAATGACCTGCCAAAAGAAATGGCGAGCGCGCCAAACCACTCCCCACAATCCACGCCAACAATGGGAAAACCGAAAAAGAAAGTGCTCATTCTCATAGCGCTTGCCATCGGAATAGGGGCTATCGCGACAGCTGCATATTTCATATTTACACCATCTACTAATCAACTGGATGAACAAAACAGAAGACTTGAAGGTTTTAAACGCGCAGATATATCAGCAACTGAAGAAAAAAATCTTGTTGAAAAAAGAAAAAAAATACTTGACTATGCAACTAAAAATAACATATCTGTTTCGGAAAGTGAGATCGAGATTAGAAAACAAAAGCTGATAAAAGAAAGCGGACAAGATAAAATAAATGCGACTCTCAACGCATATGGATGGTCACAAGAAGACTGGACAGAAGTCGTAAGATGGCAATTGCTAAGAGAAAAGATACTGTATTTTGTCCAGCCCGCAAGATATGGGGAGGTTATATCTATCAGGTGGGACATATTTACTCCAACGCTCAATGAACAAGTAGCAGGAGAGAGAAGACCCATTGCAATGCAATATCTCAATTTACTAAAGACAAGGCTACAAAATAAAGAAATTCAAAAACTATATGATGTCTATTCCACTTTTGATATATCAAGAGAGCCGACATTCTCCGGATTTGAAAACAACTATGGCATGCAGTATTCCGGATGGGATGACACTAAAAAAGTCTTTCGGGAGTTTATAGTTTCGCCGGATACGCCAACCTACAATTTTATCTATTCCCAAAAGATTCCATCAGTAAGTGAAGTAAATTGTTCTCTGGGTGGTTGCCAGCTCTACAACATAGTGTCTGGAACCAATGAAAGCCAGGATAGTGCGGAAATAGTAAAAATTCTTCTGGAGGAGAATTTACCGTTCTAATTTTAAGCATAAAATGAAAATATTAACCTACTTCGGGTTTAGAAAAATATTGCTGATTGCCTTAGCTATTCTGTTTTTGTTTTTATTCAGAAACGAGCCTGTTTTTGCTATGGATCCCAATTTATCCGGTATAGCTGTTCATGTCGAAGACCAGGCCGGAAATAGAATTACCAACGCCACGGTTCAAATTACCCTTTTTCATGACTACGCATTTCTGTACTGCAATTACCCTAATGGCAAAAAAACTGGAACGTATACCGCCTATTTTAGCTCAATATCCCGCGGAGCTTATTTGCTCGACAATGTCTGTTGCACGATAAGTGCTTGGGACATAAGCGTAACTGCCTCCGGCTACGCAAGGGCTACCCTGCATGTTGATAATCCATGGCTTACAGGCCAAAATAGGAGTACTTATCTTGTAAATGACGGGTCATATGGCTGGGGAGGAGTAATTAAGCTAACGCCTATAGCTCTACCTCCCACAAATACCCCAACCCCTACTCGTTCGCCTACACCCACATCAACTCCTTCGCCTACACCCACACGAATTCCTACATCCATACCAACGCGTACCCCTACGCCTACTCCAACACCAACTAGCGCGCCAACCCCAACGCCGACAAAGATCCCGCCTTCAACTGCCAGCCCAACGCGGACAAAGATCGCGCCTACAACAAAGATCCCGCCTCTATCGCCTTCTAATACACCAGTGCCTACCAAGCCACCCACGCTGACAAAGATCCCGCCTCTATCGCCTTCTAATACACCAGTGCCTACCAATCCGCCATCCCCGACACTTACCCCAACACCCTCGTTTAATCCTGCAGCTTGTAAGTGCGACGGCATAGAATATACAGCTCTTTTTTCAGGACAATCGACAACCATTACCTCATACGGAAAAGTTGAGGGTGCGGATACTTCAAAAGCTATAGTAAGGAATCAATCTTTCTTCTTAGCAGAAGGCGCTGAAACGATAGCGCGCATTATAGGAAGATCCGGACCAATTGGTTCGATGGTGGTATCATCAACTCCTGAAAAGGTAAGGTATCAATCAAAGTGGACATTTACATTACCACAGCTAAAAACCGGGGCGACGTATAGAATCTGGAGTCAAATAAACTGCCAACCCAAACTTCAAGCTATAAATTATTCACCGACAAGAAAAACAGTGTTCGGAACGAGTATACCAGCACAGCCCAAGTCATTTATTGACCGCATGATTGAGTTTCTCAATAATCTTTTTGGCGTAAGAGAAGCCGCAACAACAACTTCTACCGCTACACCAACATCTGAACCCGGTACTGGAACTGGAATAATACTTGAAGAACTAGCGCCTACTGGCAAGAAATCACTGCAGCTTGAGCCGATTTATCCTCTTGAGGTGTATCAGAAAACTTGTTCCTTTATCAAATTCCGCAGTGGGCAATTCGGCCAATAGTTATTCGAATAGAAAAATAGCCTCGAGTTTAGTATAATAAAGGTTGTGGTGGTTGTAGCTCAACAGTAGAGCGCCTGCTTGTGGAGCAGGAGGTCGCGGGGGCAGCACCCGTCTTCCACCCACAAATATTTAGCCTCGGGTAAATGTATCAAATTATTTCTACCCACGAATGGATTCGAACCTTTGGTATAATAGATTTTGAATGAAACTTATTCTTTGTTCAGAAGGTTTTAGTACAAAAGAAATTATCGACAAGTGCGCGGAGCTAGTTGGAAAGCCAAAAGATTCAATCAGCGTAGCGGTTATCAACGAAGCCTACGCTGTTGAAAACAATAATCTTCATTGGGTTCTTAATAACCTCAATAAAGTGAAGGATAATTTTGGTGGAAATTTGGAGTTAGTTAATTTACTGGCCTTAAACATTCAAGACATTAGAGAAAGAATAGAGGAAAGTGATGTAATTTTTGTTCTTGGTGGTCACACAGACTATCTTATGAGTGTTTTTAATAAGTCTGGGTTATCAAAAATCTTACCAGAGCTTCTTAAAACAAAAGTTTATGTAGGAAGTAGTGCAGGTTCTATGGTTTTGGGAAAGCGATTGTCGGAAGAGGCGTATATAAAAATATACAATGAACGAAATACCTATGGAGTTGATAAGTATTCAGAGCTGGTGGATATAGCAATCATGCCTCACCTCGATTCACCAAATTTTCCAAATCGTAAAGAAACTCTGATTGACGCAGTAGAGCAACACTCTGGGGTAGTATATGGATTGAGAGATGACAGTGCAATAGTAGTTGATGAAAACAACATTGTAACAATTGGAAGCGAACCGATTATTCTTAACGGTAAATAGTCTACGATATAAATTTCATAAAGTCGCAAACGCGGATTTGAAAAATACCAACCTTTGCAAGTTGTGATATAATTTATCCATGAAACAAACAGTATTAAAATATGATGTTGTGTTCGAAGAACAGGAAGTTGGTGGATATACGGTTACCGTTCCGTCTTTGCCCGGATGTATTAGTGAGGGTGACACATTCGAGGATGCAAAAACAAATATTGCAGATGCAATTAAGTTATATTTAAAAGATTTAAAAGCAGATGGAGAAGAAATTCCAATAGGAAATTCAAATATATTCGTTGGACAAGTATCCGTTTCTAATCCACTAAATTAAGGCTATGCCTTCCACAACGCCCAGGAATATACTCAAATTTCTCAAGAGCAAAGGCTTTTACATTAGCAGACAGAGTGGAAGCCACATGATTCTTCACCATAGTTCAGATAATACAAAAAGAGTCACACTTCCTGTCCATAATAAAAATTTAAAACCTGGAACATTATCATCAATTCTTAAGCAAGCGGGAATCAACAAAAAGGAACTATTTAAATAATTTCTGACATCATGGGATAAGCTACCCACTATCCTACGATTTCCCCCTCAATAATGTTACTCCTCACGGTTTGGCGAAATCTTCTTGTGAGAATAAGTCCAGTGAAAAATCCCCCGACGTGCGCCCAAAAAGCAATTCCGCCTGTGGCAAAAGATATTGGAAGCGAAGCAATCCCTGAGAAGAGCTGGATAATAAACCAATAAAAGATGTATATGACGGCAGGTATTTCTGTGACGGTAACAAAGAAAAACATGAATAAAAATGTTCTTATATTTGATGACGGAAAAAGAATAAAGTATGAACCAAGAACCCCTGAAATTGCTCCTGATGCGCCCAGCATGGGGATATTGGATGCGGGGGTAAGAATGAATTGCGCAAGATTTCCGATTATTCCTGCCGCAAGATAAAGTAGGGCATATTTGATTTTTCCAAGGTGGGCTTCAACGTTATCGCCAAAAATCCACAAGAACCACATATTTGACGCGATATGGAAAAACCCGCCGTGTAAAAATATCGAGGTTACGAATGTTGTCAAAGTTTCCGGTCTGAGCAAATCGATACTGGAAGGAATTAGTGAGTATTTTAAAGTAAAAGTGTCTCCGTCAGGCAGGGTTAGCTGTTTGTAAAAAACAAAAATATTTGCCGCAATTATTGCGAGGGTTACAAATGGGATTTTATTGGATTTATGCGAATCCGAAATCGGAAACATACGATAATTTTACTTTAAACTCGATGTGTTGTAAAATAATTGAGGCTAAATAAGCGGGTGTAGCTCAACGGACAGAGCACCTCCCTTCTAAGGAGGTGGTTGAAGGTTCGATTCCTTTCACCCGCGCACGAAGCTAAGCCGTTTACCGGCAACGGAACTGTAACTTCAAAATAAGTCCGACCCCTGTCTTTTTTATGTATTTAGTTAGTCTGGTTCAAATTTAGTTCACTATGAAACAACGACCCTTGGAAACTGGTTCTACTGAACCTGATTCCAAATTTAGTTCACCATAAATGCAATTGTTATAGCCCACTTCTTTCCCGCTCAGGTTCAATTTGGGACTAATTATTCCCTAACTTAACTACCTCTATTTTATTAAATTTTTCAGGAAATGTTTTTGTTCGCTGCTGCAAAGTAACTACGTATATTTTGTCAAAACTTGGATGTAATGCTTCGACCAAAAGGTCTCCGTTAATATGAAAGGCCCTACTGTTTATAGCCATTGTAGGTATAAAAACAGTAGCTTCTATTCCTTTTTTCTGCAACCTTTCCTCAACCAACCTTTTCTGATCCTCTAAAACCTGCTGTGCTAAAATTCTACCTTCTTCTGATTCTATTTCTCTCCCTGCTTCCGTGAAACGAAAACCAATTCCTTGTCCGTTAAGTTTTTCAGTTATTGCTGAACCGCCTCCGCAAAGAATAAATAATCTGGTCTGAGGTGTATTTAACGAAGACAGCCAATCATAAAATTGCTCTGATTCAACTAAGTCGCCCGATACCTTTACTAAAACGTCAGCAACTAGTCTTTTCTCTGGACTATTTTCGCAAGTCATAGGTCGAAATTATACAACGTTGAGATGTTATTTAATACCTCCAACTGCAACGCTAGCAATTTAGCCTCGTCATTACTATCATTAAACAGCGTGTGGAGGTTCGAGCCCAGAACCATCGCCCGCCCACGTTGGTCTCAAAACAATGCGTCTTTTGACACCTTATGTTATAATCAAAAATAAAACTATGCATCCAGAATCAAAAGTTTTCATTAGGGGCCAACAAGGACAAATGAGAGAAGCTACAGGGGATCACGCAGGGTTCACTCACACTAGGAAGAAGGCTAAAGATATTGGAGATAGTGCTGATTTTGTCGGATATTCAATTTATGATGGGCCGAACAACATAGAAGGATTTAATTTAAGCACTCAGAAGGATTCTCGCCGCTTTCATTTAAGTTCTAAGGATTGGCCAGTAGGTATCAGACATTCAATCAGAGGTTATGAAAAAATTGCTGAAGCGGTTGAAGAAAGAACAGGAAAAGCTCCTGTAACTGTGGTAATATCCTGACGTAATCCCAGAAAACTTTTGCAATTTATTCAAGTAATTGTTAAATGCCTCTAGCTGAAACGCTAGATTTTTCGTCCTTCGACAAACTCAGGATCATGACCTCGTCATTACTATCATTAAACAGCGTGTGGAGGTTCGAGCCCAGAACCATCGCCCGCGGATTATACTCCATATAAAGTCTTTTCTTTGCGGTAGGTTTCAGAAACTACCCGGGCGATAGCTTTTGGAACTTTTTTATCAAGGGGGGAGGGTAGAATGTTATCAACCGTGGGTTTGTCGACACACGCTGCCAGCGCAAATGCGGCGCCTATCTTCATTCCGTTTGTAATAATTTTTGCTCTTGCTTGAAGAGCGCCAAGGAAGACACCCGGAAATGCAAGTACATTATTGACTTGGTTTGGAAAGTCGCTTCTTCCTGTTCCTACAATAAATGCTCCGTGTTTCATTGCCTCATCAGGCATAATCTCAGGAATGGGGTTTGCCATGGCAAAAATTATTGGCTTTTCATTCATTTTTTTAATCAACGAACCTTTCAATGCGCCTCCTTTTGATACGCCTATAAAAACGTCCGCATGATTCATTGCGTCCGCAAGTGAACCTGACATATCCCGCCTGTTTGTAATTCCGGCAAGCCTCATCTTCCAGGGATTGTTTTGGATATCAGGGCGAGTTCTATTAACAATCCCCACCGAATCACAGGCAATTACTTCACGCACCGGTTCGCAGATTGACTTATCATGCCCCACGCAGAGTAAAAGGTTTGCAATCGCCGTGCCGGCCGCTCCTGCTCCCGAGATAACAACTTTTAAATCGGTCAATTTTTTGTCTGCCAGTTTTGATGCATTAATCAACGCAGCCAATAATACTATTGCGGTACCATGCTGGTCATCGTGGAACACCGGAATACCGATGTCCTGAAGGGCATCCTCAATTTCAAAACACCTGGGCGCAGAAATGTCTTCCAGATTTATTCCGGAAAATACGGGAACTATATTCTTTATGAGATTTATAATTTCATAAGATTCCTGTGTCGCAACGGTAATTGGAAAGGCATCAATCCCGGCATACTCCTTAAACAACAGTGCTTTGCCCTCCATAACGGGAATTGCGGCGTAGGGCCCAATGTTTCCAAGTCCAAGCACAGCTGAGCCGTCTGAGACAATCGCGACCGAATTACCTTTTATGGTAAGTGAGCGCGCAAGATTGGGGTTTTTTGCAATCGCGCGACTGACTCCTGCCACGCCGGGCGTATAGACAAGTGAAAGATCATCTTTGGTCTTCACTTTAATTTTGGGAAATATTTCAAGTTTGCCTTTATATTTTTTGTGAAGCTTAAGTGCCCTCTTATAGATGTCCATTATTTCTCGAGTAATCTTGAAAGCGCTAAGACAACGGCTGCTTCCTTAATAGATATCTTGCGCAATACCGACATTTCCCAAATTTGCTCAAAAACTTCGGAGAGAATTGATTCTAGAAGTAAAAGTGCTTTCTGGTCTGAGTATCGTTCGGAGGTAACGTTTTGCTTCCATTCAATATACGAACCTATCACTCCTCCCGAATTTGAAAGGATGTCAGGAATTATATAAACCCCCTTGCGAGAAAGGTATTCATATGCAACGGGCGTAACCGGACTATTTGCCATCTCTACAATAATTTTTGCCTTAATATTTTTCATATTGCTCTTGCTAATTACATTTTCTAACGCTGCTGGGACCAAAACATCCACCGGTAGTTCGAGAATTGCATCATTCGTAATAACCTTGCCTTTATTAATGTCGCAAACTCCACCCACGCAATAACAACCGGCAAGATACCCCTGTTTCCTTTTGCATTCCATAACAAGGTCTATATCAAGGGCATCATTATTATTGTTAATTATCGCGCCTTTAGAGTCTGAAAGAGATACGATAGAAAGGCCCGCACGACTCGCATATTTTGAAAAATAATATCCCACATTTCCAAACCCCTGTACGGCAACTGTCACTTTCTTTTTAGAAAGCTTAAGTTTTGACAAAAGCCCAAGAAGAACGATTGAACCGCCGTATCCTGTCGCAAATTCTCGTATTGAAAGACCATATAAATCAGTAGGCTTTCCAGTAAAGGCGCCGTAGACATTTTTCTGGTCCATTTTTTTTTCTTTTGCGATTGAGGCGTACCTTTCAACCATCCATCTTATTACCTTGGGATTCGTATTGACATCAGGTGCCGGAATATCTTTGTATGGGCCGATTACGTCAAAAAGCCTGCTAATATATTCTTCTGAAAGACGTTTTAATTCAGCTTCGGATAGAGTTTTTGGATCAATTGTTATACCGCCTTTTCCGCCGCCAAAGGGAATGTTTATCAAAGCACATTTAAGGCTCATCCATAGAGATAATGATTTTACCTCGTCCAACGATACGTCCTGATGAAAACGAATTCCTCCTTTGTAGGGACCAAGAAGACTGCTGTGCTGACACCTGTAACCTTTTACAAGC
>Ga0209541_10007069_pt1 | contig 18947 bp, 28 predicted proteins | sample RifCSPlowO2_01_FD_184027 | JGI IMG/M metagenome (GOLD analysis project Ga0209541, IMG submission 184027) | Groundwater microbial communities from Rifle, Colorado - Rifle CSP2_plank lowO2_0.1 (SPAdes) (version 2) | ecosystem: Environmental > Aquatic > Deep subsurface > Groundwater | place... | reverse complement strand
CAAAAGGATGCGTTTGCGCCCAGTGAAGTGGTGAGGCCGGCGGAAGCAGCGGAGACGCACGAAGAGGAAGTGGAAGGATGGCTGGAGCGGTTGGAGCGGGGGGAAGATATTCATTTACCCCAGCCGGTAACGGATGATCAAACGGGACAAGTATTGGTAGCGCCAGCGAGTCCGCCAGCTGGCGGAGAAATAGTTTTACCGGTGAGTGAAGAGGGGGTAAAAAAAGGACTGCATCTGCAGGTTTGGGATAGTTTAAGATGGTTGGCGGAATGGAGTTTGCGGATTTTAAAAATGTTTCCGGGAAGGGCGGTATATCCAGATGGAAAGTAAAATCAGTGAATTGACGAATATGGTGACTTATTTGTTGCTACTGGTGTTTTTGGCAGGGGTGGGATTGTTGGGATTGCTGGGGTTAGCCTATGTGGTGTTACAGTGGTGGCGGCATCGGGATCGAGAACAGCGCAGTCTGGAGTCGGTGCTGCTGGAGGTGAGATTGCCGCGGGATAACGAGATCAAAATTGACGCGGCCGAACAGATGTTCGCCTCGCTGTATTCGGTGAAAAAGACGGATTGGTTGAGATGGATCAAAAGCGAGGACCATTTTAGTTTTGAGATCGTAGCCAGAAAAGAGGATATCCGGTTTTACTTGAGTTGCCACAAAGATCTGCAGGATCTGGTGGAAAAGCAGGTTCACGGAGCGTATCCGGGAGCGGAGGTAAAAGTGGTAGATGAATATAATATTTTTTCCGAAGAGGGGAAAGTGGCATTTGCCCAGTTGGTGTTGAAGCGGGCTTCACATTTGCCGATTAAGGCCTATCGGGATTTACCGACTGACCCGTTGAGTTCGGTGACTTCGGCTTTGGCGAAGATGGGAGAGGGAGAGGGGGCGGTGGTGCAAGTATTGGTGAGTCCGGCTACGGCGGGGTGGCAGCAAGCGGGTAGGGCCTACATTGCTAAAGTTAAAGGCCAGGAAGCGGATCCGGAGAAGGCCCAATACAAGGTGGAACAAAAGGCATTAGAGCAGATTGATACTAAAATAGGTAAGCCTGGTTTTCATACGGTAGTGCGGATAGTGGTGGCGGCCACAACTGCGGAACAGGCCAAAGCCCATTTGAGCAATATTAAGGGGACATGGGAACAGTTCACTTCGGATCAGAACAGTTTTAAGAAGCAGAGAATCTGGTTCAAGAAATTTTTTATGATCGATTTTATTTACCGGTACATGCCGATGTTGGTGCGCCCTGGGGTGCTGTCGGCAGATGAAGTGGCGACGGTATTCCACTGGCCTAATAAGATGGTAGAAACGCCGCACATTAAGTGGTTGCCCGCCAAGCGAGCCCCGGCGCCGGCGGAGATACCCCAAACAGGATTGTATTTGGGCAAAAGCGCGTATCGAGGGATTAGTCGACCGGTGTATATCGGTGAGGATGATCGGCGGCGGCACATTTATATCATTGGTAAAACTGGAACCGGCAAGTCGGAATTGTTGAAAGACATGATTTTGCAGGATATTCGGGCGGGCAAGGGTGTATGTTTGATTGATCCGCACGATACGGTGGAGAAGCTGTTGGAATTAATCCCGGCGGAGCGGGCAGAAGACGTGATTTATTTTGACCCCTCGGATACGGAACGGCCGATGGGCTTAAATATGCTCGAGGCGGAGACGGAAGAGCAGCAGCATTTCGTGGTCAGCTCGATTGTGGGGCTGATGTACAAGCTGTATGACCCGCACAAGACAGGAATTATCGGACCGCGGTTTGAGCACGCTATCAGAAACGCGATGTTGACGGTGATGGCGGAAAAGGGCAATACGTTTGTGGAGGTGGTGCGGGCGCTGACTGATGCTAAGTTTGTGCGGGAGCTGCTGCCTAAAGTCAAAGACCCGATTATCCGGCGCTATTGGACGGACCAGATTGCTCAAACGGCGGATTTTCATAAATCGGAAGTATTGGATTATATCGTATCTAAGTTCGGTCGGTTCGTGACTAATAAGATGATGAGAAATATTATTGGCCAAAGCGAATCGGCATTTGACTTTAGAAAAGTGATGGATAAGGGAAAAATTTTATTGATTAACTTGGCCAAGGGGAAGATTGGGGAAGAGAACTCAAGCTTCTTGGGGCTGATATTAGTACCCAAAATTCTGATGGCGGCGATGAGCCGGCAGGATGTTTCTGAAGAGCAACGGCGGGATTTTTACTTGTATGTGGATGAGTTTCAGAATTTTGCCACGCCGGACTTTGCCCAGATTTTATCGGAGGCGCGGAAGTACCGATTGAATTTAACGGTGGCTAACCAGTTTATCGGTCAGATGGAAGAGGAAGTCAAAAATGCGGTGTTTGGCAATGTGGGGACGGTTATCAGTTTCCGGTTGGGAGTGGCCGATGCCAATTTTTTGCAGCATGAATACACGCCGGTCTTTAACGAGACGGATTTGACTAACGTAGAGCGGTTTAATGCCTACATAAAGACGACCGTGGATAATGAGCCGGTGCCGCCGTTTAGTATGGACCTGACCCGGGATATGGAAGCGGAGGCGAAGTTAAAGAACCCCAAAGTGAGAGAGATGATAATTCAACTGTCGCGGCTGAAGTACGGCAGAGATAGGCAGCTGATCGAGGCGGAAATCATAGAACGGGCGAGGTTGTAAGATTGACAACTTGTCATTGTTAATATAAAATCATTGTTATGAGTAGCACAGTGGCAGTGACTAGACAATGGCAGATCTATATACCCGAAGAAGTGCGGGAAGCTTTGGCTTGGACTAAGCCAGAGAAGGCTAAGGTGGAGATAAAAGGTAAAACGATAGTAGTGATACCTGAGGAGAGTAAGCTGATGAGATTGGCGGGGAAATACAGGGGCGTGGCAGTGAAAAAAAAAGTTGATTTAAGCAAAATTAGAGATAGAATTGATTATTCTTGGCTGTGAAGAAGATTTTTTTAGATACTAATGTGTGGTTGAGATTTTTACTGCAGGATGTGAAGGAGCAAGGGGAGGATTGTATGAAACTGATGGGGTTAGTTGAGGCGGGTCAATTCAGACCTTACACTTCAGCGATTGTATTGTTGGAACTGCAATATGTGTTGACAGTGGTTTATAAAATTGCCCGACGGGCAGTGATAGAAGATATAGGAACGATTTTGGAAACGCGAGGTTTAGTATTGCTAGAAAAGACTAATTTTAGGAAAGCTTTTGAGGTGTATCGGCAGGAGAAGATTAAATTAGCTGACTGTTTAGTGGCGACAGCTTTACCGGCAAAAATGATTTTATGTAGCTATGATCAGGATTTCCGTAAGGTTTCAGGATTGGTGGTGAAGACGCCGGCGGAAGTGTTGACAATGGTACAATAAGCTAAATTTGGGCCGGTAACTCAATGGCAGAGTGGCGCTCTTATACAGCGTATGTTGGGGGTTCAAGTCCCTCCCGGCCCACCAATTATATGGACAACAGAAGCAAAAAGCCGACATTATTGATGGCTGACGATGAGGTTTTTATGCATGATTTCGCCCGAGATGCCTTGGGGAAGGAGTGGCGAGTGGTGAGCTGTAAAACTGTTGGCGAAGTAGTGGATGTGGTGAATAAATTAGGATCTAGAGAGAGAGTCAGCGTAGCCCTATTGGATTATTTGCTACCTGGGGGTGAGTCGGAGCTATGGGGATAGGGGAGTTGGTGAAATTTTTGCAAGACCGAGATACACAAGTAGGAATTATTACTGGCTGGCCGGTCGGAGAAATAAAAAATGAATTAAGAGTGCCGGTGTTTAATAAACTAGAGGTAGCTTCGGGTTATCATCAGGGATTAAGGGAAGTGGTTAGGATAGTGCAAGAACAATCGGTGCAGAGGAGAACTGTAGAAAGGGAGTAGAGTCTAGTTTACGGGGGATTATTGACTAAGGAAGTTAATTTCCAGACGAGCGTTCATGGCTTGGGCGAGCTTGGTGAGGAAGTTAAGAGACGGGTTAGCCCTACCGCTTTCTATCCTGGAGATAGCGGATTGCTTGGTTTTCATCTTTTGGGCCAGGGTTTTTTGAGTTATACCCTTCTTGCTTCTGGTCTCGATGATGGCTCTAATAACGGCAAATTCTGGCTGAAGGCGATCATATTCAGCCTTTAATTTAGGATCTTTTAGAGCTTGTTTTTTCCAGACCTCGAAGTCTAGATATTGTCTTTTCATAACATATATGTTATACTAGATTTTTGATCCTGTCAAGGGCAATTTTGATTTCTTTGACGGGAGCTTTCTGGCTTTTCTTTTTGAAAGCGTGAAGGAGGTAATATTGGTTGTGGAATGTGGTATAGAAGATAATGAATTATTTTTGCCTTGATAGCTAAATCTTGTTTTTCAGTGAAATCCTTAACTGGGTAATCCCCTCGGTTAGTGCTGAAGAAGCTTACTTGCCAGGTCACTACTTGAGTGTAGCAAATTTACAGTTCTGCCAGTTGAGGGGTGGCGGATTTGAGGGGGGAACTAGGCTTAATGTATTTGAGGTAGGTTTCGGTGGTGGAGAGGCGTTTGTGACCGACAACTTCCGCGATGAAATTTAAGGGGATGCCGGCTCTGATTTGGGTGGCGATGAAAGCGTGGCGGAGGTCATTGACGGTAGCGGATTTGATGCCGGCCTGTCTAAATAAGCGGTTGATTGAGGCGCGGATGTTTCTGACAAGGAAGGGGTGGCCGGTTTTGGTGACAAATAGGGTAGGGTCAGAGGAATGGGGTCGGTTCTCCAGGTAACGGATGAGGGCTTGGCGGGCGGTGGGGCTCAAGGGAATGGTCCGACCCAAACGAGATTCGTAAGATTTGATGATGACAGAGCGATTATCTGCGGTAATGTCGGTGAGTTGTAAATGGCTAAGTTCGCCGATGCGCATGCCGGTCTGGAGCAGCAGTTCTACGATGGCAGCCAGGCGGGTGTCGGTGCGGGCGGCGTCACGAAGAGCCCGGTATTCCAATGGAGATAAAATCCGGGGGGGGTGGGGAGTGACGGGGGGGTTGTGAACATGAGTGGAGGGGTTGGCGGGAGTGATCCCGTTTTGGTGGAGGAAGCGGCAGAAGGTTTTGAGAGAGTTGAGTTTGCGGGATACAGACTTGGGAGTATAAGTTTTTTGGAGTGAGGCCTGAAATTGGTCGATGGCGGCAGGACTGATTTGGTTGGGAGCAGAGATGGAATTTTGGGACAAGAAGGCAGAAAACTGGGCAATGTCTTTACCGTATGCTAGGATGGTATTGGTAGTCTTGCGCTGATGTTCGAGATCGGCAATAAATTGCTGATGAGCTTGCGCTAATGATAGAGTCATAGTTTGATGTTGGAATCGCGGGCGGGGGATTATCATAGCAGACGAAAAATTATGAGTCAATTAAAAAGAGAGAAATCGGGACGATTTAAACTGCTAGTGATAGGAGTAAGTATTTATGTAATGGGAGTGTTGATTTGGGATATAGTGGGAGTGGGCAAGGCACAGCGGCAAATGGATCAGGCGGGAGAGAAAGTGGAGACGCTGCAAGCGGAGCAGGTAAAGTTACAGCGGCAGTTAGCGGTGGTGACGAGTGAGGAATTTGCCGAGGAGCAGATTCGGGATGAATTGTTGTTGGCTAAGCCGGGAGAGACGGTGGTGGTAGTGCCACAACAAGTAGCACCCGCCGGCAGCGATGCAGCCTTGGCGGGCAAGCAGGAAAAGCCGGAAAATTTAGCCAATTGGCAGAAGTGGGCAAAGCTATTTTTATAAGCGGGCGTGTGGTAAAATAGAGTTAGTCGCGCGGGGTAGTGTAAAGCTGCACGTGAGGCTCATAATCTCGCAGACCAGGCGCGATTCCTGGCCCCGCAACTGAGGTTATTAAAGAAAAAGACTCTCCTAGGGGAGAGTCTTTTTCTTTCAACCTCATCGGGTCGGTGTAAAGCACTAATGTGCTGAACATAATGACCCGAACAGGTACAATAACCTCAATGCGCTATGTCTACATTCTTCAATCTTTAAAAAATAAAAGCTGGCTATATAAAGGTTCCACATCTGATTTAAGGAGGAGGTTATTCGAACATAACTCTGGCAAAAACTTCTCAACTGCTCCGTATATACCATTAAAACTTATTTATTACGAAGCGTATTTGCTAAAGTCTGATGCCGAAGCAAGAGAAAGATACTTGAAAACCAGTATGGGAATGAGAGTAATTAAGAAGCAGTTGGCAAATTATCTACTCAAGCACCAGCGGGGATTGGGTGCCTAGGAGGTTTTGATACAATATTGCCAGGCCAGGGTAGCTCAGTGGTAGAAGCGACAGTATCATAAACTGTAGGTCGTGGGTCCGATCCCCACCCCTGGCACATAAAATACTTAAGTGGTAAACTGGGTTTATTATGGGAGTACAAGTAACGCAGGTGAAGGTGACTTTGCCAGATCAGCTTTATGGGTATGTGCAGGCTCAAGCTGGGCGATTTGGCTTGACCGTGTCTACCTATATTAGGCATTTGGTACTTGATGATGTGCGAGGGGGAGACTTACCGGTGTATCAGATGAGTCCTAGGACTGAAAAGGTTGCCCTTGAGGCCTTGGATGAGCATCGGCAGGGAAAGACTAAAAAGATCGGTGACATGGATGAGTTGATCGAGTCGTTATGAGTGTGTATTATTCGGCCCACTTTTGGCGAAGAGCGAAGAAACGTGTCAAGAAGAACCCAAATCTTAAGGAGATATAGTTTTGACTGATATAATCACTCATGATGAGTATTAAAGTTTGGGTTAAAGTTTGACAGGTAGGGTATAATGGATTTATTGACAAATTAAGCAAAGGCGATGAAGGAGCAAGGTTGGAGTTCCGGAGCCTCCCGACCAAATATCGGGACGCAGGCCAAGCGTTATCAAATGGCAGTCTGAAATCACCCGCAAGGGTATGAGTCAGATACAAAGGTTCAAGTCGTGAGATTTGGACAGCACAAGGTGGCATAGCCGTAGAAGGCCCTTGTTAGATCATCAATTTTGGTGATCTGGCGAGGGCTTTTTTATTTGGGTGCGTAGCTCAACTGGCCAGAGTATCTCGCTCCAAACGAGAAGGTTGGGGGTTCGAAGCCTCCCGCACCTGCTAGAAGGAGAAAATTATGAAAAACATAACGAAAAATGAACCGATTGGCATATTAGGTGGTATGGGACCCGATGCTTCGGCACGGTTGTACCAAGTAATGATTAATATGGCTCGGGATGAGTTTGGGGCGCGCCAGAATGAGGAGTATCCCGAATTGGTGATTTATTCGATTCCGGTACCGGATTTTATATCGGATATGAGTAGGTCCGAAGAAGCTATGTTTATGCTCAAGCAGAGAGTGAGAAACTTGTCTAATTTACCGATGTCGTGTATGGCATTGGCGTGCAACACGGCACATACAACCTTAGTGGATTTGGAGCAGGAAACTCGGGTGCCGTTTGTGTCAATAATTGAAGCAGTGGCTTCTGAGGCTAGTAGGTTGAGGTATACAAGGGTAGGGTTGTTAGCTTCACCGGCAACAATATATTCGGGTGCATACCAGAATGTATTAAGAGATAAGGGCATAGATACAGTTGTGCCGAGTCATGAAGTAGCGGAAGAACTGGGCGCGATTATTGGTGGTATAGTTGCGGGAGAATTCAAGCCTGCTAAGAAAAAGTTGTTGGTGATTGCTGATGGTCTAAAGAAAAAAGGGTGTGAAGCCTTGATTTTGGGCTGCACCGAATTGCCGTTGGTATTTCCAAAAAACTACTCTTTGCCAGTACTGGACTGCGTAGAGATCCTAGCCAGAGCTTTGCTGAAACGTTATTATAATTTTATGGAGAAAGTATGAAAAAGCGGATATTTTCGGGAATCAGAGCCACAGGGAGGTTGCACCTAGGCAATTATTTGGGGGCGGTGAAGGGGATGCTGGCGTTGCAGGATGATCCGAATTACGAGATGTTTTTTGCGGTGGTGGATGTGCATGCCATGACTACGCCATATGATAAGCAGGAGTTGGCGGAGAAGACGCGGGAGGTGGTGCGGGATTACTTGGCGGCGGGGATGGATCCGCAGAAGAGCTCGATATTGGTGCAGTCTAAAGTGATAGATTTGCACGCGGAATTGATGTTTTATTTTTCTACGGTCGTGTCGGTGGCGCGGATGCAGCATTTGCCTACATTCAAAGAGAAAGTAAAACAACATCCGGATAATGTGACTATGGCCCTGTTGAATTATCCGGTGCTGATGGCGGCGGATATACTGGCATATAAGTCTGACTTAATTCCGGTAGGGATAGACCAGGAGCCGCATTTGGAGGTGGCGCGGGAAATTGCTCGGAAGATGAACGAGCAGTATGGGACGGACTTTCCGGAACCGAAGCGGTTTGCCACTAAGGGAGAATACGTACCGAGTTTGATTGGGGAGGGAAAGATGAGTAAGTCGGTGGAGGGGAGCTATATCCAGCTAGCAGATAGCAAAGAGCAAATAGCCAATAGATTAGCTAAGACACCTACAGATAGCGGTAAAGGTGAAAGCGTGCCTACAAGTGGTGGGGTAGCTAATTTATTAACTTTTGTGGAATTGTTTCGAGGAGTGGAGAGAAGAAAGCAATATGAAGATGAATATGTGCATAACGGCATAAAGTATAAAAGCTTAAAAGAAGAGCTGGCGGAGGCGATTTACGAAGAGCTTAAGCCTATTCAGGAGCGGCGGAAGCAATTAACAGAGGCGGATGTTAATCGGGTGATTGCCGAGGGAGCCGAGCGGGCGCGAGCGATAGCAGCTAAAACAGTGGCAGAAGTAAGACAGAAGATGGGGTTAGGTTAAGCCGAGGCGGGGGAGGACTTGTTCGCGGTGGACTTGGTCGATAGTTTCCCAAAGCTGGCGGGCACGATCAAGGCCGCCGTTTTGGGAACGTAGGTCGTGATTTTCAACGTCGATGACTAGAATGGGATAGCCCAATTCGGCTAGAGCCAGGATGCGCTGTTCGGCGGCCACATAAAGTTCAAGTAGGTAATTTGGGGGTACGCCAGCTTCAAAATCTCTAGCCCTGACTTGGTGGATACAAGTTTGTAGCATTTGGAAAGACAGCAGGGGATGAACGAAGATGGGGGAGCGGACGTGGGGTGGGGTATAGTTTTGTTGTGTAAGAGTGTCTTTTAGGTACAGTGTAAAGTTTTCTGGGGAGATCATACCCAAACGGTGGTGGACGTCAACATAGCCAGTGTCGTCGAGGCGACTGGTGTCTTGAATAACGGGGCGAACCAAAAGCTGGAGAGCAGCCTCGATACCCTGGCGGAATTTATTGGCGCCAAAGCCTGATTGGGCGGCGATCTCGGCTTGGTGGAGAGAGGTGAGAAGGGTGCCGATGTGGCCGTCGGGGAAAATACCGGCGGCTACTTGTTGTCCCAAATCTGACCAGGGGATAGAGAGGCTAGTAAGAGCTTGGTTAAGCTCTCTGGTGTAATGATAAAAAGCGGGGAGATCAGGGATGTTCCAGTACTCTTCCGGGTGAAGTTCAGCTTCCGGCCAGGCGGCTTTCAGGGCTTCGGTAGTAGTGCTTTTGGTACTGCCCATGGTGGCAGTGACGACCACGTAAGGATGAACGTAACCCTGTTCTTGAACTTGCTGCCAGGCAGTGGAAGCCTGGTGGATGTAGTCAGATGGAGGGAGGAGGTCTGGGGGTACTAGGTGACTGAAAGAGGGGAGATGAGGCGAAAGGGCTTCAGAAGGAGAAAAATAGGGGAGCCAAGGAAGGAGGCGGTTGACGGACTGGCGGATGGATTCGAGTGGATCGAGGGGAGTGTCGGTAGCTTCGGCAACGAGGTTGATGATGCGAGCGGCTACGGGGGAGATTTGCCCGTCTTTGATGTCTGGGGGGTGAACTAATTCGGCGGCCATAGTTTTGCGGCATCTTGTGGTTGCCAGACTTGGTGATGACGGGCGCAGGTGGGGAAGTAAGCGTTGGCGACAGTGCCAACTTGGACTACTGGTTCGTCAGTATAGGCGGGGCGGGTGTGGCTCTCAGGAAGGGTGACCAAGCGGGTAGTAAACAATCCAGGTTGACGACAGTTTGGAGTAGAGCAGCGGGCAGCCAAAACTACGCTGAATAAATCGACGTGATCTTTGAGAAGAAGAGCGTTTGGCCAAGGGCGGCGGGCAAAGTCGGTATTGAGAGAGCCGAAGATAAGCAGGGTCATGTTGGCGTAAGCTGTATCTATAAGGTTTTGTAGATCGGCAGGATCGGCAAATTGCCATTCGTCTACGAGGACTATTGTCCCAGGATTGAATCTAATTAGTTCAAGAAGATCGGTGGCGCTATGGTAAGTTTGGGCGGGGATACCGGTATCGTGGCCGTTTGGTTCGGCTTGGGTAGTCAAGTTCGTGGTAGCGAATCTGTCGGTATCATTTGTGTGTCTGAAGACTTGGGCTTGAGGAAATCTTTTAGCTATTTTTGCCAGAAGAGTAGTTTTGCCAGCGCCCATGGAACCTTCGATTGAACCGACGGTACTCTGAGATTTGGTGAGAGTGGCTAGGACGTAATCAAAAGCAGCAAGGACGTTATGGTTGACGTCTGGGGTGTGAGGTGAGCCATCAAGGAAAAAGCGAGCGAGAGGACTGTTAGCATAAAGGGCGGAGAATGATTCGATGGGAGTAGGTGAAGCTTGGAGATTGAAGGGACGAGATTCTGTGAGTTGGAGTGCTGGTAAAATTTCTTGTAAAGAAACGCCCATGTTCTGTGTTAAGGTAAACTATGGATTCTGGTTTTGTCAACTGGCAGTTTGGGGCTCGAGGAAGTATAATAGGCTTCATGAAGACTCAAGTTAGTTTTGTGGAGTTTCAGAAATTAGATTTGCGGGTGGGGACGATTAAGCAAGTGGAGATTCCCGAAGGTAGCCGGACGATGTACAGATTGACGGTGGATTTGGGGGAGGAAATTGGCCAGCGGATAATTTTTGCGGGGATCAAAGAGATGTACCAGCCAGGAGAGTTGGAAGATAAACAAGGGGTATTTGTAGTGAATTTGGAACCGAAGAAGATCATGGGAGAAGAGAGTCAAGGAATGCTGTTGGCAGTATGCGAGGCTGACGACACGCCGATAATGATAGTGCCACTAAAACAAGTTAAAGCGGGAAGTATAGTCAGGTAACCAATGTCCAATAATAATCATCGGGTGAAGAAGTTTGAGTTTAAATTGAATCTGAATCCGAAGCGAATTTTGGTGTGGTCGCTAATTTTGTTTTTGTTTGTGCCATTTGTGGTATCGGTGTGGCAGTTGCAGGGAGTCGAGGAAGAGGTGCCGGTGTCGCAAGTACTGACGGATATTAAGGCTGACAAAGTAGCTAAAGTGGTGGTGTTGGGAGAAGCGATGAAAGTGGCGTACAAAGACGGCAAGACGGTGTTGACGCATAAAGAACCGGGGGAGAGTTTTACGGAGGTACTGGATCGGGCGGGGATTGAGCCGACGGCGGTGGCGTACGAAAATCGAATTCAGAATTGGGGCACGGGGATTTTGGGTATGTTGGGGTCGGTGTTGCCGGTGATTCTAATTGGAACTTTCTTTTTGATGTTGATGCGCCAGGCTAAGGGAACCCAGGATACGATTTTTTCTTTTGGCCGGAGTCGAGCCAAGCGGTTTGCCCAAGGGAAGCAGCAGGTGACGTTTAAGGATGTGGGTGGTATTGACGAAGCCAAGAAAGAGCTGGAGGAAATAGTGGACTTTTTGAAGAATCCTAAGAAATATCAAAAAGTGGGGGCGCGGACACCTAAGGGGGCGTTATTAATCGGGCCATCGGGGACAGGCAAAACTTTATTGGCGCGAGCAATAGCCGGGGAAGCTAACGTGTCATTTTTCTCCATGGCCGGATCAGAATTTATGGAGATGCTGGTGGGGGTGGGGAGTGCCCGGATGCGGGATTTGTTTGAGACGGCCAAAAAGAGCGCGCCGGCGATTGTGTTTATTGACGAGATTGATGCCATCGGCAGGATGCGGGGATTCATGACTATCGGAGGGCATGGGGAGCAGGAACAGACCTTGAATCAGTTATTGGTGGAAATGGACGGATTTACGCCCAATGAGCAATTGGTAGTGATTTGTGCCACCAATCGACCTGACGTGCTGGATCCGGCGCTAATGCGGCCGGGGCGGTTTGACAGACGGATTAGTTTGGATTTGCCGGATTTGGAGGAACGGGAAAAGATTTTGCAAATTCACGCCCGGGGCAAGCCGTTTAGGAATGGGTTTGATTGGAAAAAGGTAGCCAAACGGACGGTCGGATTTTCGGGAGCGGATTTAGAAAACATGCTTAATGAAGCGGCGATCTTGGCGGCGCGGGAAGATCGGGAAGCGATTAACCTAACTGATGTGGAGGAAGCGGCGACTAAAGTCAAATTGGGGCCGGCCAGGAAGCGATTACAGAACAAGCTGGAGCGGAAGATGACGGCGTACCACGAAGGCGGACATGCGGTAGTGGGGCATTTGCTGCCCCATACTGATCCGGTGCACCGGGTGAGTATCGTGTCTCGCGATCGGTCTTTAGGAGATACCCAGATGGTGCCAGAGCGGGATAAGTATCAACAGACCAGAAGTGAGCTTATGGAAATGATGGCGGTGTTTTTGGGCGGGCGGGCGACGGAGGAATTGGTATTTGGCGAATTGACGGCGGGGGCGGCGAATGATATCGATCGAGCTACCCGGATTGCCCGGCAGATGGTGGTGGATTTGGGAATGAGCGGTTTGGGGCCGGTGAATTTGGGGCCGCAGTGGGAAACAACGGAGTGGGGTAGGGCCATGTTTGAACCGACTAATTTGTCGCCGGCGATGCAGGCTAAGGTAGACAGAGAGATTAAAAGATTGGTGGATGAAGCTTATAAAGTGGCAGCCAGCTTATTAAAAAAGCATCGGGATAAGTTGGACCGAGTGGCGGAGAAGTTGATGGCGGTGGAGACGCTTGACGGGGAAGAATTCGCCAAGTTGATGGGAGTGAAAAAGGCTAGGCCTAAGGGGGAAGAGTGAAAGTAGTCAGGGAATTATTAAAGCAGAAAAAATTTCAGTTAGTATTGATTGGTTTGGTGGTGTTGGCGGTGGTGTTGGGAGTGCTGGTGGTGCCGATAGAACAGGCCGGCGGAGGCAGGTTGATTCGGTCGGTTGACGACGGGTTGTGGTGGGCGGTGACGACGGTGACCGGAGTGGGGTATGGGGATGTGTATCCGATGACGGGCGGAGGCAGAGTGGTTGGAGCGATTTTGGAGATTGTGGGGGTATTGACGTTTGGATTGTTGGTGGCGATGACGGCGGTAGCGATGCGGCAGCAGAAGGAGCGGTGGTATTGGAAGAGGTTGTTTGAGCGGTTGGAGCATATAGAAGAGAGAATCAAACGCATAGAAAAGCACGAGGAATTTAAAATTAAAAATGGGGTATGAAACGACTGGTGCTGATTGATGGGCATGCGGTGCTGTTTAGGGCGTTTCATGCGTATCCGACGCTAACGACGAGTAGGGGAGAGTTAGTCAATGCGGTGTATGGATTTGCCAATATACTGCTTAATACCATAGCGGAATTGAAGCCGACGCATATAGCGGTGGCGTTTGATCGGGCCAAACCGACTTTTCGGCACGCGGCTTACACTCAATACAAGGCGACGCGGCCGGAGATGCCCTCGGATTTGGCCGGGCAGCAGGAGCGAGTGGAAGAAGTGGTGAAGATATTGAACATCCCGATATTTGCGGTAGGGGGTTATGAAGCGGATGATGTCATCGGGACTTTGGCGGAGCAAGCGGTTCCGAAAATTGATGAAGTGGTGATAGTTACAGGGGATCATGATGCGCTACAGTTGGTGAAAAATACCAGAGTAAGGGTATATATGCCGGGACGGGGGAAGATACCGATCAAAATGTATGATGAGGTGGGTGTAGAAGAAAAATATGGGAGTTTGAAGCCGGAGCAGATACCGGATTACAAGGGTTTAGTGGGGGATAGCAGTGACAATATTCCGGGAGTAAGAGGGATTGGGCCGAAGATGGCGATAAAGCTATTGCGAGAATTTAAATCCGTTGAGAAAGTTTATAAAAACCTGGATCAAGCCAAAGACAAATTTGGCAATAGGGTGGTACAGCAGTTGATTGATGATCAGGAACAAGCGCGACTATCGAAGCAACTAGCGACGATTGACAGAAAAGTGCCGATCAGGCTTAATGTAGCGGCTTGCCAGGTTCACGAGTATGATAAAGGGGTAGTGATTAAATTATTTGAGGAACTGGAGTTTAAGAGTCTAACTAGAAAGCTACCTAATGATAGTTTTGAACAAATGGTTCAGGAGGCGTTGCTATGAAAGTGGCTTTGGCGCACGATTTTTTATTGGAATATGGTGGGGCGGAGCGGGTGCTGGAGACGCTGCATGAAATGTGGCCGGAGGCGCCGGTATATACGGCGTTTTTGGATAAGGAAAAGTTGGGTAGCCATTGGGAGAGGCTGGAGAGTTGGGATATTAGAGCGAGTTGGGGGCAAAAGGTGCCGGGGCTGCGGGCGTTGGTGTCGCCGCTTAGATTTTTAGCGCCACTGTATTTTGAGAGTTTTGATCTATCAAAGTATGAGCTGGTGATTTCATCCAGCAATATGTACCAAGCCAAAGCGGTAATTACCCGGCCGGAAACTTTGCATCTTTGCTACTGCCATACGCCGCCGCGAAGTTTGTATGGATATACGACGAAAACGGATTGGCGGCGACATTGGTGGAGCCGGTGGTATGGGGAGGTGGTGAATTTTAAGTTGCGGCAAGTTGATTTTGTGTTAGCGCAACGACCGGATGTGATCGTGGCTAATTCGCAAGAGACACAGAAAAGGATTAAAAAGTTTTGGCGACGAGATTCTATTGTGGTTTATCCACCAGTTGGAATTTCACAAGGGGTGGCCTTGCGTGGGCAAGGCCACCCCTTAAGAAGAGGAGATTATTTCTTGTACGTGGGTCGGTTGGCAAAGATGAAAGGGGTGGATTTAGCCATTAGGGCATGTAATGAATTGAAGTTGCCGCTGAAGATTGTGGGGACTGGGGCGGGGGAGGAGTATTTGCGGTCTATCGCAGGAAAAACAATAGAATTTTTGGGGAGCGTGGATGACGAGCAATTAGGTGAGTTATATGCCGGGTGCAAGGCGGTGATATTTCCGGCGGAAGATGAGGACTTTGGCATAGTGCCGGTTGAGGCAATGGGGTATGGCAAGCCGGTAATAGCCCATAATAGCGGGGGAGTAAGGGAAACTGTTGTCGATGGGAAGACCGGAATTTTGTTTGATGAGTTGAGCTTGGGGGGGCTGGTGAAAGTGATAAAGAAGTTTTCAGTTGTCAGTGATCAGTTTTCAGTTAAAGACATCAAAAAGCAAGCGGAAAAATTTAGTAAAGATAGGTTTCAAGACCAGATGCGGAAGTTAGTTGAGAGTGAGCGGGAGAAATTGAATCTAAATTTGACAGATAGGTTAGAATAAGAATATATGGCGGAAGGTGATCGGACAGGCAGAACGGAGAGGCTAAACGTTCCCGAGGGGGTGGGGTTTATCGTCTTGTTAGGGTAAAACCAAAAAGCAGGTATGATTTAACAGAGACAGAGGAGCCTTTAAATCTTGAGTTGGTTCCGGATCATGCCCGCCAAAATCTTCAGAGAGGCATTAATTGGGTGGTTGCGAATATGGGAGAAAGTCCAAGATGTGGGTTTAAGCAGGGGTATAATATAGTGGAAGAAGATCCTGGTTCACCGCATATAACTTATTTAGTGCGGAAGATTTAGGTAAGATTGAAGCAGAAATGATTTTCTTTTGGTGAGATTGACAAGTAGTGGTGTGTTGTGTATGATGTAACTATATGGCTAATTTAGTGAGAACGCAGGTGTTGTTTCCTGTGCCGATGTTGGAAGATTTGCGGTTGGTAGCAGCAGAAAAAGGCTGGAGTGTGTCTGAAGCTGTGAGAAGGTTGGTGGGAGATAAAGTGGGGCGACTAAGAAAGAGGAAGAGAATGGCAGTGGAAGCGATGACCTTGATGGCCAAAAAGGCTTATCAGGGTAAAGTGCCGGCAGATTTGAGCACAAATGATGATTACTTATATGGCTATGGCAGGAAAACGTAAATGATTTTGGTAGACGCGGACGCCTATTTGGCTTTGAATGTAGAAAAAGATGCTCACCACAAGCAAGCGATAAACTTGCTAGGGCAGTTGAGGGAGGTCGCAGAGGATTTGGTGACTACTTGGGATGTGGTTGATGAGGTGGCGACAAAGCTGGCCTATTTCACAACTAAGAAAAAAGCAAACGAGTTTTTAGGTTTGATATTAGATTCGGATACACGGATAGAGTTTATGGATAGAGGGAGGGGAAGATTGACAGAAAAGTTATTTGCCAAGCAGTCTTCTAAGAAGGTGTCATTAACAGATTGCGCTAATATGGTGGCGGCAAGGGAATTGGGAATTAGGAAGATTTTTTCATTTGACCGGCATTATGTACGGAATGGGTTTGGCCTGGTAGAATGATTTCATGGTTGATGATGTGGTGCTTAAAGTAAAAGACTTGACCAAGAAGTTTGGTAGCTTTGTGGCGGTAGATAAGATTTCTTTTGAATTGAAGAAAGGGGAAATTTTGGGGCTGTTGGGGCCGAATGGGGCGGGGAAGACAACCACAATCCAGATGCTGCTGGGGACATTAACGCCGACGAGTGGCGAGATAAATTATTTTGGTCAAGATTTTTTTAAACACCGATCGGAAATTTTGGATGAGGTGAATTACGCGTCGGCGTACGGTAATTTACCGTGGCGGTTGACGGTAGAAGAGAATTTACAGGTGTACGCGCGGATGTACGGTGTCAAAGACAGGCGACGACGAATTGACCGGTTGCTGAATGAATTTGATGTGAGTGAGTTAAGACATAAAACCATGGATGGTTTGAGCGCGGGGCAAAAAACGCGGGTGACTTTGTGCAAGGCGTTTATAAATTATCCCAAATTGATTTTGTTAGACGAGCCGACGGCGTCTTTGGACCCGGATATCGCGGCCCGGGTGCGGCAATTTTTGTTGCGGCAGCAGCGGGAGTACGGCGTGAGCATGTTGTTTACGTCGCACAACATGGCCGAAGTGACCGAAGTGTGCGACCGAGTGATATTTTTGAAGGCGGGGCAAGTTATAGCTGAGGATACTCCGAAGAATTTGGCGGGGCGAGTCAACGCGACGCTGGAAGATTTCTTTTTGGCAATGGCTAGAAAGGAGGAAGAGTGAAATGGCATAGAGTTTGGGCGATAGTTATCCGGCATTTATATAATTTTAGACATAGTTGGGATAGAATCGCTGACGCCTTTTACTGGCCGACGATGGATATATTCCTCTGGGGATTGACCAGTAGATACATGATTGAACAAGGAGGTAGCTTACCGACCCTGGCGGTGATTTTATTGTCGGGCCTGGTATATTGGCAAATTGTATGGAGGAGTCAATACGAAATTACCACGAATTTATTGGAAGAGATGTGGAGCCGAAATTTAGTAAATTTGTTTGCCACGCCAATCAAGTTAATAGAATGGGTGATAGCAGTGGTGGGATTGGGTCTGATTAAAATGGCGGTGACGCTGGGGTTTGCCTCGGGTTTGGCATGGCTGTTGTACGCGGTGAATATTTACGCTACGGGTGTATGGTTTGTGCCGTTTTTGGCGTCGCTACTGATGACTGGATGGTGGGTAGGGTTTGTGGTGTCAGGAATAATTGTTAGATTTGGGACTCGAGTGCAAACTCTGGCGTGGGCAGGAGTGTATATTTTGGCGCCGTTTTCGGGGATTTTTTACCCAATTGCGATATTGCCTGAGTGGGCACAAAATTTATCTAAGGTATTGCCGACGAGCTATGTGTTTGAGGGAATGAGGAAAGTGTTGATGAGGGAAGCATGGCCAATAAGAGATTTAATAACTAGTTTTGGACTGAATTTGGTCTATTTAGTGTTAGCCACATGGTTATTTGTGAGTTTATTTAATAAGCGGAAAGAAAGGGGCTTGGCCCAGTTGGAGTAATTATGCCGGAGTTGCCAGAAGTTGAAACGATAACGCGACAATTGAATGAGGTGTTGGTAGGACAGAGGATTGTGAAGATTGAGGTGTTGTCCAAGAAAAGTTTTGGTGGAAATCCTAAAGATGTTGAAGGGGAAAAAATTGTCCTGGTGAGGCGGCGGGCGAAGATGGCGATAATAGAGCTAGCGTCTAGCGATCAGCGTCTAGCGTCTAGTTATTTGTTGATACATCTCAAGATGACGGGACAGCTGGTCTACCAAGCAACAAACAGCAAACACACGCGGATGATATTTCATTTAAGTAAGGGCAGGCTGTTTTTCAATGATCAGCGACTATTTGGGTGGATAAAAGTAGTTGATGAAGAGGGTCTGAAAAGGGAATTTAAGAATTATGGACCGGATATTATTGATAAGGCAGTGACAAACGAGTACTTCTATAATGCGTTGCGGAGATCGCGGCGGGCGGTGAAATTGGTGATTATAGACCAAACTAAGGTGGCGGGAGTAGGGAATATTTATGCCAACGAGGGATTGTGGCGGGCGGGGATAAATCCAAGAAGATCAGGTAATCAGGTAAGTAGGACAGAATCAGATAAGTTATTGGAATGTTTGAGGCAGGTGATAAATAAGGGAATTAAGTATGGTGGGGCGACGGCCAGTGATAATAGTTATGTGAATGCTTCCGGGTTGGGAGGCAAATATCAGGAGCACTTTTTGGTGTACGAGCAAGCAGGGGAAAAGTGTCACAAGTGTAAAAGCGTAATTAAAAAAGTTAGATTAGGGGGGAGAGGAACCTATTTTTGCGAACGGTGTCAAAAGTAATTTATGCAATTAATAAAATTGCGATTACAGAATTTTAGGAATTATAAGTTGAAGGAACTGGAATTGGGAGAACGGACTTTGGTAGTGGGAGAGAATGGGGTAGGGAAGAGCAACTTGCTGGAAGGGATAGTGTTGCTGGCTC
>Ga0209541_10007067_pt1 | contig 18947 bp, 21 predicted proteins | sample RifCSPlowO2_01_FD_184027 | JGI IMG/M metagenome (GOLD analysis project Ga0209541, IMG submission 184027) | Groundwater microbial communities from Rifle, Colorado - Rifle CSP2_plank lowO2_0.1 (SPAdes) (version 2) | ecosystem: Environmental > Aquatic > Deep subsurface > Groundwater | place... | reverse complement strand
GGATTTGGTAGAGCCGAAGATGGAGAAGAGGACAACCCCAGGATCAAAAATAAAGATAGTTGGAATCATAAAAGAAGTTCCTATAACCCTGAAAACAGGAGCTCAGTCAACAACGTATGATCTTGCAATGGAAGCCAATTCAATAATCCCGATTGTTGAGACCTTTGAAGAAATAAAAATCGATCCAGAAGAGGAAGAGAAGATAAAGGAGCTTACAAAAGATCCAAGATTGTTTGAAAGGCTGATCAATTCAATTGCGCCTTCAGTTCATGGCTATGAGAAGATAAAGGAAGCACTGATACTTCAGATGGCTTCCGGAATAAGGAAAGTAAAAGCCGATGGCACAATTATAAGAGGGGACATTCATGTTCTTCTTGTTGGGGATCCTGGAGCTGCAAAGTCAACTCTGCTGCAGTTTATCTCCAAATCAGCGCCAAAGTCAAGGTTTGTTTCTGGAAAGGGGGCGTCGTCAGCAGGTCTTACTGCTTCAGTTGTGAAGGACGAGTTCATAAAAGGATGGGCTTTGGAAGGCGGAGCTTTGGTTCTCGCTAATGGAGGCATCGTCTGCATTGATGAGCTGGATAAGATGACTCCAGAAGATAGGTCCGCAATGCATGAAGCTCTGGAGCAGCAGCAGGTGTCAATAAGCAAGGCAAATATACAGGCTACACTAAGCGCTAAAACTACTGTATTGGCTGCCGCAAATCCGAAGATGGGAAGATTTGATCCATACACATCAATAGCTTCTCAGATTGATTTGCCGTCCCCATTGATAAATAGGTTTGATTTGATTTTCCCAATGAGGGATATTCCAAACAAGGAGAGGGATGAGAGAATTGCGTCTCATGTCCTTAAGTCGCAGAAAGATTCTAATTTGGCAAAGCCCGAACTATCGTCCGGTTTCTTGAAAAAATATATGGCATACATAAAGCAGAATGTCAAGCCTGAATTGACTGACGCTGCAATAAATGAAATAAAGAAATTTTATGTTGATTTAAGGAATAAAGGTTCAAAGGGGGAGGAGGACATAAAGCCAATCCCAATAAGTGCAAGGCAGCTTGAAGCTCTCGTGAGGCTTGCGGAGGCTTCAGCAAAATTAAGGTTGTCAAAAAAAGTTATGAAGCAAGATGCTCAAAGGGCAATAGACCTGCTGACTTATTGTCTTATGCAGATTGGAATTGATCCTGAAACCGGAAAAATAGACATTGACAGGATTTCAACAGGAATTTCCGCATCGCAAAGAGGAAGAATAATAACAATAAGGGAAATGATAAAGGATTTGGAAGGTAAGTTTGGAAAATCAATTCCAATAGAGGCTGTCTTTGAAGAGGCAGGCAAGAAAAACATTTCAGAGGATCAGGTTGATGAAGCAATTGAAAGGCTGAAGCGTGAAGCTGAATTGTTTGAGCCAAAGAAAGGTTTTATTTCTAAATTATAAACTAGTAATAGTCAACGACAATAGTAAAGTAAAATTTATAAATGGTTGACTTGCGTTCCTTTTGACATAGAAGGGGGATTCAAACCTCAAATCTGGTGAGATGGTTGTCGGGCTTAGAACCGACGTTTGCTTGGGGGACAGCTTAGATTGCGACTTGAATCTTTTCACATTGTATCAGGTCTTGGGATAAGAAACATTTTTCCATATAAATAAATGTTAAATCAAACTATTTTCCTTAGTTTTATATAAATTTCTATATTTTAAATTCAATGGTATCAAGGAATATTGCGTACAAGCTCTGGATTTCAGACATAAACGGCTCAGAATACGTGAAATCAATGGGGGAATTTGAATCAAATTATATTAAATTCCAGGATAAGCAGGTTTCAAGAATAAATCTGGTTGCAACAGTGATAAACAAGTATGAATCAGAAAATTATGCTTCAATAATAATAGATGATGGCTCATCTCAGATTTCAGTAAAATCATGGAATGAAAACAGGAAAATCATTGATAAAACCGAAATAGGGGATACTCTTTTAATCATAGCCAAGATAAGGCAAAATATTGGGTCGAATACACTGTTTCTTCAACCAGAAATTTTAAAAAAAGTGGACAATAATTGGAAGGTAATAAGGGCAAATGAGCTTGAATTGGAATATGGAAAGCCGGAAGCAAAAAGGGAAAAAATAACCGAGGATAAAATTGACATTAAGGAGCTCAAAGTTTCCAATGTTGGTTTGAGGATAAAAATTCTAGACATGATTGAAAATTCAAAAGAGGGCATAGCAAAGGAAGAGCTGTCAAATTTTCTCAAAGGAAGTAATATTAATTCGGAAATAGAAGAGCTTATAAAAGAGGGGCAGATATTTGAAGTAGGAAACAAATACAGGTTGCTAAGATGAAATACGAAGATTTGCTGAAGAAGGCTTATAATGAGCTTCCGAAGACTGAATCAAGTTCAGAGAGGTTTGAAATCCCAAAGGTTCAGGGATTGTTTCAAGGGAATAAGACAATAATAAATAATTTCGCCAAGATCGTCCAGGCATTCAGAAGGGACCCGGCGCAGCTTCAGAAGTATCTTCTCAGGGAATTGGCAACTTCAGGAAATGTTGAGTCGCAGAGATTGATTCTTAACAGGAAGATCCCTGCAAATTTGATTAACCAAAAAGTGGAGCAGTATGCCAAGGAATTTGTAATCTGCAAGGAATGCGGGAAGCCGGATACTGTTTTGAAAAAGGAAGATAGATTTCTGCAGATTAAATGCCAGGCTTGCGGGGCAAAATACACGGTTAAATCCAAAATATGATATTTGTGAAAGAGCACATTCATAATGACCGGAAATTAATTTCTTTGTGTGATGGAAATCTAATCGGAAAGGAGTTTGAAGAGAAGGATTTCACCATTAAAATCTCCAAGAGTTTTTACCTCGGCGAGCCCATGTTTGAAAAGGAGATTATAGGCTTGGCTCAGGAGGGTGTTTTGTTGAACATAATCGGAGAGGAGTCAGTGAATTTTGCATTGAAAAATAATCTGATTCAGAAAGCGGGAATAAAAAGAATTAAAAACATCCCTTTCGCTTTGGTGCTATGATTTACTCAAATGATAATTATTATGAGGCAAAAATACAGATAAGGCCTTATAATGAGGAAGTCATTGATTTCTTCAGGAGATTGATTGAGAATAATTCAAATATTCTGATTGCAAAGGAGACAAGAATAAAGACAGGCATTGACTTCTTGGTGACTTCACAAAAGGAAGCTCAGAAGATTTCAAAGCAGCTGAAAAAAAAATTTGGAGGGAAAATAACACTCTCCAGAAAACTATTCACAGTTCATAGGATGACTTCAAAGAGAGTATGGCGGTTGACCGTTTGCTTTAGGTTAGAAAAAGGTTTATAAAAACATGTTATTCTGTTAATTGTATGCCGGAAGAAGAATCAGAGGAATTCATAAGGGTAAGGCTCCCAAGAGGCGGAGAGTTTTTAGGTGTAGTTGAGCAGAGGCTGGGGGGCTCCAGGTCCAAGGTTAAGTGCTTTGATGGAAAGGCGAGAGTCTGCAGGATTCCTGGAAGGCTGAAAAGAAAACTGTGGATAAGGGAGAATGACATTGTTCTGGTCGAGCCATGGGAATTGGACAATGAAAAGGGAGACATAATATTCAAGTACAAACCTGTGCACCTTCCGATTCTCAAGAAAAAAGGTTTGATGAAGGACGTCTCAACCGATAATTTTTAATATGGAAGAATTAAAGATTCCAAAGGAAAGAATTTCTATGCTCCTAGGAACGAGAGGAGCCATAAAAAGAAAGATAGAAAGGCTGACACAGACTAGAATCACAGTCAATTCTGAGATGGGTGATGTTATGATTGATGGGGATTCCGTAAACTGCTTCAATTGTCTTAGTATAGTCAAGGCAATCGCAAGGGGATTTAATCCCGAGATAGCATTGAAGCTACTGGACGAGAATTTTAATCTTGAAGTTTTAAGCATAGATAGTTTTGCAAGGAGCAAGAAAGATCTGATCAGGATAAGAGCAAGGATAATAGGGACAAGAGGCAGGGCAAGGGAAAACATTGAGGAGATATCCAACACAGACATTGAAGTCTATGGCAAGACAGTTTCAATAATTGGAAAAGTGGAAAATGTGATGGTTGCAAAACAAGGGATAACAAATCTTCTTCATGGTTCAAAGCATGGGAATGTTTACGCATACATAGAAAAACAGAAATCAAAATACAAATAATATAAAACTTTATAAATGAACTAAATTCTCTTTAAAATTATGCAGAAAAAAGAGGTAACAGCAGAAGACCTGGCAAAAAATCAAAGGGAAATTTCAATTTCAGAATTTTTTCTAAAGAACAAACATCTGCTTGGTTTTGACAATCCAAGAAAAGCACTCTTGACAACCATAAAGGAAGCTGTGGATAATTCTTTGGATGCCTGTGAAGAGGCGAGAATTCTTCCCGAGATTAAAGTCGAGGTCAATGATATCCAGAACGACAGGTTTGAAGTTGTCGTGGAAGATAATGGCCCGGGGATTGTCAAGGAGCAAATACCAAGAATATTCGGAAAATTATTGTACGGAAGCAAGTTCCACAGACTGAGATGCTCCCGAGGGCAGCAAGGGATAGGAATCTCGGCGGCGGCAATGTACGGCCAGCTGACTACAGGAAAGCCGATATCAATAACATCAAAGACAGGAAATAACAAGCCTTCCCACTACTACGAGCTTCACATAGATACGAAAAAAAACGAGCCGGAAGTTACAAAAGATGAAGTTAATGGATGGGAAAAAGATCATGGGACAAGGATTAAAATAATTCTCGAGGCCAAGTATCTCAAGGGCAAACAAGGGATAGATGAGTACCTGAAGCAAACAGCAATAGTGAACCCGCACCTTCACCTGATTTATAAGAATCCAGAGAAAGAACTGTTGGAATTTCCGAGGGTAACCAATGAGCTTCCAAAAGAGCCGAAGGAAATCAAGCCGCATCCCTATGGCGTAGAGCTTGGAATACTGATAAAGATGCTTCAGGACACCAAGGCATCAACAATCCAGTCCTTCCTGCAGAATGATTTTTGTAGGGTCTCAGCTAATGTCGCAAAGGAAATATGTGAAAAGGCAGGAGTCTATGAAAAGTCAAAGCCTTCAAGGATAGCTAAGGAAGAGGCCGAAAACTTGTTCAATGCAGTAAAGAAGGTTAGGATAATTGCACCTCCGACAGATTCCGTAACTTCAATTGGGGAAGATTTGATCCTCAAAGGTCTAAAGAAGGAAATCGAGGCTGATTTTTACGCGGCAGCCACCAGACCTCCATCTGTCTATCGAGGATTTCCGTTCATTGTTGAAGCAGGCATTGCATACGGAGGGAGCATAGAGAAGGATGATTTGGTCAGGGTCTTGAGATTTGCAAACCGTGTTCCCCTTCAGTATGAGCAGTCATCATGTGCAACAACGAAATCAATAATAACAACTTCATGGAAAAATTATGGAATGTCTCAAAGCAGGGGAGCGCTGCCTCTGGGGCCAGCAGTTATCCTGATCCACATAGCATCAGTGTGGGTGCCTTTCACCTCTGAAAGCAAAGAGGCAATAGCATCTTACCCGGAAATAACTAAAGAGATAAGGTTGGCATTGCAGGAAGTAGGTAGGAGGCTTGGAGGTTATATCAGAAAAAATGTAAGGGCAAGAGAGCAGATGGAAAGGGCGGGCCTGTTTGAAAAGTATATCCCAGAACTGGCTTCATCATTATCAAACTTGACCGGAGACAAGAAAGAAGAAATAGAATCAAATCTTCTGGCTATATTAAAAAAAGGAATACCTGAATTGGAGAAAAATGGACAAATTGAAGAATAAACCAAAGGAAGAACTGAAGCTTCTTGGGAAAAAAGTAACTCATAAGTTAGAGAAGAAGGAAAATCCCTATATGGAATTCCCAGTAAGAGGCCTGTCAAATGTTTCCTACGACAAGAAATCAAAAACATTGAAGCTTGGAGACAGCATTTCCAAGAGATACTTCTTCAATGTGGCTCACTCAAAAAAGTTTCTTCAGACTGTTGAAGTAGCTTCAATCTGCAAAAATCTGCTTGAAGAGGGGAAGCATGCAAGCCTCAGGGATGTTTTTTATATGGTAAAAAGGACAATCCCGAATACTAAGATCAATCTGGTTGATGAACAGACAGAAACTGACAAGGCAATAGAGGACCTTGAGCTGATAACAGAATTTTCAAGGGAGCAGCTTTATGTCAATGCAAATAAAATGGGTTCTGTCGTCGGTAAAGTAAAAATCTTAGATAGGGGAGATGCCATAAACTGGGCCAAGCTGGGTTCCGGAGGCTGGTCAATCCCATCAAACGTCGAAGACATAAAATTTGAGGAAGTCAAGGCTAATTTTGTGGTCTATATGGAGAAGCAGGCAATCTGGGAAAGGCTTCACGAAGACAGAGTATGGGAGAAACTGAACTGCATCCTTGTTACATCACAGGGTCAGACTACAAGGGGAATAAGGAGACTATTGCAGAGGCTTTGCGAGGAGTTCAAGCTGCCAGTTTATGTATTGACAGATTTTGATCCGTGGGGTTTTTATATTTACTCTGTTATTAAGTACGGCTCAATTAGTTTAGCGCATATGTCAGAAAAAATGGCAATATCAGGCGTTAAATTCTTAGGGATAATGGCGGATGATATTGACAAGTACGGATTGAGCAAGCACTTGATTAAATTAAATGAAAAAGATATCACAAGGCTGAAGCAGATGGTTGATTACGAATGGTTTAAGGATAACAAAGAATGGCAGAAGGAGTTTGCTGCAATGAAAAAATTGGGATCCAAAGCAGAGATTCAGGCTCTCAGTGCAAGAGGGATATCATTCATCTCGGAAAAATATCTGCCGGAAAAAATAAAAAATAAAGATTTCATAGATTGATAATGAAATGGTTGATAATTATCTTGTCACTGAGTTTTCTAACATCATGCACGTACATTGAGGATATTAAGAGCGACATAACTGGAGAGGTGATATATGAGAATATTCCTGTGGAAGGAGGGAATATTTCTGTTTATTTTTGTCCGAGAGACGACTGTGAGGGAAAGCTGATAAATCTTGTTGAAAGTTCGGAAAAGATACACTGCGCTCTCTTTGAGCTGAATCTGGAAAATCTCACGCAGAAACTGATTGACAAGAACGCAGTCATAGTTGTTGACAATGACAATTATGATGAGTTTAACTATTCCAATTTGTACAAGGATGACAGAGAAGTCCTTATGCACAACAAGTTCTGCATATTCGATGATAGGACAGTATCAACAGGCTCTTTCAACCCAACTATAAATGGAAACTCAAAAAACAATAACAATCTCATTGTGGTAAATTCGAAAGTTCTCGCCGAAAACTACGAAGAGGAGTTTCAGAGCTTTATGAGAAATGAGTTCGGAAGGGATTCAAATGTGGAAAATCCAAAAGTGATTCTTAATAACGAAATTCTTGTTGAGAATTATTTCTGCCCAGAGGACAACTGCGAGCAGCATGTTTATGACACAATTGCCAGAGCCAGGAGCAGAGTTTATTTTATGACTTTTTCATTCACGTCAGACAAGATAGGAAACCTGATAATTGAGAAATCTGATCAATTGGATGTGAAGGGAATCTTTGAGAATTTTCAGTCAAGTTCCAAATATTCAGAATTAGGAAAAATGAAAGGGCTGGATGTGATCACGGATAAAAATCCGAATTTTATGCATCATAAGGTGTTTATAGTTGATGACATCGTAGTTTCCGGGAGCTATAACCCGACATCATCCGGAAATTCAAAGAATGATGAGAATGTCCTTATAATCTACGATAAGAAAATTGCCGATAAATTCATTGAAGAGTTAAATTATCTTTGGAATTTGTAAAGTTTTATACATTCTATCAGCCCCCACACCTGATAATAAGACTTTATTCCAATGATTTTGGAAGAGAATATCATTGAACGATGAATTGTTGGATTACAAGTTGGTCTCTCTGGAAGAGGCCAAAATATATGACGGGATTGAGGGAATTTATGAGGAATTGGAATTAGTCCATAAAACTGAATGGTGTCCGGGGCTTTGGGATTAGAAAATACAAATAAAAAGTTTTTTAAGGTATTTCTATGACTTTATTACGTACGTCCCGGTAGCTCAATTGGTTAGAGCACACGAATCTCGTTGAGAAATTGACCCGATTGTGAAGCTGTTACCAATTGACAGAGACCGTGAGGTTGAGGGTTCGAGCCCCTTCTGGGACGTATATTCCTTAATATCCATAAGAGGCCTGAAATTTTAGAAAAATAGATAAAAACAATAAACCCTAATTTATGAATAGGCATAGTTTTTATGTTAATAATTCTTAATTGTCCTCAAAACCTTTATAAAAACAAATTTTTTATCATAATCATTGATGGGACGGTAGCTTAGCCTGGGAAAGCACACGACTGAAGATCGTGTTACCGGGGGTTCAAATCCCCCTCGTCCCATCCAAAACATTTATTAAATAGGAAATCTTCTTCCCTTAATGAATAATATGCCAAGAGCGCCATCCCCGCGTCATGTAAATTATCATAGGTTCATAGCTGTTCTGGGAATTTTTCTTTTATTCTCAGTGCTCGTCTACGTTGGATCTGTGAGTTACACAGGGTTCGCAGTCAAAGAGCCTGAAGTTTCCCTCTCCGAGAATCAGAATGTGTTTCTTGATTCTGAATTTGAAGTTTTGGGAATCGAGAAATCTCCGAATTCAGTTTTGAGTCTTGAATTGAGCTCAGACTTGAACCTTAATATTTTTGCTGAGATTGATGACTGCCAGTCATGGTTGAATGGAAATGATAAGGATAATCAGGTCTTGCATGCCATAAACTCAGTGAGCAGAGGGAATTTCAGGATTGGAGATCCTTCAACAAAGACTTTGCAGCAGATTGAGCTGTATAAAGGAAGCAACTTCTGCCTTATCTTGATAAATTTGGAATATCCAAATTCAGGAAATGTAAATCTCAAATATGTTGAGATTGAAAGAGATTTATGGAAAATTGTATGAGGTGAAATGAATGAATAAAAAAGGTGCTTTGGAACTTTCTATGAACACAATTATAATAATTGTAATAGGCGTCGTTTTGTTATCTTTGGGTCTTATGTTTGTAAGAGGGATATTTGGAAATGTGGAGGATTTGGCAAATAACGCTTTTGAGGATGCAGAAAATGCAATAAATCAAATTGCAACTCATGATCAGAAGCTGACAGTGCCTTCACAGTTGAGCGTCAAGCAGGGAGATTCTACAGTTTCCCATATTTGGGTCGTGAATGAGGATCCGGTCCAACAGATTTTTACCATTAGTGTATCTGCATCAAATGAAAATGATGCCGGGCCCAAGATAAGGATTTCAATACCTTCCAATCAGGCTACATTAGACACAGGAGAGGAAGTTGGGTTTGCAGTAGGGGTAGAGGTTGCAAACAATCTGGATAAGGGGCTTTACGGCTACCAGATTAACATCAATGGCGGGGCATACGCATCCAACTCATTTTTCGTGAAAGTAGAATAATTTTTAAATTACTCTTTCCTTTTTATTTCATGAATTTAATCCTTTACAACACATTAACGAGAAAAAAAGAAGAATTCAAGCCCATAGATCCAAAAATTGTTGGTATGTACTCTTGCGGGCCAAACTTAAGACCAAATTGATTTTAAGGGCATGCCGTTTATTCATACCAACATATAGGAAATATGAGGACATATGTCTTCAATGATTTGCTGAAGAGAGTTTTGATGTATAATAATTATAAACTAAAGCACGTCATTAATGTAACTGATGTAGGCCATTTAACATCTGATGAGGATACTGGAGATGACAAGGTAGAGAAGGCGGCAAAGGAAGAAGGAAGAACTGCAAAAGAAATTACAGATTATTATTTTGGAATTTTCAAGGAGGATTTAAAGAAATTAAATATTATTCCTCCTGATTTCTGGCCGAAGGCAACAGGCAACATCCAAGAGCAGATAGATTTGATAAAAATCTTGGAGAAGAAAGGTTTTACTTACAGAACCTCCGATGGAATTTATTTTGATACTTCTAAATTAAGTGATTATGGAAAGCTGGCAAAATTAAATATTAAAAATTTAGAAGAGGGAAAAAGAATTGATATTAAGGAAAAGAAAAACAAGACCGACTTTGCATTGTGGAAATTTTCAGAAAATCCAGGAATAAGGCAGCAGGAGTGGGATCCAAAAAAATATGGTTTAAATTCTGGGATTGGGTTTCCAGGATGGCATATAGAATGTTCTGCCATGTCTTCAAAATATCTGGGGGAGCAGTTTGATATTCATACAGGTGGTGAGGATCATGTTCCCGTTCATCATACAAACGAGATTGCACAGTCTGAAACTGCTTTCGGCAAGAAACCCTGGGTTAAGTATTGGTTGCATTCAGCTTTTTTGACATTCAACGGGAAAAAAGTTTCAAAGTCAACAGGCGGGCTTTATACAATTTCAGAACTTGAGGAAAAAGGTTTTGATGCACTTAATTTTAGATATTTATGCCTGACAACACATTACCGAAAAAGATTGAATTTTAGTCTAGAAGGGTTGGAGTCAGCAAAGAAGTCTTATGATAAATTAAGGAATATAATTTTAGATTTGAGAAATAAAAATGATTCAAAAGGTTCAGATGAGAAATACAGGAAGGAATTTTTAAGCTATGTTAATGATGATCTGAATATTCCCAAAGGATTGGCTGTTCTCTGGAAAGTTCTCAGGAGTGATTTTGGAAGTAAGGAAAAATATAAACTGGCATTAGAATTTGATAAGGTTTTAGGCTTAAAATTAAATGAAATTAAAGAGGAAAAAATTCCAAAAGAAATTCTTGATTTAATTAAAAAAAGAGAGAAATACAGAGAAGAACAAAACTGGAAGAAATCAGATGAGTTAAGAGAATTAATAAGAAAAAAAGGTTATGAAGTAAAAGATACAAAAGAAGGATTTGTTATAAAAATTTTAATGTAATAATAAAAAGATAACAGAATAAAGTGTCTTAAAACATAACTGTTTAGCTTCTATGGACAATTGCTAAGGCTTGTCCTTAGAAGCTAAACAGTTCCCACCTCAGTGCATTGTTAATCTTTCCGCAAGAAATCCTTGGCTTTTAAGCCAATGAATGAATTGCGATGAATTTTTATTTCTTAAAAGATAATAAATAGCATAGCATTTGACGCTATGCTATTGAAGACTCTTGGTATAGCAAGAGTTTTGCTTCTAAATAAACTTTGCGTTGGGAGAAAAAAATGGAACATCAAACACAACTTAGAGAGATTTATGCAAAAAAGTATGAAAGAAGTAGCCACAGCGTAGGTATCTCGATGTGGCACTTTGAATGGTGCACAAAATATAGATACAAGATGTTTGGAAAGGAGCAATACAAAAATTTGATAACTGCCTGCATCAGAAAAGCAGCATCAATGCATGAAATAAAGATAATTGAACTGAATGTTCAGCCGGAACATGTGCATTGCGTCGTTGGAATTAAGCTGAGCATAAGCCCAGCTTATGCCTTGCAAATATTGAAAGGAGTTTCATCGAGACTGTTTTTTCAGTTTCATGAAAAAGCAGGATTAAGATATCCAAGACATCATTTATGGAGCCCAGGAAAGTTTGCTGCCTCGCTTGGATTTATACAACTTGAAGCGGCTAAGAATTATGTGAGAAATCAGGATGTTCCTCATTCAGGAAGCCTTGCCTTTTAAGGCAAGGAGGACGTCACGATATAATGAGTTCAAGCAAGACATGAGGAAATACTTACGTCCTTAGCTATAATTATTAGAAAATTATTTTTATTTACCAACCGCTAACTTTACAATGTTATTTATTGAAAACATTTAAAAGCCTCTTTCTTTATTTTATTTTATGAACACCAAGCAAAAAAAGAAGTTGCTGAGATTTGTAAAAGAGCTTGAAAGCTACAGAGGGAGGCATACAGAATTAGTTTCAATATATATCCCTTCCGGTTATGACTTAATCAAAATAATCCAGCATGTCCAGCAGGAGCAGGGGACAGCGCAGAACATCAAGGACAAAAACAACAGGACAAATGTCATTGATTCTCTGGAGAAAATAATAAGGCATTTGCGATTGTTCAAGAAAACACCGGACAACGGCTTGGCTGTGTTTGCGGGCAATATTTCTGACAAGGAGAACAAGACTGACATTGAAGTCTTCAGCATTGAGCCTCCCGAGCCGATTCAACTGAGAACGTACCGATGCGACCAGACCTTTTTATTAGACCCTTTAAAGGAGATGTTTGAGGAAAAGGAAGTCTATGGTCTCATAGTTGTCGACAATAGGGAGGGGAATGTAGGCTTGCTAAAGGGAACCCAGATAATTGAAATTTCGAGATTGACTTCTGATGTTCCCGGAAAAACCACTAAAGGGGGGCAGAGCCAACAGCGTTACGCCAGAATAAGAGAACTTGCTGCAAAGGATTTTCACAAGAAAATTGCCGAGGTTGCGAACAAGGAATTTTTGACAATGCAGGGATTAAAAGGAGTGATAATAGGAGGTCCTGGACCAACGAAGGAGACTTTCTTTGAAGGAGGATATCTTAACAATGAAATCAAGAAAAAAGTTCTCGGCCTGAAGGATCTAAGCTACACAGGGGAGTTTGGTTTAAGAGAGCTTGTTGAGAAGAGCAAGGATTTGATATCTGAGCAGATTTTGACAAAGGAGAAGGAATTGCTGGACAGGTTTTTTGCAATGCTTGGAAGAGAGAGGAACAAAGTTGTTTATGGAAGAGATAATACTGTCAAAGCGCTTGAACTGAGCGCTGTTGAAATAATCCTCATTTCTGAGGACATGGATGATGCGTTTATTGATGAGATTGAGGAGAAAGCGAATGATTTTGGAACCCACGTCGAGGTGATATCTGAAGGAACTGACCAGGGAAAACAGCTGAAGGAGCTCGGCGGGATCGGAGGGATACTTAGATTTGAGGTTCACTTGTAATAGTATCCCCTCATTAGTAGCATTCATTGTTATCTTAACGGGACTTATCATGACAAAAGGTGTAATTATTAAGTGATAAAAATGGTTAAATTTATAAGAGCGTAAATGCTGATTATTTTATGAGAATTGTACATGTATTTGATATATCTAATTGGAATAAGGATCATAGGAAAATTATAAAATTTAGAAGACAAAGAACAAATAATGGCAAAACTAATAGCAACATACGCCTTTGAAGGAATTAATGCGGGTGGAAAAAGTACGGTAATTAAAAAAATTTCTTCATTCTCGTCGAAAGGAAACTCCCACAGGCTTTAGCATGTAGAGGAATTTCGACGAGAATGAAAACTTATCTAATGAAAGAGAACAATCAATTCTAGATAAAAGAAAGAGACTTTTACTAGAAATTAAAAAGATTTTATATGAGGTAATAAACCAACAAAATATATAAACTCAAAAATTAAACAAAGATAAATGGCATATAAAAATAAAGAAATTGAAGTAAAATTTTTTCTAAAAAATACTCCCGAGGTAATTGATTTCTTAAATAATAATGCTAGAAAAAATAATCATGAAGAGAATCAGACGGATACTTATTTTACTCCTGCCCATAAAAACTTTCTTGAACCAGAATACCCCTTTCAATGGTTAAGAATAAGAGAATCTAAAAAAGGCATTAGCTTAAATTATAAGCACTTTTATCCAGAAAATCAAAAAGAAACAGACTACTGTGACGAGTTTGAAGCTGTTATTAGTAGCCCAATTGTAAAAAATATTTTTGAGAAATTAGATTTTAAGAAATTGGTAGAAGTTAAGAAAAATAGAAATAGTTGGATGTATAAAGATGTTGAAATCTCAATTGATCAGGTTGAGGAGTTGGGGGCATTTATTGAATTAGAAATCACAACTCATTTTGATGACCCAAAAGTAGCCAAATCATACTTATATGATATTGTAAAAGAAATTGGAGCAGAGGTGGGAGAAGAAGATTACAGGGGCTATCCATTTATATTGTTAGAAAAAAGAGAGTATAAATTTAGTTAAATTATTTTAATTGTATTTCGTAAATAATTGGGGCATGATCTGAAGATTTTTCTTTTTCCCCCGTTAAACAATCAACAGATTATTTCATCTCATTGTTAGACACGCCCCGAAAAAGATAGTGTTTATCATAAAACATTTACTGCACTTGAAGAAGATTTTCAAAAATATGTTGGAGATGAAAAAAACAAAGGGAGAGAACCAGTATTTTGGAACGAAAATAGACACTGTGGAGGGAATTTATTTAGACAAAACCCACCATCCACTCATCTGTGACTCACCAGGAAACTTTGTGTTTCAGCTCGTGTTTTTCTTTTCAAGAAAAATCCCTGAACACAGATTAAGAGGTAATTTCTTTTGCCTCTGGCAACTTTTTTTGTAAAAGACAGAAATTAACCCAAATTGTTTGCCTATTTTATAGATTAAAGTTACTGCAAACAACTTCTCTTAATCGCGATGTTTAGCGCAATTAAATTTTCACTATTCTAAATCTCATTCTTCTTTTAAAAAAAGAAGCAAAATAGGGGGAGTCCAGGTGCTGCGTACATATTGCCTTTTACTTTGTAAAAGAAATTTATTAAGATGGGGCTTTTAGTCCTTCGGACATTTACACTCCTTAAGGTCGATATTTTATGAAATATTTTCAAAAATAATCCAACTGATTTATAAATAAAAGACCCTTTCTATAATATATGGAAGAAATCATTAAAAAAATTGGAAATGTTGATTTTGAGATAACTTTTGATTGTAATTTAAGATGCTTACATTGTTACAATGAAAGTCATATTGTAAAAAATGAATTATGCTTAAATAAAATTTATGATATTATTGATCAAATTTCAAATTTAGGATTTAAAGAAATTCATATAAATGGGGGGGAACCTTTAAAACATTCAAATATTCTTGAAATATTAAATTATTGTAACGATAAAGGTTTAGAAACACTATTAGAGACAAATGCAACTTTACTCTCCTCAAAAATTATTTCGGAACTCGCAAATATTGAATATTTAAAAATAAGAGCTAGCATAGATGGTCCTGAAAAAATACATAATTTAATACGTAGAACAAATGAAGACATAAATCCTTATACAAAAGCAATTGATAATTTATCTCTCGCAAATTCTAAAAACATTCCAGTACAAATTACTACAAGTGTTAATAATATTAATTATGAAAATATAAAAGAATTAGCACAGGATTTACATAATAATGGATTAAATGATTTGAGATTAAGATTAACTATGCCGTCCAGTTCAGGATATGATCATTGGCAAATCTTAAAATTAAATAAAGAAAAAATAGAACTTTTAAAAAAAGATATTGATTATATTTCTATAAATCACCCTATTTTATTGGATAGTGCATTTTTATTTAGAACAAGTCCAAAAATAGAACAGAAATGTTTTATAACACCCCAAGGAAATGTTAAACCATATTCTTTTATAGATTCTTATGCAGGAAATTTAAATGATTTATCACTAAAAGAAATTATAGGAAAATATGAGTCAGTAAACTTCCCAGAAAAAATAGAAAAAATGATGACTAATTATTTGATAGAATTAGGAATGGTGGTGACAAAATGAAAGAATTGTCAGAAAAATTACAACTGCAAACGTTGTTATTAAATGCAACTCATAATTATTTTCAAAAAAATAACTATGATAATATTGTTTCCCCAAAAATAGTTCTGTTTAAAGATGATGAAATTGATCATTTAATTGGAGTTCAAATTAAAGGAAGAGAAGAAGAGTTATTTTTATCTCGTAGTCCTCAATTATATAAAGAGATTGCTTGTTTAAATTCATTATCAGGAAGGGTTTATGAAGTAGGTCCTGTTTTTAGAGGAGAACCTGAGGGAAATTTTAGAAGAGCCAATGAATTCGTTGGTGTTGATGTTGAAATAAAAACAAATAATCTTTCTGACTTATTGATCTCTTTAGAAAGATATGTAAATTCAATAAAAGAAAATTCTAAATTAGAAGAATACTTTGAAAAACAAGAAATAATACCTTGTTTCCCGGATGAAATAATTAAAATATCTTATTCTGAAGCATTAAAGCAGATTAATTCAAAAAAAATTAATTCAAAAGAAGAAAAAAAATTATATGAAATGGTTAATAAGAATTCTTCAAAAAGAAGATGGATATTTTTAACCGAATTCCCAGCTAATTCAAGAGGTTTTTATCAGATTAATGGGGATATAACTGATAGTTTTGATTTAATTTCTGAATGGGAAATTTGTTCAGGTGGATTAAGAAGAAATGATGTTGATACCTATTTTAATTTGCTAGAAAAGATAGGATGGTCTACAAAAGAAATGGAGTTATATAGACAAATTAAATCAGAGACCAAAGATATTAAAACAGGAGGTTATGGAGTTGGTCTTGAACGCTTAGCGGGAGCAATAATTGGTAAAAATAACATTGGTGAAATTCAACCGTATAAAAGAATTCCAGAAGAAAAAATTAGGTTTTGAAAATGGTAAAAATAAAAGATATAATTGATTTGTTAGATAAAAAATATCCTTCAAATTTAAGAGCGAAGTGGGATTTTACAGATGGATTTTTAGAAGGAAATCCAGATTTAGATGTAACTGAAGTTTTAGTCGCTGTTGAATTAAATAAAGAAATTGTTAACATAAATAGTGAGTTTCTAATTTTACATCATCCACCTAAATTTGGTAATGAAAAAATAGTCACAAATCCATTTTATTCACAGTTAAAAAACAAACCATCAATTTATGTTTTACATTCAAGGATAGATGTTAGCGGTGATATAAATAAAGAGATAGCTGAATTTTGTTTTAAAGACTTTGTTATTGATAAAATCTTAGATGATGGTACAGCAATAATTACTTTAAAAAATGAAATGAAGTTATCAGACATTATTGAATCTGTAAAAATCAAATTAAACAAGAAATGTTTAAAAGTAATTGAGAAAAAACACACTATTAAAAGAATTGCAATTCATGGTGGAGAGGGTTTTAATAAACATCATGTTGATAAGGCATTTAAAGAAGATATTGATTTGTATATTGCAGGAGATTTAGCACACCATTTAGCAGAATCTGCTTTTTTTTATGACCTTAGTTTTATTGATATTGAACACATTTCTGAACAAATAGGTATGAAAAAGTTAGCGGATTTTTTGAACACAAAATTTAATGGTTGTAATTTTAGATTTTTGGAATCAGATTCTTTTTGGAGATTAAAATGAATAAAGTATTTTCACATGTTACTTATGAGTGTAATGCTTTTTGTAAACATTGTGCTGTACCTAGAAACAAAGACGAAATGAATTTTGATTTATTTAAAACAGTGATTGATAAAATTGATATGGAATTTTTGGTTATTGGCGGTGGAGAACCTTTAAAACATTCTAGATTAAAGGATATGATTGATTATGCATCAAAAAAAACTAAAGTCAAAATAGAAACAAATAGTCAACTTTTAACGAAAGATTTTCTTTATGAAAATAAAAATAAGCTATTTCAAATAAATACTAGTATTGATGGACTTGAGAAAACTCATAATTCAATTAGAGGAATTGATACATTTAAACACTCTACTGAAATGATTAAATATGCTCGGTCATTAGATATAGATGTTGCAATTTGGTCTGTTGTTATGAAAGATAATATTTCTGAATTTGAGGATATTATAGCATTAACTAAAGAATTAAACGTGAATAAAATCTCTTTTTTATATGCCACACCAGTTGGAAAGTGTAAACCAGAGATTTTGGTTCCATATGAAAAATATAATTCTTTAGTAAAAAAAATAGATTTATTAATAGATCAAAATTTTCAAATTAGAATTGCACCATATTTAATTACTGAAAATAATTTAGAAAATATTAATGTGGATTGCTTGATTAATGAAGGAGAAATCTTGCATATTGATCCAAAAGGAGATATTTATCCTTGTGTTTTATTACTAAATAATCTTAAATATAGAATGGGATCAGTTCAAAATGGATACGAAAAATATTTTGTAAAAAACCCTTCAATTTGTGAGGGTTTAGTCGAATCTTTAGGAAAAGATGATCGAAAAGATTATGGCATTCCTGTTTGTCCTTGTAGAACTATTTCTAAAGAATGGACTTTCTAGACATATTAAAATGGAGTTTAAATTTACCTTCTTTTTGAGGTAGCTAAACAGTTACGTTACTAATGGGTAAAGATAATTATTTAATAAACTTCGATATCCTGCCAATTGTAAAGGGTATCATACCCCTGTTCAGGTTCTATTGGACAACACGATTGTGTTGGTTGTTCATTTGTTGGAATAAAACATCCGGGAGTTGCTAACCACAGAATAAGGTTTTCCTGAAGACTTATTGGACATTCTAAAGTATAATAACATTCTGCTTGCTCCTGATAGAAGAGTCCATCCGCATACAGTTCCAATAGGATAGGAGGGGGCATTGGTGTAGGTATCCCCTTTACTCAAGCGGTTAATGTATAACACTAACAATTCATATACATTAGATTTATTAATTACATGATAGTAATAAAAAGATTTATATACTTAATTTTATATGAACATTTATGAGCAAAATGGCAAAATTTGGTCCAGAAAGAAGAGTTTTATCCAGGAGCATTAGAGATTTTGCTATTGGAGCTTTAAGCCTCTTAGCGGCTGGATTAGCTCCTATGCATACAAATTCCAGACCTCTTGAGCAGAGGATTATGAGCGCATCAGTAGCCGGTCAGGTTACAGATGCATCTACATTGGACAATGTAGGAATCCCTGGCTTAACGGTTTCAGCAGGAGAATTGGGAGACGATGTAACAGATGAACAGGGAAACTATCAGATATCATCAAATGCTGTTGCCCCGGTTTATGAACTGGTTAATTATCGCGGAAAAGAAATCCAAATATTTAATGTAAATGGACAGCTGGTTGACAGGCTGGTGCCTAATGCCGGCCAATTCCATTGGAACAGCAACGCT
>Ga0209541_10007065_pt1 | contig 18953 bp, 16 predicted proteins | sample RifCSPlowO2_01_FD_184027 | JGI IMG/M metagenome (GOLD analysis project Ga0209541, IMG submission 184027) | Groundwater microbial communities from Rifle, Colorado - Rifle CSP2_plank lowO2_0.1 (SPAdes) (version 2) | ecosystem: Environmental > Aquatic > Deep subsurface > Groundwater | place... | reverse complement strand
GTGGAAGTAACACTTAAATCACCATTATTAATGGAAATAGAAGTATTGGTTGGGGGAGTGGTGTCAATATAACCACCTCCTCCTCCACTTGGAGCTAGATAAGAACAAGCAGTAGTTGTGGGAGTAATAGTATAGGCCTGACTTCCCGTGGCGGTGATAACCGCAGTATCAATGGTGCTAGAATTACAAGTAATAACGACTCCGGTAGTTGGAGAAACGGCAATAGTTCCAGCGGCCGCCGTTGAAATTGTAAAGACATCTCCGGAAGCAAGAGTTGGAACGACTGTTCCAGTATTATAAATAATACTTTCAGCCGTAGAGCCAAGCGCAATAGTAAGATTCATGTCAGGGGAAGAAAGATCAACGGTTTCTGCTCCTTCCCAAGTGACATCGCCTGCGGCCGCCAAAACCGATTGGACAGACCAAGCTCCAAAAACAGCTAGCACTAAAACCAAACTAATAACTAACGCTAAGGAAATTTTTAATTTGTTTATTATCATTCTATATTTTTATTATTGATTTTTATTCAGATAATTTTAGGAGAAGAGTTCGCAACGTCGACCTTTATTTATAGGTTGTCACGAACCTTATCCTAAATGAATTAAGAAACTACTAAATTAAGCAGCGTTAAAATAAGTACATCCAAGAATCATAATTTCAGTTGCTGAAGTCATAACACCAGAAAGATAGAAATGATCATTATTGGCTGCAGTCACCCCAGCATCAACACCTGTACAAAGAGCTGTAACAGGAGTAAATGAAGCATCAAAACCAGTAACATCAGCAAAAGTAATTACACCTGTACCGTTGTAATCATGACTCAATACTACAAATTCACCTGCAACACCATTTGTAAATGAAATTGCACATGCAGTATTTGTCTCACCAGTTGTTGTAATAATACCTTTAGCTGTAGTTGCTAAGTCTATAACTAAACCAGAAGAACAAGTAAGTCCCTCAGTTCCCATAACAAGACGTCCATCAGTAAGACTAACATCACCAATAGTAACAGTAACAACACCAGTAGAAACTGGAGTCAAAGTTATACCACCAGCAGAAGCAATAAGACTTATAGCTCCTGCTCCTGTACCTAGTGTATTTGTTATAACAATAGTTTCAGATGTTCCACCATTTGATGTAATTGCAATTACACTTGAAACGTTTTCTGTTGCAGAGATTGCAATAGAACCACCTGTGTTAGTAATAGTAATATCTTCACCAGCGGCGCCGGTAGTGGTAATGTCAATGTCTCCTAAGGAAGTAATATCAATTCCTCCGGCTGTCCCAGTAGCGCTAATTACAATAGAATCATCAACCGCTTCGGTAGAAGAAATATTAACAGAGGTAAGAACACCTGAAATATCTAGATCATCAGCTGCTACCCCCGTAGCTGAAATATCTATCCCTCCGGCGGTGGTTGAAATAACTATCGCCGCCGTATCATCTTCGGTAGCGGAAATATTTACTGATCCCCCGGTGTTAGTAATAGTAATATCTTCACCAGCGGCACCAGTGGTGGTAATGTCAATGTCCTCATTTGAGGTAATATCAATTCCTCCGGCAGCTGTTGAGGCATTCAAGACAATAGCGGTAGTAATCGCTTCGGTAGCGGTAATATTTACAGAAGAACCGGTAGCGGTAATATCAATATCTTCGCCGGCAGCCGCCCCCGAGGCGCGAATATCAATACCACCAGCAGTAGCGTTAATATCAATGGCGTCAATAGCGCTTTCCGTTGCCGACATAACAAGTGAACCACCCGTGTTTAAAATATTAATATCTTGACCAGCGGCTCCAACCGCATCAATATCCATCCCGCCAGCGGTAGCATCAATATTAATGGCGTCAGTTGAGTCTTCGTCGGAAATCAGAATAAGAGAAGCGGGGGTCGTTGTTCCTGCTTCAATGGTAAAATCTCCAGCTGCTGTTCCGTAGGTTGAAATGGCGCTGAAAGATCCACTAGATGCCCCAATAGTTAAAGCTGCGTTAGCAGATCCAATCCCAATTAGAGCAAAAGATAAAATTAGAGCTAATGTAAAAACTCCAATTAAACTTAATTTAAATATATTTATCATTTTTTTAAAATTAAAAATTTATAATTTTCGACTTAAATAATTTTTTTATTATCCCCTATGCATCGGAGGATAATAAAGGCTCGACCTTTTTTATTCTCTTCGTTAAAACTTAGAGAGCTAAATCAAATCGCTTTTTTAATAGTCAGCGATTACTTAAAATTATAACAGAACTTAGAAAAACAAACAAAAAATAATTGTTGGGGAAAACTATTTTTTTATCAAAATTCAAAATTATCAGATCAAAAAATTAAAATTAAATAATTTTAATAAAATCTTTATCTTTTCTATTTATTAACTTTTTTAAATTATCTTGTATCTAATTCTTAATCAAAACAAGTTTAGATTGTCCTTTAGATGTCCTTTTTAAAATTGTATTTATAACTTAAGTAGATTAGGGATTTATTTCTAATCTGTCTATCTCTTCTTGATAAATAGCTTTGTTTAGCGGGTAAATCTCTTTGGCATCTTCCCACGCAGAAATAGCTTCGTCGTTTTCTTCGTTATTTTCAGCCAGTCTAGCAAAGCTAGTAACTAAATTTATTTTTGTCCTTGAATCGCATTTTTCTAATCCTTCTTCATAGATTCTTTTTAAATCCGCAAAAGAGAGATTAGCTTTTTCATCTAACAAGCCTAGCTTCCATATCCAATATTCAGTATATAACGGATTAAACTTTATCGCTTTGTCAATAGCGATTCTGGCTTGCTCTATGTTGTTTTGGGCAGTATAAACAGTAGAAAGACCGGCATAAACAATATCTTCTTTACTACTCCCTTGCGAAAGAGCTTCATTGTAATAAGAGATAGCTTGATCATATTCTCCTTTTCCAAAGGCCTTGCTGGCATTATTCATAGCAAAACTAAATCTTTCTTCATTAGCAGACAATGAGGCGGTTGATGTTTCTTCCCCGATTTCTCCTAAATTGTCTTGATTTAATTGAGAAATTAATGATTCTTGATCTACAATATTATCAAGATTGGGATTTTCATCATCCACCACTACAGGAATTTTGGCATTTTCACTGTTTATTTCCTCGTTCTTACTTATGCTTACGGCAGAATAAATAACCCCAACAACTATCAGGACAACAATTATCATTGATATCACTATTTGTTTTCTGGTTAGATTATTGATTTTCATTTCTCTATTATAATACAAATCTGAAAAATACAAAATAAAAACCCCCGCTAAGCGGGGATTTTTATTTGTGAATAGATATTCGACTCTATCACATAGTTTCTCCTGAACTTTAAGAAGTAGAGTAATTCAAAGTTTGAGAGATTGGAAGACTCTTAATACCGAATTCGCTTGTCCAGTCATCGGTGGTAGTAGCATGAGATGCTTCAGACAAATCAGACCAAATAATCGGAGCATCTGTGTCAGCATCTATGTCAGTAACTTGATCAAGAGCAACAAAGGCATCGGTGGTATCGTTGTCTAAGGTCACTGAAACGAAATCTCCAGCAGCTCCAGAAGCAGCAATCGTAGCTCGTAGTTCATAAGTCTTTGCTGTTGTTATTGATTCTACGGCCGTTGGAGTAAACTTGATATCACAAGTAGCGCCACCTCCGGTACAAACAGCCGCCCCATAGACATCTGAACCGACAACGAAAGTACCTGCCACTAAGGTATTTCCACCATTAGTGACATCATAAAGAGCAATCCCCGCATTAGCTCCTGTGGCTACTGTGGTCGCATCATCCTTAACTACTTTCAAGGTAATAAAATTCCATTCAATTGGACCACCATTGGCAGTGATAGTGAACTTAATAAGATTTTTATTAGTTCCATTTGTAAGAGAGGTGGATGTCCCAACGTATGGGGTGATATTTATAGTAGGAACAGAAGCCAGAACAGTAGTAATAGCAGAAGCTGGGTTATTTTCTTGAGATTGCCCAGAGTCATTAGCAGAAGCATCTGACACCCCTCCGGTGGTAGAAGTAAAGACCGTCATCGTGGTAGCCAGAGAAGATCCGGAAGTACCGGCAAATGGACCAACTGTGACAAGTTCATATTTAACAGTTAGAACTTTACTACTATTAGCTGGAACATTAAAGTTAAGGCCGGTAAATGTCATTGTGGTTGAACCACCCGAGATTGTCTTTAATAATGTTGTTCCGTCATAAAGCATTACATAAGAAACAGCGGTGGCAGCGCCAGCTCCGACTGTCAAGGTAACATCAGTAACTACAAAAGGACTTGTTGTGGTAACAAATTTGTAAGCGGCTGAAGTAACAGTTTGATTGTCATAAACAATACCAACTACTGGAGAAGAAGCGTCTATTGTGGCAATGATGGTGGCGGCGGCATAAGTAAAGGTTTGACCATCGGTATCAGCGGAAGTGGCGGTCACAGCTGTTCCGTTGTCAGAAGTCCCGGTAACCGTCAAATCAGTCTTGAATTTCTCTCCAACAGTCACTGTTGAACCAAGATCACCATAAAGTTCAATCCGAGCGCTAGTATTCTTGGCTAAGTTGTAATTGAGAGAGTAATTATTATCAGTCGCCGAAACAGTAGAAAGAGGTGAGGGTTGAGCAACTATATTGCCAGCGCTATCTTTAATAACCACATACATATTGGTAATATCACTTTCGTTGAAGTCGTCAGCAGAGACAGTGACTTCGTCCACATCAAATGAAAGAGTGGAAATAGTTACTCCTTCAGCGGAACTACCTACTATATTCCAAGCACCAATTTTGTAAGCGGACATAGGAAGAGTGGTGTTTTGGTTAGCATAGGTTGAATTCTTAGAAAGAGTGATAGCCGTTGAGGCGACTGTTAGGGTGTTGGAAGCAGTAGCTGAAGATGGAGCATTAAATGAACCTAGAGAATCAATTCTTTGAGCATTTGATGAACCAATAGCAATGGTTCCATTAACAGTGTCAGTTCCGGCCGTAATGCTGTTTGTCCCGTCGTTATCAAAGATATCAGCCCTTATTTCAAGTAAGACTGGGGTTCCTGGGTTAACCGTATAATTCAAAGTATAAGAAGTATAAGCTAAAGTTCCGTGACTATCCTCATTCAAGGTGGCGGTTGAACCATATTGAGTTCCACCAATTAAAATTCTTCCGTTTCTCAATTGAGTAATAGTGGCATCGCTAGAAGTAAAAGTAGCCCTGATGGTTCCTATTTTAATAGGTTCACCATAAGCGGTTACCTTAAATATTCCTAGGATTGAATCACTAGCCGCATCTACAAGATTGGTTGAAGGTGAAGATAAATCTTTGGCAATAGTCAAAGTTCCACCTGAACTTCCACTAATAGTAGAAGCTGAAGAAGGTGTCCAAGGAGTAGAAGTAGGAACAATTGTCACTCCAAAACTTGAATCATAGAGGTCAATATCGGCGGCGTTTCGTAGTGATAATTGAACTGTTCTAGAAGCACCAGAAACAATATCACCATCTACTCTAACAATTTTTGAAGCAGATAAAGTAACAGGAGCAGAGGTCATATCAAAGGTGACATATCCGTCACTGTCAAGACCACTAGCAGTCGCTACTTGAGTTCCACCAACATATAATTTAAAGTTGGCAAATGATCCAGCTGGAGCCGAACCAATGTTCCGCAAGGCGAATTTCTTCATTGTGATATCTCTAGTTGAAGTTGTTAAGGTTGACTGCCAAAGAGTGATATCAGCTCCTGGGTTAACCGTGGCTCCTGATGGAGTAACTGTTCCGGCAGTAATACTGGCAAGAGTAGCGCTAGCGATAGCGTGAAGATTGCCGGAAATATTAACTGTCGTGGCGGCTGTTGCTCCAGAAACTGTATAAGATACTAGTTTCATTCCAAGAGTTTGACCGGATGTTCCAGTTAGAATATCTGACTTGATAGAAATAGTTTTAGAACTACTTACGGTAAAAATACCAGATGGATCATTGAAAGTAACTGTCCCAGTATTGGTAGCTGAAGCGGCGTCTGTTAAACGAGTCACGCCATCAAATAAATAAATATTTGAGGGGGTGGTGTCTCCAGAAACACCGATTCTTTGAAAAACAAGATTTGTTACTGTCCCAGAACCAGTAAAGGTAAAGTGGGCTAAATCAGCGGTTGCTTGAGTAGCCACATAAGTGGTAGCGGCTGGATTGTCAACAGCTAAACCAACTGACATAGATCCAGTTGGGGTTGGAGTTGGGGTTGGAGCTGGTGTTACTACTCCTGAACTAGCTTGCAAAGAAGCCCAAGTAGCTGGACCAACAACTCCGTCAGCGGTCAAACCTTTATTAGCTTGATAAGCTTTAATAGCGGCTACCGTCATAGAACCAAAGGAACCATCAGCTCCGTATGATCCTAGGTTATAGCCTAAATCAAGAAGAACTTGTTGCATACTAGAAACAGCCGTTCCCTTGCTTCCTTTCTTTAATAACCCTGAGTAAGCGCCCAAGGTAGTGGTAGAAGTTGTTCCTGCGTCAGTAGCTAAAGCCTCCAAAGAAGCTCTTTGAGTTGTGCTACATGAGAAAATCACACAAATGCCATCAATTTCAGACATGGTGAAAGCATTAGCAGAAGCAATTCCTAAACCAAAGAATACAAAAGAAACCATGAGAATCCCAATCATGATTGCTTTTAAATTTATTGTTTTAATCATTTTAAAATTAATTTTTATAAATCAAATTCTAAATTTTAACTTTTTCCCTTAGTTTTTCTCTTTGATAAATACAAATACTTAGGGAGGTTCGACCGGTTAAAATATAAATTTTGATATTTTTTGCACTTAACCTAGTTCCGACTGGTCCTATTAATTGTTAATAATTTTTAATGTTGAACCTAAACTAGCTGTGCCAAAAAACACATTAACAAATAGTCTAGCAATCAGCCATCCTATCTGTGTGCTTATTATATTATTTGTGGCTCTAGCCACAAAACTATATATGTGGATAAACCACACATACATCTTATATGACGACACAATAATAAACAAATTACATCAAAATAACGAGATAACACATATATGTGTCTCTGTCAAAATAAAGAATATTTGTCTCTAAAAAATGCTTTATTTAGGATTTGTCATTATTTAAGTTAAACTATATTTACTCCAACGTTTCTCCCCTATTTTTTTAATTATCCCGCTATTTACCAAAGAAAGAAGATCTCTTTGGATTGTTTTTTCACTATAATAAGAAATAATTTTTGATATGTCCTTTATCATTATTTCTTTTTTTTCTTTTATAAGCTTTAAAATAAACTCTTTTCTTTCCTTTGTTTCTAATTGCCCTCTATTATAATAATTATTCTCCAAAAAAACTTGTTTTGTTTTTTTGTTATCCTTTTTGTTTATTTTTGATTGTCCTTTATAAATTATATTATCAGGATGTCCTTTATGTTTAGTTACAGAAGTTATTTTATAAGACAACTCATTTTCTTTTTTCTCGGAACTTGTGTTGATCTTATTGAATGAACTGTCTTGTTCTTCAATAAAAGATTCTTTTTTAAGTAAATTATTAGAAAGAGTAAAAGAAGAAGTTTTTTTATTTGATTCCTTTTGCTCTTGCTCATGATAAACAGAATTTTTTAATAATTCAAATTCATTGCCTAAAACCAGGTAATTCATTTCTGACATAAAGCCGGATGAAGCTGATATTTTAAGAAAGGATAAAATGTGATTAATTTTCTCAATAATTTCACTAATATCAAAATATCTTTCAGCTAAAAATTTAAGAGACAATGATTGAATATCAGAGACTAAATCTACTCCCAACGATCTTAATCTTGCCCTTAATGGTTCATCTTTGTTGAACCCGTCCGTAACCATATAAAGAGCAGTAATCAATTTTTCTGTTTTTTTAATAGTTGAACTAAACATCTCTGCCCCTTCTTGTTTATTAAGAGAATAAGGAATTAACTCCATTAGGCTGTCTTTATTTTCTAGATGTCTTTTATTATTCATAAATTATTGTCTTTTATTTTCTTGACTAATTTTATTTAGTAATGTAAATTCATTGTCTTTTAGTATTTAATAATGTCCATTATAAGAAATTAAAAAAGAAAATGCAAAGAGTAAAATAATTAACTAATTAACCAAAAAACTGATAAAAAATAAGTTCGTGATTTATGATTTTTAATTTATAATGTGGCTATGTCTAAAAAGAAAAATATTAACAATAGAAATAGTTTGAAACCAGAAACAAAAAAAGGGATTTGGGCAGTCATCTTTTTTGTCTTGGCTATTTTTTCTTTGCTTTCGATTTTTAGATTGGCTGGGTCTATGGGTGATTTTTTCTTTAAAAATTTCTTAAAATTCTTTTTTGGTTTTGGATACCTTCTCGCCCCAATTATTTTATTCTCAATGGGAGTACTTAATTTAAAAACAAGTACTGTTCAATTAGAAAAAAAACATTGGATTAGTTCTGGCATTTTTTTGCTTTCTTCGTTGGGTCTCCTTGAAGTTATTTTTGGAAATAAGTCAGGGGGACTTTTGGGATTAATTGCCCGTCCGTTGATTGCTGGTTTTGATAAAATTGCCACTTCTATTATTCTAGTTGCTTTAATTATAATTTCAATTTTAGTGTTATTTGAAACTCATTTAGATATTCCGTCTTCAATAAAAAAAATGTGGTTTAAACTATTTAAAAATAAAGAAACAAAAATAAGCGGTTTAGAAAATGATAACAATGAGGATGATGAAAAGAAAGAGGGGGAAGAAGCTTTAGACAAAGCTCGGAACGATTCTGAAAAACCGGAATATGGGGAAGAAGAAGGAAAAGATGAGCAGGACGGTTCTGAAGAACTGGAGGAAGAACTAGAAACAACCCCCTATCAAACATTAAACAAGGAGTATATTATTCCACCATTATCCCTATTGGAAAAAGACCGGGGAAAACCAAATGTTGGAGATATAAAAGCAAATTCAAATATTATTAAGAGAACTCTTCAAAACTTTGGAATTGAGGTTGAGATGGATGAAATTACTGTTGGTCCAACCATTACTCGTTATGCTCTTAAACCAGCTGAAGGAATTAAGTTGTCACGAATTATTAGTTTACAAAATGATCTTGCTTTATCTTTGGCCGCCCACCCGATAAGAATCGAGGCGCCAATCCCCGGCCGATCATTGGTAGGAATTGAAATACCAAATAAAACTAAATCAACCGTTGGTTTAGCAACCCTTCTTTCAGATCAAAATTTTATAAACCCGTCAAAACCACTAACTATTGTTTTGGGAAAAGGGATCTCCGGCAATCCTCTTTTCGGCAGTATTGCTAAAATGCCTCACTTGCTTATTGCTGGAGCTACTGGATCAGGGAAATCAGTTACTATCCATTCTATTATTACTTCTCTGCTTTATAAAAATGGACCCGAAGATTTAAGATTTATTATGATTGATCCTAAACGAGTAGAGTTGCCTATTTACAACAAAATTCCCCATCTCTTAACTCCCGTGATTACTGACCCTAAAAAGACAATTCTGGCTTTAAAATGGGCCATTAAAGAAATGGAGCGCCGATATGATGTTCTAGAATCAGAATCGGTCAGAGATATTGCTTCTTTCCATAAAAAATGGGAAGAGGGATTAGATAAAATGCCTTATCTGGTAATTGTTATTGATGAATTAGCTGATATTATGTCAACTTATCCAAGAGAATTAGAATCGGCTATTATTAGATTGGCTCAAATGAGTCGAGCGGTGGGAATCCATCTTATTCTTTCTACTCAACGTCCTTCAGTAAATATTATTACCGGATTAATTAAAGCTAATATTCCAGCCAGAATTGCTCTTCAAGTTTCTTCTCAAGTTGACTCCAGAACTATTTTAGATACTGGCGGAGCGGAAAAATTATTAGGAGCAGGAGATATGCTTTATATTTCGGGAGAAATGTCTCAACCTCGTCGTCTTCAATCAGCTTTCATTTCAGAAGATGAGGTAAACAGGGTTGTTAATTTCTTGTTTAAAAATTACAAAGATGAATTACCCTCGGAGATAGAATTAAGTGGAAATATAAATGTTGATAAATCAATTTTTACCAGTACTCTAGATGATGAGGAAGACGAGCTATATGAAGAAGCAAAAGAATTGGTGATTCAAGCCGGAAAAGCATCAACTTCATATTTACAAAGAAAAATTAAAGTTGGTTATGCCCGAGCAGCAAGATTAATAGATATGTTAGAAGAAAGAGGAATAGTTGGACCAGCTGATGGAGCTAAGTCAAGAGAAGTTTTTGAAAGTTTTAGAAAGGAAGATTTTTTGAATTCTCCTTCTGCTGACATAGACGAAGAGCAATACAAAGAGGATGAGGAATAAAACAAAATTTATTTTAAATATTATTTTATTAATAATATTTTTTACCTTAGTAATAGGTTATTCATACTATAAAGCTCAAAATTTGATTAAAGGACCTATTATCTTAATTGAGACAATTCAAGACGGTGATCTAGTTAAAGAATCTTTTATTGAAATAGGGGGGAAAGTTAAAAATGTCGCTCATCTAAGTTTAAATGATCGAAAAATTTTTATAAACGAATCAGGGGTATTTAATGAGTCATTGATCCTCAATCCGGGATATAATATAATAACTATAAAAGCCGTGGATAAATTTGATAAAGAAACAATAAAAGAACTTAAAATAGTTTATCAGGCGGAAGAAGAATAAAATTATGAATAAAAAAACAAAAAAAGAAGACAAAACGACCACAAACAGTCTTGATGACACGATAAAATCAATCCAAATAAAATTTGGAGAAGGAGCAATTATGAAACTTGGAGATGCAATTAGGGTTGATGTGGATTCTGTCCCAACTGGATCAATCGGACTTGATTATGCTTTAGGAGTAGGAGGAATGCCAAGAGGACGAATAATTGAAATATATGGACCGGAGTCTTCTGGAAAAACAACTCTCGCTCTCCATGTTATTGCTGAATCCCAAAAAATAGGAGGTATTTGCGCTTTTATTGATGCCGAACATGCCTTAGACCCAGAATATTCAAGAAAAATAGGGGTTAAAATTAAAGATTTACTTATTTCTCAACCAGATACGGGGGAGCAAGCTTTAGAAATCACCGAGAGTTTAGTTCGTTCTCGGAAAGTAGATGTTATTGTCATTGATTCCGTCGCCGCTTTAACTCCCAAAGATGAGATTGAGGGGGATATGGGAGCTCACCACATTGGAAAGCAAGCCCGTTTAATGTCTCAGGCTCTTAGAAAATTAACAGCCATTGTCGCTAAAAGTAAAACGATTGTAATATTCATTAATCAAATTAGAATGCAAATTGGAGTAATGTTTGGTAACCCAGAAACTACTCCAGGGGGAAAGGCCTTAAAATTTTATACTTCAATTAGATTAGATATTAGAAGAATTGCTCAAATTAAAAAGGGGGATGAAGTTGTTGGATCACGAACAAGGGTAAAGGTGGTAAAGAATAAAGTAGCTTCGCCTTTTAAGAAGACAGAATTTGATATTATTTATAATGAGGGAATTTCTAAAGAAGGAGAAATTCTTGTTTTAGGAGAAAAATTAGGATTAGTCCACAAAAGCGGGGCTTCTTATAGTTATCTCCCGTTGAGTGGAAAAAAAAGTGATGAGATAAAATTAGGACGAGGATATGATTCTGCTCGAACTTTTCTAAAAGAAAATTCCAAAGTCGCTAACCAAATCCAAAAAGAAATTCGTGCTAACTTATAACGAAATTACCCAAAGAAAATATATTATTTACGAATTAGAACCTTATGAGGTTCTTGTTTCGCATGTCTTTCGAAAACAACAAAGAAAGCCTGTCAATCAAACTAAATTAAAAAATTTAAGAACGGGAAAGGTTACCGAGATATCTTTTCATCAATCCGACAAAGTTGAGGAAGCTACTATGGAAACAAAGAAAATAAAATATTTATATCCAAACAAAAATGAATATTGGTTTTGTGAAGAAAATAATCCCAGGGAAAGATTTAATTTGGAAGAAAATATCGTTGGAAATGGAATAAAATTTTTAAAAGAAAATTCATTAGTAGAGGCCCTTGTTTTTTCTGATGAAATAATTGGGCTCAAGTTACCAATAAAAATAGAGTTAAAAGTAAAAGAAGCCCCGCCAAGTATTAAGGGGAATACTTCTTCTGGGGGAACTAAATCAGTTATTTTAGAAACCGGAGCTATTGTTAATACTCCCCTTTTTATCAATGAGGGGGATCTCATTCGTGTCAACACCGCTACCGGTGAATATGTAGAAAGGGTTTAAAAATCCCGGTGGAACTTTTTAAAACAGATTCTGTCTTCTAAAAATTTGAATTTTCAGGGATGGTTTCACTTGATTCAATTTTTTCTAAAGCTTTCATTGCTTTTCCTCTGGCTGTTTCAGCTGAATTAAAGGCATTAATGACATTTGTGACCATGATTATAGTTGGCACTATTATGATCACAACACTTATCACAATAAGCCATTTATTAACTTTCATTCTTAATTTTCCTGAAACCTCTTTAAATTTAAAGTATAAAACAGAAAAGAAAAGGATCCTGGTTATTGATTTTTTTACTAATAACAAGCATTAAAAAGATGCTTATAAAAATATTTATCAGGCAAACTATCAAGATAGTCAAAATATAGGCAAATAGATGAGTAAAAGAAAGGATTATTAATATGGAAGGAATCTGAAAAGCAATTAATAATAAGATTAATTTTGCTGGATTATTATTAAAAAGTAATTTGATTATCTTCCAAGATTCAAATAAAATTGTTCTAATTCTAATTTCGTTATTCTCCATAATAATTAACTAGCAATGAATGGAAGTAATCCCATAAAACGAGCTCTCTTTATTGCTTGTGAGAGTTGTCGTTGATTTTTGGCATTTATGTTTGTCCTTTTTTTTGTTAAAATTCGTCCATTGGGATTAAGAAAACGCTTCAAAACTTCTATATCTTTGTAGTCTATATGTTTTATATTGTTTGAAGTAAAAAAATCTTGTTTAGCCATAATTAAATATTAAAAAATTAAAACGGGATATCTTCCGGATTAATGTCTTCTTCTGGATATTCAATAGTCTCTATTTCTTCCCCGCTTTTTGTCTCTGACGAAGTTCGGGTAGGTTTTGCCTGATTACTCCCGCCAAACCCGGTTCTTGAGCCAAATTGAACCCTATCAGCAATGATTTCAGTTCTATATCTTTTGCTCCCATCATCAGCTTCCCAACTTCTAGTCTGGATTCTTCCTTCAACTAAGACCGAGCTACCTTTTTTAAGGTATTGAGCAACTGTTTCTGCTTGACGACCAAAAACAACCAGATTGTGGTATTCCACGGCTTCTTGTTTTTGTCCTTCTTTATCTTTCCAAACTCGATTAGTAGCGACAGAAAAATTCGTCACTTTAACTCCAGAAGGAAGAGATTTTAATTCCGGGTCTCTGGTTAAATTACCTATTATAAATACTTTATTTAAATACATATCTTTATTCTAACACTAATTCTTCTATTTTTTTATCAACCTCTTCTTTGTTTATTTCTTCTAATGGCTCTTTTGCTTCTGGTTTTCTTGTGGTAACAGTTTTTCTTTTTCTAGGAACAATCTTAGACAATGATTTTTTGGAAGCTAGAGTATTTTCTCGAACAGTTTTTATAAGAAGAAAACGAATAATTTTTTCATTCTTATCAAAATTTTTTTTTAAACTTAGTAATTCTTCTGGGTTCAGTTCAAATTTAATCCACCCAAAATAAGCAGACAAAAATCTTTCATTATTATTAGAAATTGTTTTTATCATTTTATAAGCAAGTTGAATTAATCTTGGATATTCATCAGAAACGACTATGGCTCCTATTTTTTGGAGAGTTTCTTTTAGAGCGCTGACTTCGTTTTTAATATTTCCTTCACTTATGGTTGGAACAAGAAGATATCCAAATTCATATATTCTTGTATTTTCATCTTTATCTATTTCTTCCATATTTTTATATAATAGGCTAAATACTAACAAAACAGACCACCTTATGTCAAATCGCTTTTAATTGAATCAAAGACTCTTAGGGTATTTTTGATAAAAATTTGTTTTACCTCTTCCACATCTCTATTTCTGATTTCAGCTATTCTTTTTACTATTTCTTTAATATATTGGGGTTTATTACATTGACCGCGATATGGAACTGGGGTCACAAAGGGAGCATCTGTTTCTGGAAGAATCATATTAAGAGGAAGATATTCTATAATTTGATCGTAATCTTTACTGAAAGTGACAACCCCTGTAAAGGAAAGGGTAAATCCTATGTTTAAAAATCTTTGAGCAATATTGGTATCTCCAACAAAAAAATGAATATTTCCTTTTAATCTTGGTTCAGAAAAACTGTTTAATATTTCTAAGGCATCAAAATAAGCATCCATGGTATTTTCCTTAGGACGACAATGAATCATTAATGGTTTGTTAAATTCAACAGCCAATTCTACTTGTTTGGTAAAAACTTCTTTTTGTCTCTCCTTAGTTCTTAGATCATTATCTTTTAGTTTAGAATAATCTAATCCACATTCACCAATAGCAACTATTTCATTTTCTAAAATTAAATTTTTATAACTTTCTTTATTAAATTCTTCTTTAAAAACATTCATTGGATGGAAACCAACCGTTGCCCAAATGTTTTTATATTTTTTAGCCAAAGCAATCGCTTCTTTTGATGTTTCTAAATCAATCCCAACAGTGATTGTTCCTATCTTTTCTTTGGCCATTTCAGAGATAACTTCATCTTGATTTTCTTTTAGTTCACCTAAATTAAGGTGGGAATGAATATCAAAATATTCAAAAATCATATTCGTTTTTAATTGTTTTTGTTCTTTGTTCATTAATAGTTAATCTATTTTTTTAAAAAGTGGTTTTTCTAGAATATTAGTTTTAAATGATTTGGGTATATTTTTGGTATCAAATTTAACCCCAAGTAAATTATTAATTTTTTCAGCTATTTCTGGCATAAATGGTCCTAGAAACTTTCCGACAAAAAAAAGCCCGTATAAGACATTCCAAATAATTACTTCCGTTTTTTCTTTATCTGTTCTGATAAGTTTGTAAGGTTCGTAATCAGTAATATATCCATCAAGCTCTTTTATTAATTTCCAGATTACATCAGCGGCTCTATTTATCTCAAATTTTTCCATAAAACCATGATAATCAGGAATAAACTTATTATCTATTAAATAAGGAATAGCCCAGCTTTCTAATGAGTCTTTTTCTTTGGTTGCTTCCTTCTTTCTCTTGGTGGGAATTAAAACATTATCATTATTATTTACTGATCCCTCAAAATAATCATTGGCCATTTTTAAAATACGAGAAATTAAATTACCAAGACCATTGGCTAAATTAGCATTATAAGTTTTAATAAATTTTTCCTTACTAAAATCTCCATCTTCAAAAGGAGTAATTTCTCTTCCCAAATAATAACGGACGGCATCTGTTCCATACTTATGAATATATTCTTTAGGATTAATAACATTACCGATTGATTTTGAAATTTTTTTTCCATTTACAGTAAGATAACTATGAACTAATATTTCTTTTGGCAAAGGAAGACCAGCTGATAATAACATTCCCGGCCAAAGACCGGCATGGAAACGAAGAATTCCTTTTCCAATCACCTGAATATCGGCTGGCCAAAACTTCTTAAAATTATCTTCATTTTTCCTACCATAGCCCAAGGCGGTAATATAATTTGAAAGGGCGTCACACCAAACATACATCAGTTGGGTCTTGTCTTCAGGAACTGGAATTCCCCACAAAACCGATTCTTTTTTTCTAGAAAAACTAACATCTTCCAATCCTGATTCAAGCAAAGAAAGAATTTCGTTTCGAGCTGATACTGGAGAAATAATGAGGCTATTAGATTTAATTAGATTTTTAATTTGATCATTATATTTTGATAGTTTAAAAAAATAATTTTCTTCTTCTATGTTTTCTGGTTCTTTGTCATGTTCAGGACATTTGTTATTTATTAACTCTTTTTCTGTAATAAATCTTTCACAACCAATACAATAAAGCCCGTTATATTTCTTTTTATAAATATCATTGGAAGAAACTAATTCTTTCCATAAAGTTTGAGCTCCTGGCCAATGAATTTTTTTATCCGAAGTTCTAATAAATTGATTATAAGAAATATTAAGTAATTGATGAAGTTCTTTTGCTTGCTCAGCCATTTCGTCAACAAAATCTTGAACTTCCATATTATTTTCTCTCGCTGAACGACCTATCTTCAATCCATGTTCATCCATTCCGGTTAAAAAATAAGTATCCTTTTCTTGAAGACGCTGGTAACGAGCGATCACGTCAGCTAAAAAAAACTCGTAAGCATGACCTATGTGGGCTTTCGCATTTGAATATAAGATAGCAGTAGTAATATAAAATTTGTTATTATTTTTTAACACTTTTTTCTTTTTCTAAATCATCAACAAATTCCAAAATAAAAACAGCTACTGGAATTGCTAAAATTAACCCCAAAAAACCAGCTAGTTGAGTGCCAATTAGAACAGAAAGAATAACAACTAAAGGAGAAATACCCGTAGCTCTTCTAACAATTACTGGTTGAAGTAAATAATTTTCAAATTGTTGAATAAGGAAATATAATCCTGCAACAATCAGAGCTAATTTAATCCCTCCTCCAATAAAACCAAAGATAATGGCAAAAACAGCCGCCAAGATAACACCAAAAGGAATGATTGTTAGAAAAGTGGTAATAACACTCAAAAAGAGAGCATATTCAACTCGAAACAAGGTTAACCCGAGAAAAGTTAAAATTCCAACAATTAAGGCATCTAATAGCTGTCCTTGAAACCATTTTCCAATTTTTAATTGAACTCTCCTCCATAAATCAATGGCGTATTCCTCATGTTTAAAAGGAACAACAATTCTTAAAAATTTTTCAATTCCTTTTTCTTGAATAGACAAGTAAAAAGAAATAACAAAAATCAAAATAACATTAAAAATACCGCCAAAAATAGACCCGAGGGCTTGAAGAAAACTATTAGAGATATTTGATAAAAAGTTTTGAGTGGTAGAAATAAATTCACCTAAAGAAACATTTCTAGTTAAGTCAGAAACAATATCTTTGGCTCCGGATAAAGTTTTTCCTTGAAGACTTTGAAGAATATTTGATGAGGGAAAATATTTCGCCACGACCGGAACTAAATTAGACATTTCATCTACTAGGGTTGGCACAAAAACATAAAATAAACCAGCGAGAATCACTAAGAGCAAAATATAAATAATAACAGTTGCTAAGGTTCGACGAATTTTATATTTTTTCATTCTTTCAATAACTGGTTCAATAAAAGAAGCAATAACAATGGCGGTTAAAATAGCTAAGATTAAATCTATTATTTGATAAAGAACCAGTAAAAGAACCCCAAAAAGAATAATTCTTATGATGGTAGAATTACTAATCTCAATAATATTTTTACTTATGTTTTTAGACATAAGTCAATAATATCATAAAAATATAAAAAATTTAATTAGAATTTTAGGATTTGTTGGAAAGGTTTTTTATTTTTAAATGGGCCAATTAAAGCTAAGTTAAGCCCTTTATTTTGAAAAATTGTTTTAGCTACTTGTTGAATATCTTTAGTGGTGATTTCTTTTATTATTTTTTCTACCTCTGACGGGGTTTTAATTGGTTTTCGTAAAACTGCTTGATCCCCATAAAAACTTGCTAGGGAATCAGATAATTCTAGTCTTAAATACATATTCCCTATAAGAAAATCTTTTGATTTTTTAAGTTCTTTTTCTGAAACTTTTTCGTCAACTAATTTCTGACATTCTTCCAAAAGAGCTTTGGTTACTTCTTTTATTCTTTTATTATCTACTCCGGCTGAAATTTCTAAAAGTCCATGATCTGTGAGAGTATTCTGGCCAGCTTGAATATAATATCCCACTCCCATTTTATCTCTTAGGCGTTCAAACAAACGAGAACTCATCCCTTTTCCTAAAATACCAGCCAAAACTTCTAATATTGGAATATCTTTATGTAAAACTCCGTAAGTTCTAACCCCGAAAATAAGATGGGTTTGATCTGTTTTTTTATATTTGATTAAAATAGCTGGTTTTTTTTGAGATTCTCTAACTTTAAGTTTTTTATATTTTTTAGTAGTTGGAATATTGATAAATTTTTTCTCTATTTCTCTGACAACCTCTCTTTTATTGACATCACCAGTCACAATCACAGTAGTTCCCGAAGCAACATAATGTTTTTTCTGATAATCAATAAAGTTGTTTCTTTTCATCTTTTTTATTGTTTTTTTTCCTCCTAAAATTGACCAACCAGCTGGCTGGTTTCCATATAATAATTTTAAGAATAAAAATTCAACACTAGACATAGGATTGTCTTCATTGACATCTATTTCTCCGATAATAACTCCTTTTTCTTTTTCTATTTCTTCTTTGGGAAGTGTTGAATTTAAATAAATATCAGAAACTAAATCAAGAAATCTAGAAAAATTTTTTTTCTGTCCTTTGGCATAATAGCCAGTATATTCATAAGAAGTAAAAGCGTTGTATTGAGCGCCTAATCCATCAAGCTCCCGACTAATCTGAATACCTTTGGGTCTTTTTTTTGTTCCCTTAAAACACATGTGTTCCAAAAAATGGGAAATCCCATTGATATTTTTAGTTTCATATTTAGTTCCCGCTTCCACTAAAACTAAAACGGTGACCGTAGGATTATCTTCCATTGGCACGGTAATGATCCGCAATCCGTTCGGTAAAATTTTTTTAGAGAATTTCATAACAACAAATATACCATAAAAAAAGCCCGAGATAAAACACTCGAGCTTTTATTTTCCACTCTTGGAAACCTGAGTGGACAACAAGAAGAGAGAGAAATAATAATTGCTTCTTAAGAGATTCATAACCTGATTAAAATCCAATTGTGGTTTAATTTAGGTTTGATTTTGACCGGCAAATAAAATTTGTTCCAAGTGACTTCTTAACTTTCATAATTCA
>Ga0209541_10007063_pt1 | contig 18954 bp, 22 predicted proteins | sample RifCSPlowO2_01_FD_184027 | JGI IMG/M metagenome (GOLD analysis project Ga0209541, IMG submission 184027) | Groundwater microbial communities from Rifle, Colorado - Rifle CSP2_plank lowO2_0.1 (SPAdes) (version 2) | ecosystem: Environmental > Aquatic > Deep subsurface > Groundwater | place... | reverse complement strand
GCCATCCGCTCGCTCAAGGCGTTGGCCGACTTCTACGAATTCCAGCGAAAAAAGAAAAGAAAGCCTTGACTATTGAGCGGACTCGATGGCGGCTTTGAAGTCGTCATAGGTTCGGTCTGAAAGCATCCGGCCGTTGACGAAGAACGTGGGCGTGCCCTGGATGCCAAGTGAGGAACCATCCGCCAAGTCCTTCTTGATTTCGTCCAGGTGCTTGGAAGAGTCAAGGCAGGCATCGAACTGGGTTGAGACTAGGCCCAGGTCAGCGGCGTACTTTTTGAGATTCTCGTCCGAAAAGGCCGGCTGCCGCTCAAACAACACGTCATGATACGCCCAGAACTTGCCCTGCTCATTGGCGCAATTGGCGGCCAAAGCCGCCTTACAGGCAAATGGGTGGAGCTGCCGCTGCAAGGCCGGATTGCAACCCATGTCCAGCGGAAAGTCACGATAGACCAACCGCACCCGGTCCTTGAAATCAGCCAACACCTTTTTCACGGTGGGCTCGGCGGCCTTGCAAGCCGGGCACTGGAAGTCAGAAAATTCAACGATGACGGCTTTGGCCTCCTTAGGGCCGATGAACGGGTCATCGTCTTCCAGGTTCGCGGTGACCAACGGTGGCACGGGCTTGCTGAAAAAATTGAAGTATAAGACCACCAACAAGAGCAGGACCAAGGCACCAATGAAGTAATTCGTGTAATCCGTCTTTTCCTTTACCGCCTTCGCCGATTTCATCTTCTTCAACCGCGTCATTGCAATGACCTTCCTACGTCACATTTAAAATTCAAGCATGCAAGCCCTTGCACAATTCCGCCAAAGCCCTAGCAGGGGAAGCCGCCCGAACAACGCCTGAAGCAACGAAAACGCCCGAAGTACCCAGTTCAAGGGCTTTCTCGACGTCTGCCCCTGACTTGATGCCCGCCCCGGTAATGACGCATATAGCCGGATTTACGGATTTAACAGCTGAAACCGTGGAAGCGATGACTTCCGGCTTGGCCGTTGAAACCGAAACATTTCCACCAATGAGTTCAGGCGGTTCCACCGCGACAAAGTCCGGTGAAAAGGCCGCTACCTCTCGCGCCCTAGCCGTAGTCTCGGCACAAACCATGACCAGGAGGCCGGCCGCATGCGCACGGGCAATGGCTGCCTGAATAAAGTCGTTGGAACGCTTGTTTTCCGCGTGATTGAGGATGGTGCCCTTGGCGCCAGCCTGCCTGACCCCTTCAGGCAGGATGTGACCGGTGCAGGCACCAAAAGAAACGGGGTCCAGGTGCTGGGCAAACACAGGCAAGGAAACGGCGCGCGAAACCGGGAAAAGGTCTGGGGCCTGCACTACCAAGGCAATGGTGGTTTTTGTTTTCCTGGCCACCTTCTCCGCCAACCTGGCCAGGGCCAATGCCTGCTTACCAGTGGCCTCGGCATAGGCCTTGAAGTTTAGGAAAAGAACCGGTGTTCCCAGCCTTGCACGCTTCGGGGGCCCCATACAAGCGTTACTGCACCATATGCCTTAAATACCCTCGGCGGCAACGGTTTTATGGGCATGGCTCCGCCTAAAACAATTTTAGCTGGGTTAAAGGAACGAGTAAAGGCCTATCAATCGGACGCTGATTTCAGGCTAATAGAGCGAGCCGTGGACCTGGCAAGCGAAGCGCTCAAGGAAAGAGCGAGCGAAAAACTTGCCCCCTCGGTGGATGTCGCCGGGCTGCTTGCCGACCTTCGCCTCGGCGAAAAAACCCTTGCCGCGGAACTGGTGCAGCCCTGCCTACTGGAAGGCACCCTAGACCGGAAACGCATCGAAGCCGAACTTGGCAGGGAAGCCGCTGACCTCGCGTGGGAACTGGCAAAAACAAACGTTGCCCTCGCGGAAGGCAACCCGGAAAAAACGGGGCGGTTACTGCTCGCCCTAACCCATGATTTCCGGCTTGTTCTGATGGCCTTGACCGAGCGCAGGGTGCTCCTTGAACGCACGCTGCGCGCAAAAGCCGATGCCCGAGACCTGGCCTCGGAAGTCCTTGAAAACTATGCCCCCTTGGCGGAAAAGCTTGGGGTGTATTCCCTGCGATGTGCGCTCGAAGACATGGCATTCAAGGCGCTGCATCCAGAGCAATACCTGGAACTGGAGTCCAGGCTCCGGCAAAGCGAAAAAAGCCGGGAACGGGAATTAGAGACCGCCATAGAAACCCTGTCCGCAGAGCTGGCGCGGACAAAAATTGAGGCCAGGGTCGAAAGCCGGTTCAAGCACTTGTATGGAACGTACTCGAAGATGAAACGAAAAGGCATCCCCCTCGAACAAGTGTATGACCTCAATGCGGTGCGGGTGATAACCCACTCGCTGGAAGCCTGTTACACCGTGCTCGGCATCGTGCACGCCCTGTGGAAGCCCATCCCCGACCAGTTCGATGACTACATCGCGAAACCCAAGCAGAACTATTACCAATCACTGCACACGGCAGTTCTAAGCGGGAAGGGTATGCCCTTTGAGGTCCAGATCCGCACGGAAGAAATGCACAATTTCGCCGAATACGGGGTTGCTGCCCACTGGCGGTACAAGGGAGCCAAAGAAGCCAAACACCACGACCAGAAGCTTGAATTGATTCGGCAAGTCATTCACTGGGCGGCGAAAGCGGATGGTAGCACTCCAACCGAAGGAATGAAAGTGCAGTTGTTCGGGAACCAGATAAACGTTTTCACCCCAAAAGGAGACACCATTTCGCTGTGCAGGGGCGCAACCGCGTTGGACTTCGCCTACGCCATCCACTCAGACCTTGGCAACAAGGCCTACCAGGTTAAAATCAACGGGAAACTGGCTTCCCTCGAACACGAGTTGTCCGCTGGCGACACCGTTGAAATACTTACATCAGCCAAACAAACCCCCAAACGCGCCTGGCTTGCGATGGCCAAAACCGAGAAAGCCAGGAAAAAAATCATGCAAGCCATCCACCTGCAAAAAGGGGCTGCGCCGCCCAGTCCCATCCAGGGAAAGGGAATGGCTATCAAGATAACAGGCAAGCAAAAAAACGTGAAACTGGCTGGATGCTGCAAGCCATTACCCAGCGACCGCGTCGTTGGTTACCGGACAACGAAACGGAAACTCATCGTGCATTCCGTGACCTGCCAGGAGTTAGCCAAACAAAAAGAGTTGGGCCGGTTAGTGAATGTGGATTGGGGAAAGCGTGTCGGTGGCAAATACTCGCTTGAATTGAAGGTGTTTGCCGCTGACCGCCCTAGTCTGCTTGTCGACCTGCTGAATGTAATCTCCGGCGAAAAGGCAAACGTCAAGGCGGCCAACACGAAAACCTCTTCAAAGGGAACCGCGCTGTCAGTTTTTGTCATGGAACACACGGATATGGCGCGCCTTGAAAAAATAGTGGAAGGCCTAAAAAGGATCCGCGGCGTAAAAGAAGTCACGCTGGTCGGCTCCTAATGGGTTGTTTTTAAATAGTGGTTTGACTTACATACTGTGGTGAAGCCATGCAACGAATGCCTACAGGGATTCCTGGCTTGGATGAGTTGATGGAAGGCGGGCTGCCCCTAGGCAGAATAATCGCCGTTTTGGGCAACAGCGGCTCCGGTAGAAGCATTTTGGGCCTCCAGTGCCTCCACACCGGCGCCAAGAAGTTCTCGGAGCCCGGCCTTTATGTAACGCTTGGCGCACCTGCCGCGCAGGTCCGGCAAGAGGCACTGCGTTTCGGATGGAATTTGCGAAAGCTGGAAGAGCAAAACATGTTGCAGTTCCTTGATGGAAGCAAGACCAAGCAGGGGCTACCCGGCGAAGAAGATTTTTCCCTGCAGCCCCTGGGCTTTGACTTGGACCGGCTTCTCCTTGAAATCATGCGGACCGCCAAACGAATCGGTGCAAAACGGTTAGTTTTTGACTCCCTGCCTACGCTTGGCTTCAACTACGAACGACCGCTGGAAGTGAACCAGGCACTGTTTAAACTGGTGGAAGCCTGCCGGCGCCTGGGGGTTACAACCCTCCTAATAGGCGATAATAGCCTGGAATCTGGCAAGGGACATGAACAGGCGGTTGCGGAAACCCTGGCCGATGGCATCATAGTATTGAATCGTGGTGGCCCTGGCCAAAAGCGAACCCTCCACATCCGGAAGATGCGAGCCACGCATCACGCGGATTCACTACACACCTTGGAAATAACCGAAAATGGTGTGGCCGTGGGCCCGGCATTGAGCCCCCTGGGCTGAACTGCTCAAAGCTTCCTTTCAATCAAATAGTCGGCGAACGCCCGCAGTGTTTCCTTGGCAGGCGAGGCGGGAAGCGATTTTTCCACCTTTGCCCAGCTCGATTTAACCAAGGCCGAAGCCCGCTTGGCCGCATACTCGAACGCACCGGACGCGGCAATCAGTCGAATGGCTTCACGAATGGAGGCGGGGGATTTTCTCTTTGCCTGAATGATGGTCAGCAGTCGGCGGCGCGCAACGGGAGGAGAATGCTTTACAGCGTGAATGAACACCAGGCTGCGCTTTCCTTCCACGATGTCTTCTCCGCGGTCCTTCCCCCATCCAGTAGAAGGCCGGAGATTGAGGACATCATCCTGTATCTGGAATGCGACACCCGCCGTGGCGGCAAAGCGGCCGAGCACCTTCACTTGCTTGGCTGTGCCACCCCCGAGGATGGCGCCAAGTTTTGCCGCCATGCAGGCAAGGGCCCCGGTCTTGTACTCGCACATTTGCAGGTAATCGGCTTCGCTGACGTCCTTCTTTTTCCCGTTGTGCCAGTAGATGTCCATGGCCTGGCCAAAGGACAGCTTAAGCATCTGCTCGCAGTAAACGTCGTACACCGAGGACTTGACCTTTACATTAAGGCCTGAGCTGCCATGGAATAGGGGGTACAACGGCAAATAGTACAAGGTGTTCCCGGCATTAAGGGCCAGGTCCAAGCCGAACTTCACGTGAACGGCCGGTTTGCCGCGCCGCTTGACCGAGCCATCTTCCACGTCGTCCACGATAAGCGTTCCGTTGTGGACGAGTTCCGGAATGGCCGCGAACTTCAAGGCCTTTTTCCGGCTGCCACCCACGGCCTCACAGCACAACACCAACAAGGCTGGCCTCCAGCGCTTTCCCCCCCTGTCCAGCAAATCCCAGGCCGGCCTTGAAACCGCTTGGGTCACCGTTTCAGCATCGAAGGCCAACTCGGGGCGCCCCAAGGCCTTGACCACCCAGGAACGGGACAGCCTGCGGGGAAGGATACGCTCCAGCTCGCGGTTGATTACTGGGGCCTGTCGCTTCAGGAAACGCTCGATGTCCATGGAATCACTTGAGTGGTTTCATTTGGGGAAAGAAAATAATTTCCCGAATTGTTTTCGCGCCGGTCAACAACATGCAGAGGCGATCTATTCCAATTCCCAGGCCTGCGGCCGGCGGCATTCCGTAACGCATGGCGGCCACGAAATCCATGTCGATGGGGTGGTTCTCCCCTTTGGCAACGCCCTGGTCTGCCTGTTCCAAGAAAATCTTTTCCTGGTGCACGGGGTCGTTCAACTCTGAGTACGCGTTGGCGACTTCCCACCCGTTAATGAAGGGCTCAAACCGCTCGATGAGGTCCGGGTTGCCCCTTTTTTCCTTGCATAGCGGCGTGGTTTCCTTTGGGTGATCAATGATGAAAACCGGCTGGACCAGCTTCTCCTCCACCGTCTTGGAAAAGAGTTCGGCAATGGCGAGCCCCCGCTTGAATGGCATGACTTCCGCCTGGTGCTCTGCCAGCAGCCGCTTGAGGTCGGCATCGGAAAGTCTTTCGACATCCAAGCCCGCAAACCGTTTAAGGGCATCATATAGGGCGATACGGGGCCATGGAGCCTTCAGGTCGATTTCCTTCCCCTCAAAGGAAATCTTGGTGGTACCATTCACTTCCAGCGCGGCAGACTCGAAGAGCTTTTCGGTCAATTCCATTAAATCATTGTAATCCCAGTAGGCGGCATAGCATTCCATCATCGTGAACTCAGGGTTGTGAGTCTTGTCCACATCCTCGTTTCGGAAGTTTTTGCAGATCGTATAAACCTTGTCATAGCCGCCCATCAGCAGGCGCTTGAGGTAAAGCTCTGGCGAGATGGAAAGGAAGAAATCCGATTTCCATGCGTGGGATTTCGTGATGAACGGCCGTGCATTGGCTCCTCCGTAAACCGATTGAAGGGTCGGTATTTCCACTTCCATGAAACCATAGGACTCCAGGAACCGGCGGACGAAAGAAACGATTTTAGAGCGCTTGACGAATAGCTCGCGCACTTCAGGGTTCATGATCAAGTCCAGGTGGCGCTTGCGGTGCCGCTCCTCGATGTCCTGGAGGCCGGACCATTTCTCCGGCAGCGGCTCGATGGACTTAGCTAACACCTCAACATTTTCAAGGAAAACTGACAACTCGCCCTTGGCCGTGCGATGCACCCTGCCAGTCGCGCCCACAAAGTCGCCAACATCCACGAGGCCCAACAAGTCAATAACTTGTGCTGGCGTCTTATCCGCGGTGGCCATTAGTTGGACTCTTGCGCTGTGATCCCGAATATCCAGGAAGAACAACTTTCCGAAGCCCCTCTTGGCCATGACCCTGCCGCAAATTTTTACGCGCTGGCCCAGCATTTCGCCAGGCTGGACCCCCTCGAACTTCTGGTGGAATTCCTGGTTGGTGTGGGTGCGCTCAAATTTATAGGGGTATGGGTTGATGGCTTTGGTGCGCAAGGCCCCCAGGTGGTCCAGCTTGCTTTTTACCAAATCGCTTTCACGACCCATGCTAGTACTGCCTCAACCACATAAAATGCAGGGGAAGCCTTAAATAGGTTGAGAACAACGGATTGGACTGGGGGGACGAATTTCCAACCAAACCAAATAGCCTAAAAAAGTGGCCAAAAGGGCAATTAATTCACTTTTTGTGCTGCATCCTTACTTTTTGGCCGCTTTTCCGGCATGACTCGCCGCCAATGCTACATACTCACAGGCATTGGCCCTCAGGCCCCGGATCTCGGCTTTGGACAGCTTGCGCTTGACTTTGGCTGGTACGCCCATGACCAGCGACCCTGTCGGGATACGCATGCCCTCGGTTACCACCGCACCAGCCGCCACGAGGCAATTCCGGCCGATGCGGGCCCGATTCAAGACGATGGAGCCCATGCCGATAATACAATTGGAACCAATCACGCAACCGTGCACGATGGCGCCATGGCCAATGGAAACGCCGTCCCCGATTTTAATCGGTGCCTTCCTTGACACGTGTAGTGACGCGTTGTCCTGGATGTTGGTCTTGGCTCCAATGTTAATCTTGTTGAGGTCCGCCCTGATTACGGCGTGCAACCACACGCTTGAATCTGCTCCGATGGAAACCCGGCCAACCACGGCCGCCAGCGGGTGAACGAACGCGCGCCGAGCCAGCCTCGGAAAAACGGATCCGAATGGAAACAACATTGTTTCACCTGTACTCAAAAAAACCGGCATGCGTTTTCAGGCCCAGCTTTCCCTGCCTGACCTTCTCGACCAAGATTTTTGGCGGCTGGAGCGCGCCCTGGCCTGGCTGGCAACCGAGTTGCTGAATGGATTCCAGACAGTGGTCAAGGCCGATAGCATCCGCCAATTCAAAAACGCCCTGACGCCCGCCCTGCCGGAACCGTATAACCAAGTCCAGGTCCGTAGGCGAAACAATCCCTTCCTCCACCAAATGGCATGCCTCACACAACGTGACCAGAAACAGCCGTTCACTGACCAGTCCTGGCACGTTGTTCACCACGATTGGCGACTTCCCCAAAAAACAGAAAAACTCGCGCAACGATTCCAGGGTCTTGTCGGAAGTGCGGCTTCCACGGGATAGTTCAACCAACCGGGAAGCATTTACAGGCTTTGGAAAATGGGCGCCCGCAAACCGGGAAGGGTTTGAAATGGAGCCCGACACGGAACCAAGAGAAAAAATGGCGGAGTTGGTGCAAAAAATCGTTGAAGGCGAACAGACGCTGTCCAGCTCAAGGAAGGCGTTTGCCTTTTTCTGCAGGTTTTCCGGCAGCACCTCCAAAACAAGGTCTGCCCGGGCCGCCGCATTATAATGAATGGCGGTTGTGATGTGGTCTAATGCCCCCACCCTTTTTTCGATGGGAATTCCTTCTAGTGTGTACAAGTTCTCCAGGGTGGCGTTTACCCGCTTCATGGCCTCTTGAAGGAGGTCTTCCCGTACATCAATCAAGGTCACGGAAATGCCTGCAAGGGAAACGAGTGCTGCCAAGGCCACCCCTGTTTCCCCTGCCCCGACGATGGCGATGTTTTTCGGCAACATGTTTCCACGAATGGGGCTGGCGTGATTTGAACACGCGACACACCGGTCTTCAGCCGATTGCTCTCCCAGGCTGAGCTACAGCCCCGATTTTCTCGGGCTGTGCCATGCAACGCATGGCACGTTTTCCCAGGGCTTTTGTAAAAAGCCCTAGCGAGCCCAGAGGGATTTGAACCCTCGACACCCTGGTTAAGAGCCAGGTGCTCTACCAAGCTGAGCTATGGGCCCGAATGACTTCCTTTCCGGACGCGAGCGAGCCCGCGGGGATTTGAACCCCGGACACCTTGGTTAAAAGCCAAGTGCTCTGCCAGGCTGAGCTACGGGCCCCTTGAGGCCAAGGCCGCCTCTAAAAGGCTGAAAACCCCTTGTGTTGGCCAAAAAAGGAATCAAACGAATTATGCCTGAAAGGGGTTTAAAATGCTTGTGCTGCCGGGCTTTAAAGTGGTTTAGCGGGTTTTATCTCCGTTAACCCCCCCATATAGGCTTGGAGTGGTTTGGGAATTTGAATCCGGCCCTTTTCATCCGTGAAGTTCTCGACGATTGCCCGCAGCGCACGGGAGGTTGCGATGGCCGTGCTGTTAAGGGTGTGGACATAGGCTTTGTCCAGAGACCCCTTCTTCCGAAACTTGATATTGGAGCGCACGGCCTGGTAGGACGTGCAATTGGAGCAGGAAATGGCTTCCTTATAGGCTTGCTCCCTTGGCATCCACGCCTCTAAGTCATATTTCTTGGCGGCAACCGCTCCGATGTCACCCGTGCAAATGAGCACAACCCGGTAAGGCAACCCTAGTTTTTGGAACAGCGCCTCTGCATTTGCTAGCAATTCAGCATGGATTTTGGGTGAATCCTCCGGCCGGCAAAAAACGAATTGCTCCACTTTATTGAATTGGTGGACGCGAAACAAACCCCGGGTGTCCACGCCATGCGCACCGATTTCCTTGCGAAAGCACGGGCTCAGGCCAGCCAACTTAATGGGTAACTTGTCCTCTTCTAGGATTTCATCACGAAACATGGAGCAAATCGCGTGCTCCGACGTGGCAATCAAGAAGAGGTCGTGACCTTCCACCTTATACATGACGCGTTCAAAGTCCACTAAATCGGTTACCCCCTCATAGGCGGCACGCGATATCATGTATGGTGGCTGGACAACCGTGAACCCCTTTTTTGCCAAGAAGTCAAGCGCAAACCGGGCCAGGGCTTGTTCAAGCAAGGCCAACTCGCCTAAAAGGAAGTAGAACCCTGCACCTGAAATCTTGGTGCCGCGAGTAAAGTCAGCTAACCCTGCTTCCTGCAGGAACTCGCCATGGGGCTTTAAGGTGCCTGTGGACTTGCTGGGTTTCCCCCAGGTTTTTACGACTTCATTGTCCGTTGAATCACGACCAAAAGGCACGGTTGGATCCAACAGGTTGGGTAGATGCATCGAGTAACGATGGCTCTGCTGTTGGTGCTCCGCGGCTGCTTTCTCTAGCTCCTGAACCCTGCCGGGGATTGCCTTGGCTTCTGCAAGCGCCTGGCTTGCATCCGTTCCAGCCCGCTTCAGGGAGTCGATTTCCTTGGATATTTCGTTACGGCGCTTCCGCAAGTCGTCGATTTCCCGCTTAAGCCGGCGCCATTCCTCGTCATGATGAATGAGCGCACTAAACGAGCGCTTCAATTTTTCGTCTCGGCGCCGTACTAGGTTCTCTGCGACCTCGCCCTGGTGTTCTCTAACCCAGTGGATATCAAGCATAACAACTAATAACTATACAGGGGTTATTAAAATATTCTGGGAAAGCGTATGCCGCCTAAAGACGTTATTGTGCTCCGTTACGGGCATCGCCCTTACCGAGACCAGCGGGTAACCACGCATTGTTGCTTGGTGGCCAGGGCCTTTGGGGCCAGCAAAATCCTTGTTGAAGGAGAAACGGACCCGGTTCTGCTGGAAACGGTTAAATCGGTCAATGCGACCTGGGGCCAAGGCATTGAAGTGGGTTTCTGTCCTGCCTGGAAGCCCGTTTTGCGTGGACTAAAAATGGAGGGATATGCCATTGTTCACTTGACCATGTATGGGCTGGAACTCGAAAAAACCATGCCGAAAATCCGGAACGCCCGCAGGGTGTGTGTAGTAATAGGCTCACAGAAAGTGGAACGGGGCGTGTATGAGCTCGCGGATTGGAACCTGGCAGTTGGATCAACGCCCCATAGTGAGATTGCCGCCCTCGCGGTTTTCCTGCATGAATTGTTCAAAGGAAGGGAGCTCAGAACCGGTTTTGCGGGCGCGCGCCTTGCGATCCAGCCGAATGCATGCGGTAAACAAGTGGTCAGGGCAGACCGATAAATGGATTTAAATTACTATTTTTGGTCAGGTATGGTATGGGAATCAAGAAAATATTTAACTTTGCGATAACCCGAGATTTTTTGAAGAAGGTTGGGGGAGACTATGCGCCTGAACTGGTCAAAATATGCGAGAACCGGGGTAAACCGATAACGGACGAGGAAATAGGCAAAAAACTGCCCTTGAAAATCACTGAAATCCGCACTATTCTTAACCGGCTTCACTTCCGCGGCATTGCCGCCTATCAAAAGACACGGAACACGAATACGGGCTGGTACTCGTATACTTGGGAAATAAGTGCGGGCCGGGTAGCGGAGTTAATTCTGGACGAACAGGCCCAGGAAATAACCAAACTCGAAAAGAGGTCTGAATTTGAGGAAGGCCACGCCATCTTTAATTGCAAGCGAAAATGCAGTGACTTCCCATTTGAAGTGGCCGCTGAATATCAGTTCCGTTGCCCTGAATGCGGAGAAACCATGAACCCCGCAGACGCCAAGAAGAGAACCAAGAACCTGAAACAACACGTGGGGGCATTGAAAGATGAAGTGGCTTTGCTCAAGAAGTACAAAGAACGGTACATTTAACACAAATTATTGGACAAATAAAACAAAAAGAAAAAAACACTAAATTATGGGTTTTCGTTGAAATCCTGGTTTTAAATTGCCTCTTTTTCAAAAAACAGGCTTTAAACGCTTCCTTTTGGGCTAAAACACGAAACGCTTTTATAAATGTTTCGAGGAATAAAGTAGAATAGCGGGGTAGGGCAGCCAGGAGTGCCCGTCGGGCTCATAACCCGAAGGTCAAAGGTTCAAATCCTTTCCCCGCTACTAACCGGTTTAACCGTTTACTTTGCTGAGCCCGCGTTTTGCCCCCCCTAACCCCTTTGGGTACTTTTCGTGAAAGCCGGCCCAAACCACCCTACTTTTTGGCTGCGGACGAGGATCGACAAATGAAAAGCACTCACAAATATGGGGTGTGCCTGGTACTTGCGGCCAACCGACACACTTTTAGCTAGGGCCAGCCAAACGCCCCCATTTTTCACTCACTTTTTAGCCAAACCACCCAAAAACCCAGTAGAATGCACTCACTTTTTAACTCAAAAACAAGCCAAAATAAGTTTAACCAACAGAAAACCATAACTAAGTAATTACCATCAATACAAATAGTAATTACCATCCTTATAGTAAAGATTAAAAGTAATGACGATCATTACAGTAGCATGCGTTTAGTTCGCTTTGTGCACTCCTTACTAACCCGACTCGGGCTTCAGCAGCCCGCCACCCCAATAGTAACAGGGAGCGACTCAATTTACGCGGGGGAATCCGCCCGTCCTGTAACCGTAAGCGAACAACCCCCCACCATAGTAAATTTGTGGGATTATTTGGCGTTTAAGGAAAACACCCAAGCCCAACACATTGTTGCTGTTTTAGGTTTTGAAGAATGGATACCAATGGAGGAGCTGTGCCGGCGCATAATCGAAGTGTTTGCGGTTGAATATGAAAACGACCGCAGCCTGTATCCTTATGTGAAAACACTAGTGGATGCTGGCCTCCTAGAAACCATTCGCACGGAACGCAAACAAAAATGGCGGAAACGGGCGCTCTTTTTCAGATTGTTAAAGAAGCGGCAGGACCGAGAGGAAACAGAGACAATCCTACTAGAGGCCAGACCTACACCAGTCAAGGCAATGCCCTAACAGACAGTGCTGTGATCTTCTGGGCTTGGGGGGTGTGGGCGCACTCTTTAACCCACTCACACGCAGCCAACCGAGCAAACGCGGCACTGGCGCCGGGGGATAACCCCTTGTAGTTGCCGGTTGGTTCCAGTGTGCTAGCTTGTTCACCCAAGCTTTTAAGCGAGGCCATAACACGGGCAGCCGCCGCATCAAGGGCCTGGGCGGCATCTGAAACGCTGATGTCCCGCTCATCCGTGTAATAGGCCGCTTTCCAATCCCCCTTCACATGCCATTCGTGGCTGGGGTTTTTGCCGGTTTTGAAAAAATCGACCAGTGCAGAGAGGGCGCTTTTGGGGATTAAAACCAGGTTTTTGCCTGGTTTGGTGAAGGGAAATGAGGATAATACTCCTGGGCGGTGGTACCGGTATGTTTTACCAGATGATTTGGAAACATTCTGGGTGTAACCATAAAGTGCGCGGAAAAGTTTTTGGTAGGTGTATGAAGAGTGCTTGATGTCGCTAGGTAAAATAAACTTGTACTGAACCAGGATTGCTTGGACCACGCAGACCCCTCAATTCCACTATTGGTTTTTAATTGGTTGATTGATCGTTTATGTAGTTGAGTTAAACATAATTTGGTTTGGGTTTTAGCGTGTGTTTATGGTGGTTAGCGGCGGTATCTAAAAGCCGTGCGCTGTTTTGGGGTGGGTTCGATCTCTTCTTCTTCCTCCACCCGACCCGTAGAAACAATCAAAATGTCTTTGGCGGCGCGGACGTTCTTGTAGGGGATGCTTTTGTCGGTTATAATGCGTTTGGCTTCTTGTTTGGTTTTGGCTTTCAATGCCTCCGTAGTAATGGTTTCAATCCGCCCCTTCTCTAAATTAATCACCAAGTCGAAGACCTTTCCCCGGTAATCACCAATATCCGTGTATATATCCATTCCAAACAACCGCGAAAGCCGTACCGTCATTTTCCTACCTCCAAAAGCCAATGACAATAATAAACGCTTCCCCCTATTTAAATGTTTTGGTATGAAAAGGCAACGCAACCAAGCCCAGACGAACCAAACACGAAACCAACCCCAATAGTGGAAGTAGGGGTAGACTATAGATTGTCCAGGGGGCTTTTAACCTTCTTGAGCTCATCGGTTGTGACGTGCGTATAAATTTGGGTGGTGCTCAAATTACTATGCCCCAGCAGCTCCTGTATTTTCCGGATGTTTTCCCCCCCCTCCAACAAATGGGTGGCGTACGAATGCCGTAGGGTGTGGGGTGTGACCCGTTTGGGAATACCAGCTTTTTTAGCCGCCTCCCGGATAATTCGTTCGATCGTGTCCGTGGAAATGGGGTTTTGGGTGGTTTTCTGGGAGAAAACAAAGGGGCTGGCCACCTTCCGCCGTTTCAACTGTTTCTTCAATTCCTTGATCCAGGCAGTAGACAGGATAATGATGCGGTCCTTGTTTCCCTTCCCCCCCCACACCCGCGCAATTTTTTCCCGCAAATCAAGGTCATCCAACTTGATTTTGGCCGCTTCACTGACGCGCACACCGCTTGCATAGAGGAATTCCACGATCAGCCGGTTCCGCCCAAATCGGGTTGCCTTTATGAGGCCGCGCACCTCTTCCATAGTCAGCACCGACGGCAGTTTTTTGGCTTTTTTGGGTACTTTAATGTCCTCCACAATTTTTTTCTTGAGAAAAGAGTGGAAAAAGAACTTTAACGCCGAATGCACCAAAGCCAGGGTGGCATTGGCTGCATTCGTGTCCTGCTTTTTTTTAGCCAGAAAGGCAACAACGTCTCCCCGGTCAATGGAGTCCACTGGTTTGTTTGTGTGCGCCAGAAATTGGCGTGCATATATGCCGTACATCTTCAGTGTTTTGCCCGAGTAACCCGCAACCAGCAGCTCCTGGTTATAGCGTTCCAGTAGTTGTGCCTGCTCGGCTGGCTCCAAAGGCATACATCCATTACTCAAGCGCACTTAATATAGTTTTGTGGGCACCGGAAAGCCTTAATAAGATTTATTTTCCTAGACTTGGTATGATCGGCAGGCGAAAAAGCGAGGGCCACCCAATAAAGGAAAAGCCCGAGGATAAGGCCTGGCAGCAGTGGTTTCAGGGCCTATCCATGGAAGAACACGACCGGAAGCTGAGGGAACTCGGCCTCGACGAGGAGGACGTGGGCGAATTCAACGAGAAATTTGTGGGCTCCAAGAAACCAGACAAGAAAGCCGTTCCCCCAGTCCCCTAATGTGAGGCTAACCACTTATTCTTGCGAGATTTTAGCGTAATGGAGTAGGTTCTTGGCTTGCCAGTACAAGGTCATGCCAGAAACCCCCGACAACCAGGCCACGAAATAGTAAATCAGGGCCGTGTTAGGGTTGCCAGCAATGTGCGCCAGCACCCCCTGCACCAAACACCACACGAACAAAGAGGCAAGCGTGACGCCTAACACAAAAAAGCCAACGGCCCGACCAAACATAATCCAAAAGCCATTCATAAGAATCCCTATAATGCGGTCAACCCTATAAAAAACAACCCAAGGTTCTACATAATGAAAGGGGGCCATCCTTATTTAGGCTTTTCACCCCCAGATACATCATGCTCCGCGGGATTCTCTTCGACCTTGACAATACGCTCATCGACTTCATGAAAATGAAGAAAATGGGGTGTGAGGCCGCCATTGCCGCCATGATTGATTCGGGGCTGGAAATGGACAAGCGAAAGGCCTACCGGCTGCTGTTCAAGCTATACGGGGAACACGGCATCGAACACCAGCACATCTTTCAACTCTTTCTGAAGAAAACCCTGGGTACCGTGGATTACCGGATACTAGCCAATGCCATAACCGCTTACCGGAAGGTGCAAGTCGGTTTCCAGGAACCCTATCCACGGGTGCGCCCAACCCTGATCGGGCTTCGGGCGCGCGGCCTGCAGTTGGGCGTTGTAAGTGACGCCCCCAAGCTAAAGGCCTGGCTCCGGTTGGCGGAAATGAATCTCACCCACTTTTTTGACGCGGTCATAACCCTGGGAGACGCCAAGCAATTGAAGCCCAGCAAAAAGCCCTTCGAGCTGGCCTTGAAGCAATTGGGTTTGCAGCCCTTTGAAGTGCTTTACGTGGGGGACAACCCAGCCAGGGACATCAAGGGGGCCAAGAAAGTCGGCATGCGTACTGCCCTGGCGGAATACGGCCGGCTTTTTCCCGCAAGAGGGGTCAAACCAGATTTTGTGCTAAAACGGGTGGATGGCGTCCTTTCCATCGCGGACCGGCTCACCCGATAAGGCCAGCCAAGTCAACCAAAGGTTTTTATTTTCCTTTCCAGGTAATTACGTGAACACCCCCTGGTGGAAGGATGCCTATCTTCGCGGGAACCACGGAATTATCCAAAAGGGCACTGCAGCGCGGTTACAAGTGCCTGAATTGCGGGTTTGAACTGGCGTTCGAAGAAACCGAACCCCGCAACCGATACACCCGGCGGTTCTGTTCCGAGGCCTGTCGGCAAACCTATCTCAAACATTGAACGCTTGCCAGGCAGGATGCCCATGTCCACCACGAGAAAACACATAGTCAAAGGAATCAAGGAATATTTCAGGCGCAGCGGCAAGACCCGGGCCGTTCTTGGATTGAGCGGCGGAATTGACTCGGCCGTGGTTGCAGTTCTATTAGTGCAGGCGCTGGGCAAAAAAAACGTGACCTGCCTCCTGCTCCCAACTCCAAGCAGCAGCGCCGCCAACCTTGCGGATGCACGTGCCGTTGCCAAGCAATTAGGGGTTCGGCATTTTATCCAACCCATTTATGCGTTCACCAAACCCTTTACCCGGTTGCCCTGGAAGCAAACAAAAATAACCACCGCCAATCTGAAAGCAAGGATTCGGGCCACTATCCTCTACCACTATGCCAACACCCGGAACGCCTTGGTAGTCGGAACAGGTAACCGAACCGAGCTAATGTTAGGCTATTTCACCAAGTACGGAGACGGGGCCGTCGACTTGCTGCCTATTGGCGGGTTGTGGAAACGGGAAGTGCGGGCGCTGGCCCGAGAGCTCAAGGTCCCAGCACCCATCCTTGAAAAGGCTCCGACCGCTGAGCTCTGGCCGGGGCAAACCGATGAACGGGAACTGGGCTTGTCCTACACCCAATTGGATGCCATACTCTCCGCCCTATTTGACCGACAAGCAAGCCCAAAACAAGTAATTCAGGAAGGGTTTAGTCGCAGGCAGGTGGAAAAGGTTTTGGCGCGCGTGAAGGCCAACCAGCACAAGGCCGTGCCACCCCCCATTATTGCCCCAAACGATAGCTATGTTTTTAACCCTACGCAGCAATAATCCGTTAGCCCTTCAGTTGTTGTCGGGGCGGGGGAGATTTTAATGCAGGAATTCACCAGCGTGGACGAAGCGGACGTAACCAAAGCCATCGTTTCCGAGTATCTGAAGGAATTGGAATCCTTAACCGACACGGATGCCGTGGTCGTCGGTTCCGGGCCGGCTGGCTCGGTGTGTGCCAGGAAACTGGCTGAAAAAGGCCACAAAGTGCTTATCGTAGAACGAAACATCAAACCCGGGGGCGGCATGTTCCTTGGCGGGATGCTTATGAACAAGTTAGTGGTGGAAGCACCAGCAGACCGGATCTGCCGGGAAGTGGGCGCCAAGTCCTTGAAGGAATACAAGCCAGGCCTGTTCGTCGGCGACGCCCACGAAATAGCCACCAAACTGATTGCGGCCGCTTTTGACGCGGGTGCGCACATGCTCAACGCGGTGCAGGTGGAGGATATTATCTACCGCGAGCAAGGCATTTGCGGCGTGGTAATCAACTGGCACATGGTTTCCAGTTACCCCGATTGGGTTACTTGCACCGACCCCCTGGCACTGAAAACAAAGGTCGTGATTGACGCGACCGGGCACGCCGCAGAAGTAGCCCGTTTGGCTGGCAAGCGGTTTGGTTTTGAGGTGAAGGGCCACGAAGGCGCCATGTGGGTGGACGAAGCCGAGAAGGCAACCTATAATGCCACCCAAGAGATTTATCCTGGCCTCATTGTGTGTGGGATGGCAGCCAATGGGGTTTACATGCTGCCCCGAATGGGCCCCATTTTTGGAGCCATGTTCATGAGTGGCGAGAAAGCCGCCGAACTCGCTCACCAGCGCATCCTCGAGTTGGGCAGCAACCAGGCAACCCCCTTAAAACCAAGGGAACCGCTCATCCAGCACCGCTGACATGGCAGCGGTTTGCCTTTCCATTTTTCCTTGCGCACACAAGCATATGCAGCCGTTTGGCTGCGGTTTTGGGCTTGGGCGCGGAAACCACAGCCCGGATTACGGCAACCAGGGAAGCACCGCTTGCCACCACCCGGTTTACGTTTGACCCATCAATGCCTCCGACGGCCACAAACGGGATTTTGAGTCTTTTCCGCACCCGGGAAACCAAACCCAATCCCACCGCTTTAACCCCTGGCTTTGAAGGGGTTTCAAATACCGGTCCCACACTAAGGTAGTCCGCGCCCTCCGCCACGGCTTTTTGCGCCTGCCGTAGGGAATGCGTGCTTTTCCCGATTATTTTGTCAAACCCCAGCAAGGCCCGGGCAACCGACACCGGCAAATCCCCTTGCCCCAAATGAACACCATCCGCGTCAACGGCTTTCGCGACATCTGCCCGGTCATTGACCAGGAACAACGCGTTTTTTTTCCGGCATTGGCGCGCCAAAGCCTTGGCCAGAGCCAAGAGTTTTTTTCCCTTTAACCGCTTATCCCGCAGCTGGATAATTTCCGCGCCCCCGGCCAGCGAAAGTCGGCAGGCCTCCGCATAATCCAAGTCCTTTCGGAACTGCCGGGCATCCAGCACCACGTACAAGGAGGCCCGCCCGAATTTCTGCATTCGCTCAAAGCGGAGGAAACCCGCTGCCAGTTTTTCTTCCACTGAATAAACCCTGAAACGGAGCCGCTTTAGTTGCCGGCCCGTAGGAGCCGAGCGAAGCTTGGCTGCTTCCTCTAGGCACCGCAGGGCCTCTCCAACCCGGTTAAAGTTGGCCTCCAACAATTCGTCCCACGCGTGCCGGCTTCCCTCACTAACCAAATAACTCTGGGCGCCTACATCCACGGCACTGGCTCGGGCCAGCAACGCCCGCCGCTCGAAACAAACCCGTGAAGCTACCCGAGTCAGCTGATGTCGTAACTGCTTCAACACCAGCGTAGCCTTTTCCTCTTTAAGCACAAAACGTGCAAAGTCCTCAATGACCCGCAACCCCTCCCGTGCACGGTTGAGGTTTGCGTCCCAGAAACACAGAAATTCAGGGCCCATATCAAAGCCGTGAAACAAAGTTATTTAAAGTTAAGACCGGCAAATATATGGTCGTGGTCTTGTGAAATGGGACTCCTTCGTCAAGGTAGTGGAAAGCCTTTCCAGGGATGTAACAGCCAGGGCGCAGGTACCAGCGAATCCGCGCATGGCCCAGCTCGCCCTGGTGCAAGGCCCTACGAAGTGACCTTATCGTGAGCCTGCGAGCCGTTCACCGAATAGTGGCCGAATAAATCTCCGCCCCACCCGCGGTCACCTTCCGGTAAATGCGTTCAACCAGGAAACCGGTTTTCAGAATCTGGGCGCCCGTTGAGTCGACGAACAGGCGTTCATCCTCCCCTTCACGGAATTGCCGGCTGGAAACTTGGCTGCCCGCTTCATCCAATAAATCGAGCGTGATGGCAAAGCGTCCATCGCTGGTAGTGTATCCC
>Ga0209541_10007059_pt1 | contig 18960 bp, 15 predicted proteins | sample RifCSPlowO2_01_FD_184027 | JGI IMG/M metagenome (GOLD analysis project Ga0209541, IMG submission 184027) | Groundwater microbial communities from Rifle, Colorado - Rifle CSP2_plank lowO2_0.1 (SPAdes) (version 2) | ecosystem: Environmental > Aquatic > Deep subsurface > Groundwater | place... | reverse complement strand
TTCATGCTTCCGGTGGAAACCCAGGTCAACTGGGTCCCACCAGAGAACATGAAGCTCACTTCCCGCCGAAGCGCCGGGAGAAGCCAACCTCCCAGACCGCTTCGTCTTTCCTGCCGTCGTGAACGACGGTCAGTGGGTGCGAAAGATTCAGTCCGGTGATGAGACTGAATCTCTTGCCGACCTCCGCCGAGAGGCCAACTCGGCCCATCACGAGATGGGCCCTGTCGAGGTCGAAGGCGCCACTGTCTTGCTTAAGCGCCCCTTCGAGCGCCAATCGCAACCTCGGCCCCATTGGCATCTCTCCCCGAAAACCGGCGGAGAAGATTGTCCACTTGCGCGACCAACCAGCCTCACCCTCGTTATCACCGATAGATCGGTAGGCCTCCGCACGAGCGTAGGCCCAGCCAAGCCCCACTTCGAGATCAACCGCCGCAAAATCGTTTATGGCCGGCTCGATAAAGTAGATACCCTCAACGAGCCACCTCAGGTGCCCGACGCGATTGGTGTAACCGAGCGTCATGTCAATCTCTTCGCCGAGGTCAGTACTTTTGTTCGGTGACTCGGAGAGCCATAGAACGCAGTACGTCTTGCCACCACACGAGCCGGTAAAACTTGTCTGCGTGACGAGCCCGTCATGGAACACCGCACCGTTTTGGGGAGCGACGTATCTCGGCAGGACCAACTGCTTAAAGGTCCATTCGGCCGGCGTTTCTTTGGCCGACGGCTGGGAAGATTCCACCGCCGGAACTCGAGACGTACCCGGCGGGTCTGGAAGAGGCGGTTGATACACCACCTGCGCATGAGCCACATTGGCCATGAGCACCGCCAGCGCAATTGCCGCCCCGACGAGAAACGCAATTCTATTGATGGTCATAATGTCGAAGGCTCCTTAGGCCTTGGCCTATAGACGGAACCCGTCTGCATAGGCTTCTGAAGTCTATGATAGCACTAAAAAGCGCCAATGTCAAATAATCTATTTGACATTGGCTGCTATAAATGTCACACTATAAACCGATACGGATTATCCCCTGGAAGGAGGGCCCCGTGAGGAGGAAAGTTCTTTGTGTCTGCTTGGGTAACACCTGTCGTAGTCCTATGATGGCGGCTCTGCTCCAGAAAGAGCTCGGTGACGAGTTCAGGGTGGAGAGTGCGGGCATCAAGAAAGAAGCCGCAGGCCAGTCAGCCAACGAGCACTCGATCCTGTGTATGAAGGAGCGAGGGATCGACATCACCGGCCACAGGAGCCGCTGGATCGGCGAACTGGACCTTACCGATTTCGAATGGGTCGTAGGCGTCGGCCAAGTTGAAGTTGACGCGATCTGGGAATTCGTTCCCCACCACACCATCATCGAAGTGGTTGTCGCCAATAAAACCGGCGGCGGCGTGCCGGACCCTTTCCAGAAGGGTCTCCCCGCCTATCGTGAGTGCTTGGCCCTCCTGGACCGAGCACTACCTGCGATTGCGGACCAGATCCGCTGAACAGAGACTGGGCCTAGCGTTGTCAACGTTAGGCCCTTTCCATAATACGGACCACCCCCTTGTCTCCATCTACTTCTACTAAATCGCCATTTTTCAGGATCTTTGTCGCTATTTTTGTTCCAATGACACAAGGTTTCTTCAGTTCACGGGCCGTAATAGCTGCATGAGAAACAATTCCACCTTCATCTGTGATTATAGCTTTAGCTTTATAACAAGCCATCATCGTCTGAGGCCGAGTCATCTCTGTAACCAAAATTTCCCCTTCTTCAAACAATTCTATTTGTTTTTCAATATTTCTTTTATTGTTCAGAATCAACCGCACCTTTCCCGTAACTACCCCCTTACTTACACTTCTACCTTTTAATTCATTGGGAACATGATCTGTCTGAGGCTTTTTAAGCTCGTTTGATATAATTCTAAATTTTTGGCCAGTATACAAGACTGATCTACCGCCTTTAATCCAATACACATAACCACTTCTCCTATCAGACAAAACTTGTTGAGAAACTATTGTGTGTTCCCTTAATAATTCTTGTAACTCGTCATACGTATAGAAAAATAAATCATCTTTTTGTATTGAGCGCGCAAGAGCAAGTTCGTTAAGTGCATGGTCGGACTCAGCGTATAACACCTCCTCAAGTTCTTTACGCATATGAAACCGTAATTCTGCGATTTTTTTGAATTTATTCCACGTTTTCTCATCTTCAGCATGTTCAAAGTTTTTCAGCCTGACGGCTTCTGTCATAGTATATATTTTATTGAACTCTCTTGAAACTTGTATTATCTCCATCAGATCAGGATTTTGCTTATGAAGAGCCCTTTGCTTTTCTAAAACGTTATTGACTAATTTAGTATACTCTTCAACACTCTTTTTGTTTCTAAAAAATTCAAACCCAACCTTTGCTTCTTTTTCATGGCGGTTGTTAATAAAATACAGAACAGAGGTATTATTTTCATAAACACACATAAAATCATTCTCAAAAACCGACTGGCGGATATCGGTTATGCCATAGAGAGGCGGCATCAATTCTTCGGCCCAATATTCAATTGGAGCAAGTTGCGAGAGTTCTTTCTTACATGAATCCAAATTCAATAATTCAATATTTGAATCCAACTCTCCAACCGTGCCAAGTTCGTCATAAATCTCAACTTTGTATTTTTTCGCAAACTCCTGTTTGGAAAGATTAGTTATTACCTTCCCTTCAAAATATATAAGGCTTTTAGACCTCGCTCTCAACTCTTCGATGTTGGGAATTTGGCCACTCATGGCCTCCTCAAAAGTAATGAGGTGTGTATGGTTGGAAAATTTAGGATATCTATCTTTTACAGCGCGGGTCAATAAATCCCCGCAATAGTATTCTAAGTCTTGGAATCTATCTCTAAGATTAGTCGCCTCTTCAATATATTTCTTAGGAATTTGATTTTGATTAGCGCTACCAATCTGAATCCAAATAGGAAGATAGGACCAAGCCTCCACCATCGTATGAAATAACTTATCAAAAGACTCAAAACTAAAACTTTTTATTAGTGAACTCAACTCTTTCTCACATATCTTGAATTTTTTTACTATATTTGGAAACTCTTGTGGATTATTTATAAAAAAATTAAATAGGGGTTGAAGTGCTGTGTCCGGATTATTCATATCGTAATAGATATCAGTAAGACCATCTGAACGACGGATAAATAATGGATTGAAATGAGTCGCCCCTTTTAGGAGTTCTTGTAATCCTTTGTATTCTCCTCTATGCCAATACTCTATGACAATAAGAGATATTTCCCTTGTAAAAAACTTCTGAAATTTTCTGATCATCTATTTTTAAGTTTTAATATCCTTACGGCTCCTTGACTACCATCAACCTCCAATAGATCTCCATTTTTTATAAGACGCGTTGCGTTTTCTGTAGCAACCACGCACGGTATTCCCATCTCGCGACTGACTATTGCGGCGTGAGATAACAATCCACCCTGATCGGTCACTATGGCTGAAGCTTTTTGACACGCCACCATGAATTCCGGAGAAGTTGTTTCGGCGACAAGAATTTCTCCTTGTTTCATATCTTTTATTTTTTGCAACACACTCTCGAAGTTACCACCGTCATACGTAATAACATAGGCAGAACCGGTAACTTTACCGCCGTTCGCACTTATACCTTTTATGAGGCCATCTTTTTCTACATTTTTACTTTCGCTAAATTTCTTAATGGCCTCAAGACCCTCGTCGCCCCACACAATTACGGCATGATCGCCTCTTCCGAGTACATAAAAAGCCTTACTTCTTGCATCGATTATATCTTTCGGTGTACGCTCGCCATTAAACAAAGAAAGGAGTTCTTTATACGCGTATTGTCTTATCTCATCGACAGGAATAAAGAACTTTTTACTTAATCCGTCGAGCAACCTATTGAGATACGCATCATTCCCGAAAAAGAATCGTGTCAGGAATTCCCGGCCGTCATTTTTGAAAGATTCCATCTTTTTGATGTTCTTTTTCAAAACTTCATTATCGGTTTTTTGGGAATGCATAAAAGCTTTATCTGTATAAAAGAACTCGGCGTGAGAATAGTATGGGTAGAGACCGGCCGCGGTCTCTACAAGTTCTACAACACCCTCTTTGGAAAGATCCCCGAAGTCGAGCTTTCGTGCCAAAGCATCCCCTTTTTCAATATAAGCCCTAAAGTCTCTGTCAAATTCTTCGAATTTTTCAGAGGAAAGCAAATCCAATCCCGCATCCAAAGTCTCGAGAAGAACATCTTTTGGTAGATATGTAGTGGCAACGCCGTCAGAAAACACAACAAGCACTTTAAGCTTTTTATAATGGGTCATCCAAACATCACCCATAAAAAATCTGAATCCCCCAACCTGAAACAGTCTTTGATAAGTATGTATCGGAGGTATATCAATATTTGTCTTACTGCCAGCATCAGACTCAATTTTTTCTTGAGTTTTTACTAAGGTGGTAATTGGTCTACTTTGGGTTATGTAAAACTTCCCATCTTCAAAAGCCCATTCGATATCGCACGGAAAACCGTAGTGGTTCTCTATTTTTACTATAAGCTCTGCCAATTCGAGAATCTGCTCCTCATTTAATACTTGAGAGGAAGCTTTAGGCACTTCTATATCTTTCCATTCATTTCCGCCTGTTTGTAAACCAAACAAACCTCTTTTCTGATCGCTTACATTAACATCGATGATTTTCCTTGGATCTTTTTCTATAACATACGAATCCGGAGTTACTTGCCCGGATACTATCGCCTCCCCCAAACCAAACCCTGCTTCTATGATCAATTGGTTCCTGTTTTCGGTCACTGGATGCACCGAAAAAACAATACCGGACATCTCACTCTGGATCATTTTCTGCACAACCACAGCCACGGATATATCCATAGCATGAAGCGATTTTTCAAACCGATAAAATATTGCTCTCGAAGTAAAAAGGGATGACCAGCATTTCTTTACATTGTCCAAAAGGTCTTCTTCTGTAGTGTTGAGAAAACTATCCAACTGCCCCGCCCAGGCGTGCTCAGTTCCGTCCTCTGCCGTAGCGGAGGAACGGACCGCAACAAATTTAGAGTTGAGGGATTTAAACTTATTTTTGATTTCCTTCGCAACATCTTCCGGAACATCCTGCTTTTCAATAAGACCTCGTATCTTTTCCGAGGCTGATTCAACCGTATGTGTCGCTTTATGATCCACGGTCGCCAAAATAGAAACAACCTCCTGGGTCAGGTCTGTTTCTTCCAGAAACCGATCAAAAGTGGTTGAAAGAATTACAAACCCCTCCGGCACGGGAATACCGGCCTGCGTCATCTCCCCCAAAGATGCGCCCTTACCACCGGCAACACTCGCATCATTTTTGTTGAGCTCTGAAAAGTCTTCGGCAAAAGTCATGGTTAGATTAGTTTAGTAGTAATTCCTTAATCGATTTATTTTATCGTGTTGTCTAATTTTCTCATGCGCCTTGGCTTCAATCTGTCTGATACGCTCTCGGGTGACTCCAAACTCCTTCCCTACTTCTTCCAAAGTATGTGTCACGCCATCAACCAAACCATGTCGAAGCTCTAAAATCTTTCTCTCTTTTTCCGGTAAGTCGTTCAGAATCTCTTTTACTTGGTCGGAAACAATACGGCGCATAGATTCCTGCTCGGGAGAAAGTATTTTGTCATCAGCGAGAAAATCACCAAGCTTCGACTTTCCATCATCTTCTTCACCTATAGGACTTTCGAGAGAAAGCGTCGACTGGTCAATCTTTTCTATCGTATAGACTTTGTCTACCGGGAGATTCATCTCAGTCGCAATCTCTTCCGGCAACGGGTCTCGGCCGAGATCTTGTGAAAGTCTTCGAACAACCTGCTTGTATTTGGCAATTGTTTCCACCATGTGCACGGGAACACGGATAGTTCGTGACTGGTCAGCCAAGGCGCGAGTGATAGCTTGTCTTATCCACCAGGTAGCATATGTCGAAAACTTATATCCCTTCGTCCAGTCAAATTTATCCACAGCCTTGAAAAGCCCGAGATTCCCTTCCTGGATTAGGTCAAGTAAAGTCAGGTCCGGACTTCTGTTGGCATATTTCTTTGCTATGGAAACGACGAGACGCAAGTTTGCTCTGGCCAAAAGATTCTTCGCTTCTATATCACCTTTCTCTATTCTTTTCGCCAACTCTTTTTCCATTCCTCCGGAAATAAGCTGGTACTGACCGATTTCCTTGAGATACATCTGTATGGAATCATATGACGACTCACTACTGCTACGACCGTATGTATATTTCTTTCCAGCCAAATCTTCCGAGGGTGTTTCCAAAAGTCCACCTCCTTCCAAAATATCTATTCCGCTTACGGACAGTTTTTCGTACAATTGATCAAGGAAAATAATATCGTCCTCAACTGTTGGAAACTCTTTTAGTATCTCATCAAATGTAATATAGCCTCTTTCTTTACCTTTATGAACAAGCCGTGCCATGCCCTGGTCCTGCTTATCGGCTTTTTTCAAGGCTGGACCGGGTTTACCCTTTTTTACCGTATGCGCCGCACGAATAGCCAGAGATGACTTACTCTTCTTTTTCAAACGAACCTTTGGCATTACGAATTTCTTTGCCTTCTTTGCCTTTTTTACCAATTTCTTGGCACGTTTTCGGCGATTTTTATTCTTTTTTGATTTTTTATTTTTCATACGACTGCTTTACTTCATTTATCCTCTGCGATATTCGTTGACACTCTCCCAAATACTTTTCTATATCTTTACCGTCTTTCTTCTGCTCGGCTTTCTGGAGACTCGTCATCGCTTCCGTAAATTCTATTTTTAAATATTCTTCTTCGAGTCCCAGAAGCAGATACTCTATGTCTTTAATCAAATCCGTCTTTCCGCTGTAATAACTTTCTGTTTCGAAAAGTAGAGAATCTTTTTCCTTTTCGTGTTTTTTTCTCAGTTCCTCCACACGTTTTCCGAATATTTTATTCGCCCTCCTCTCTATGTCCTCAATGTCCATATCCTCCCTTGAACTTTTGCCCTCTTTTTGCCACATTATTATGCCCACCACTTTCCTCTCTATAGCCTCAACTCTTTTACCTGGTGGAGACTCCCCTATCTTTGATGGAATAATCGGGTTGTTGCCTCTAATTCTTTTCAAATCATCCCATAACGCTTCTTCTTTTATAAAAGTTTTCTGGGCTATACTTTTTATAAAGTGTGATTGTTCTATGGTGCTGGGAAGCTCTGCGACATATGGCAGAACATTCTTCAATATCTCCTTACCCAGCTCACGGGCCGGAATGTCCCGAGCAAGAAGAGTGTCGGTGTAAAAATCGATGATGTGTTTCGAATTTTTCAGAGCCGTCTTCAGTTTTTCCGGATCTTCCTTGGCTAAATCAGCCGGATCCTTACCTTCCGGCATAACGGCAAGTTTCAATTCCATTCCAAGAGAAAGGGCTAACTGTGAACTTCGGTTGGAGGCGGAGAATCCAGCTGAATCACCGTCGTACGACATTATAATACGATTTGAGAGTCGGCGAAGTTTTATTAAGTGATTTTCCGTGAGTGCCGTACCGGACGAAGCGACCGTATTCGTGATACCAACCTGATGCATCATGACCAAATCCATCTGGCCTTCAACTAGAATAGAATAATCTTTAAGCCGAATATCTTTTTTTGCCTTATCTGGCCCGAAAAGAATCTCCGACTTATTGAAAAGAGAAGTTTCCGGACTGTTCAGATATTTCGGTGACTTGCCATCATCCGCCAATATCCTACCGGAAAATCCAACAACCCGGCCGGAAGAATCACTTATAGGAAACATAGTTCGTCCCCGAAAAGTGTCGTAGTAGGTGTCGTTTGTTCCCTCTTTTCTTTTTATGAGACCGACAGACAACATATCTCCCTCCGTAACGTCTCGCGACTTCAGATACTCATACAAATCTCGCCATTCTAAAGGAGCAAAACCGATTCGAAAATCTTCTATGGTTTCCTTTTTGATTCCGCGACTGTGGAGATACGCCGAGGCTTCTTTGTTTTCGGATAGATTTTTTTGGTAGAAGAAAACCGCCTGTTCCAATACGGAGTGCAATCTCTCTTTTTCAGTCTTTTCACCTTTGTTATATTGGTCAAGAGTCACTCCTGCCCTATCGGCCAGAACCTTGAGAGAACCGATAAAGTCCAAACCCTCAAACTCCTGAACAAAAGTGAATATGTCGCCCTTAGCGTGGCAACCGAAACAGTAATACGAGCCACGGTCGGGTGAAACAAAAAAGGATGGAGTCTTTTCGTTATGGAAAGGACACCGGCCCTTCCAGTTCGATCCGGCCTTTTCCAGTTTTATGTACGACGAAACCAAGCTTACTATATCTATCTTTGATTTGATTTGATCAACAGATGAGGACATGATTGTGATAATTTTCAATTTTTAATTTCCAATTTTCAATCAATGACCAACGCCCCAATTTTCAATTTTTAAAATTAATTCATTGAAAATTCAGTGAAAATTTTAAATTGCAAATTGAAAATTTAGATTTCTATAGAAATCTGTTTCTTTCCTCGTACACCACCGGTCTAGCTTCTCTCATATCCGCAATCATCTTTGCCTTTCTGCTTCCTTTGAATCCCGTACCTGCAGGAATAAGTCGTCCAAGAATAACATTCTCCATAAGTCCCGACAGTTCATCCGCGTTACCCTTGATTGCGCTTGAAATAAGCATGCGAGTTGTATGTTGGAAGGAAGCAGCGGCGAGAAAACTCTTTCGTGAGAGCGAAACATCCGTAATACCCATAACTACTCCCTCGGCTTTTGCTTCTTCTTTTCCAAAAGCCTTGACTCGAGCATTTTCTTCCGCAAGGAAAGCCAACTCAACTATATCACCCTGGAGGAAGACCGTATCCCCCGGAGTTTTGACTCTCTTTCTTGAGAACATTTGTCGCACGATGGTTTCGATGTGCTTTCGAGACACCGTTTCTCCTTGCAATTCGTAAGGTTTGTTTATTTCGTGAATAATATAATTGATGGTCTTGTCACGGCCCGCGTACTTGAAGAGTTCATCTATATCGGCGGAACCATCCGTTATCATCTCACCCTTTTTAACTTCATCTCCGACTTTAACCAATATGGTTCGGTTGAGAGAAATCGAATACTCTATTTTATCTTTAGCTTTTGTCCTATCTTCAAGGTTAGGAGTAATAATAATCACTTTTTCCTTGTCCGTCACTCGCACTTCCGAAATAGTACCGCTAACGGAGCAGACAACCGCAGGATTCTTCGGTTTCCTTTTCTCGAACAATTCTTCAACACGAGGCAAACCTTGCACGATATCCCCGGAAATAGAAGCGCCGGCAGCGTGTTTTGTGTTCATGGTCAACTGTGTACCGGGCTCACCGATAGCTTGCCCGGCAACCGTACCGACAGCCTCACCCAACTCAACTACTTTGTTTCGGCCGAGATCAACACCGTAACATTTAACACAAATACCATTCAGAGTTTTGCACGATAAAGGAGATCGAACGCTGACCGTCGTAACTCCGGAAGCCTCCACCATTTGGGCATCCTTTTTTGAGAGTAGCTGGTCCTTCTTGAACAAAATCTTGCCCTCTTTTGTAACAATATCCGCTGACAAGAATCTGCCCTTTATATGCTTGGCTATAGGGATCTCGATTCCTGATATTGCGTGTGTGTCTATGATAACCCCTTCTTTTGTTCCACAATCCTCTTCCGTAATAATAGTATCCTGTGCCACGACGAACATCTTTCTGGTCAAGTATCCGGATTTTGCCGTGTTGAGCGCCGTGTCGGTAAGACCCTTTCGCGATCCGTGAGTGATAATAAAATACTCCAAGGGAGTCAGACCTTCTTTTGAACAAGAAATAATGGGAAATTCTATAGTTTCACCGGCGTTGTTTGCGATAAGACCCATCATACCGGCCATCTGAGTAATGTTTGTCATAGAGCCTCGAGTACCGGAGAGAACCATATCCAAAACGGAACCGTTCTTTGGCAATGCTCCGGGCATCAGTTTTTCAACCTCCATTTTTGCGCCGTGCCAAATCTCGGTTATCATTCGTAGGCGTTCCGATTTTGATATGAGACCGTCGTTAAAGTGCGTGGACACGCCGTCAGCTTTAGCTTTTGCTTTTGCCACGATACCCTTTCTTCCTTCCGGAATCATGACATCATCAATGCCCCAAGTAATACCGGAATGAGTCGCGTACTTGAATCCGAAAGTCTTTATCTTGTCCACGATCGGAGGAACATTTTCGATCCCGTATCTCTCAATGAGATCATCAACTAACGCCGAAATCTTTTTTCTGTCGACTTCTGTGTTTATAAAAGGGTAATCCTTTGGCAAAACGGAGTTGAACAACAGTCTTCCCACCGTAGTGTCGAACAGTTTACCGCCGAATTGGCTGTATTTTTCCGAATCGTTTGCCAAGACTTTTATTTTTGTACGGAAAGATATGACGCCCAGGTCATAGGCGGTAATAGCGGCATTTGGAGATGAGAAGAACTTACCCTCCCCTTTCTCACCGCTTATTTCTTTTGTCATCCAATAACAACCCAAAGTAATATCGAGCATTTTGGCCGATACCGTAGGATCTCCGCTTCCGGGCTTTAGTATGTTTTTATCGGAAGCCATTATTTCACGGGCTTCCATCTGGGCCTCATCGGAAAGAGGAACATGAACGGCCATCTGGTCGCCGTCAAAGTCGGCGTTAAATGCGGAACAAACCAGAGGGTGGAGTTGAATGGCATTTCCTTCAATCAAAATCGGCTTAAAAGCCTGAATTCCCAATCTGTGCAATGTCGGTGCTCGGTTGAGCAAAACATATCTGTCGGAAATAACATCTTCCAATATGGCCCAAACTTCCGGAATACCGTCTTCTATAAGTTTTGATGCTCCGCGAATATTGTAGGCTAATTCTTTTTGTAGAAGTTGGGAAATAACAAACGGCTTGAACAGTTCCAGAGCCATGTGTTTTGGCAAACCACACTGGTTGAGATGTAAATCCGGACCAACGACTATAACCGACCGGCCGGAATAGTCCACTCGCTTACCCAACAGGTTTTGCCTGAAAATACCACGCTTGCCCTTTAGATTGTCTGCGATAGATTTCAGTGGTCGTCTTTGGGATTGGTTTATTGCTCCACTAGCCGAACCATGCCTTATCGAGTTGTCTATCAAAGCATCAACTGCTTCCTGAAGGATTCTTTTTTCGTTTCGCAAAATAACATCCGGAGCATGTATCTCTTTCAATTTCTTTAAACGATTGTTTCGGTTTATGACCCGTCTGTATAGGTCGTTCACGTCCGATGTGGCGTATCTCCCACCATCAAGGGGAACCATCGGTCGCAGAGCCGGGGGCATAACGGGAATATTGGTCAGAAACATCCATTCCGGACGAATACCGGAATTAATCATAGACCCTATAAGACCGATGCGTTTGTTTACTTTTACCGACTCAAGACTTGAAGATTTTTCCAGTTCCTGTCTTAGTTGAGTCAAAAGCTTGTGTAAATCTATTTTCTTGAATATGTTATAGATCGCCTCCGCTCCTATGGATGCCTCAAACATCGTGCCGTATTTCATCCCAAAATTGTAGTATTCGACTTCGTCCAAAACTTTACCCTCTTGGATTGAATCTATCTCTCGTTTTGCGTTAAGAAGCATTTCCTTTACCGCTTCTTTCGTTTTTTCATCCTGAAGAGATTTCACTTTGGACTTGTACTCGGAATCTAAATCCTTCAGATATCTAGTCCTGTCCTCCTCGGAAACTTTTGTAATAATATAACCGGCAAAGTATACGACTTTTTCGATATCCGCTGTAGGAATACCCAAAACCATACTGATGCGACTCGGCATTGATTTCAAAAACCATATATGAGAAACCACCGTGGCCAGTTCTATGTGACCCATTCTTTCGCGTCTTACGATCGAACGCGTTATTTCCACTCCACATTTTTCACAGACGATACCTTTGTAGCGAATACCTCGATACTTTCCACAATAACACTCGTAGTCCTTGTCCGGGCCGAAAATCTTTTCGTCGAAGAGACCGTTCTTTTCTGAACGCTGAGTACGATAGTTTATGGTCTCCGGTTTCGTAACCTCGCCAAAAGACCACTCCTTGATTCTCTCGGGAGAAGCGATTTTCAGCGCTATCGTCTCGAAATCATTTGCGTCTGTTGTTGTTCTTGTTTTCATCCCGTTTAGAGTTTATGATTATTTATTCTAGTAAATTAAATTTATTATTTTTCTGTAGTCCCGTTTTGCCATTTCCAAAGTTTGTAAAACTCTAACGGGATTCATGTCCTTATGTTAATTTATCGCCACTTATTTCTTTCGACCCTTTTTTTATCTGAACATCCAAAGCCAAGCCTCGCAAGTTGTTCAACAGAACATTGAACGACGCCGGAGTATTGAGTTGGGTAATCGGCAATCCTTTTACTATAGAATCAAACGCCACCGACCTTCCTACTATGTCGTCCGATTTAATGGTCAATATTTCTTGTAGAGTGTGAGCGGCACCATGACCAAGTAAAGCCCAAACTTCCATTTCTCCGAATCTCTGGCCTCCGTTTTGAGCTTTTCCGCCGAGAGGTTGCTGTGTAATGAGAGAGTATGGTCCGATTGAGCGCATATGAATCTTGTCTTCAACCATGTGGTGAAGTTTCATTATGTACATGTAACCGACGGCGATATCCTGATCGAATGCTTCGCCTGTTCTACCGTCAAACAGTTTCATCTTTCCAGTTTCCGAGAATCCAGCTGTTTTCAATTCGGCCTTAATCTCTTCACTAGTAGCACCAGCGAAAGGAGGAACTATGGCCTGATAACCGAGAGTGTGAGCGGCAAGTCCAAGATGTAATTCCAAAATCTGCCCCAGGTTCATACGAGACGGCACACCGAGGGGAGTCAAAATAACATCCACGGGAGTACCATCCGCCATATATGGCATATCTTCTTCGGGAAGAATTCGTGAAATAACTCCCTTGTTTCCGTGTCTTCCGGCAAGTTTGTCGCCGACGGAGACATTTCTAAGTTGAGCAACTTCTATATGAATTCGTTTTATGATCCCGGAATCCAATTTATCACCCTTTTCTCGAGAGAAAATCTGAACCTTTATAACCCGTCCTCTCTTTCCCCCTTCCATTCTCTTTGATGTATCTTTTACATCGTGAGCTTTTTCACCGAAGAGAGATCGTAAAAGTCTTTCCTCGGGAGTAAGTTGGGTCTCACCTTTTGGTGTAATCTTGCCGACCAAAATATCCCCCGGACGGACTTCGCTACCGACCTGAACTATGCCATCTTCGGCAAGATTTTTTAGTTTTGCTTCCCCAACATTCGGAATATCACATGTGGTAACTTCGGGACCGAGCTTTGTATCGCGAACATTAACGATGAACTCTTCTATATGTATGGATGTAAATTTACTGTCTTTGACCACTCGCTCGGACAGAATAATAGCGTCCTCATAGTTTGAACCTCCCCAGGACATGAAAGCGATAAGCATGTTCTGGCCAATAGCCGACTGTCCATCCTGACTTGCCGATGTATCCGCCAAAAGCGCCCCCTTCTTCACTTTATCTCCTACAGAAACCGCCGGTCTCTGATGAAAAGCGGTAAAACCGTTGGTTCTTGAAAATTTGATCAGTTTATATTCCGTGTCTTTTCCTTTGCTGTTTTTTACTACGACCTTGTTTCCGTCCGCATGAGTAACCGTCCCCTCTTCCACCGCAATAACCAATCTTCCTGTATTTTTCAAAGCATCCCTCTCAAGACCCGTGGCGACCAAGGGTGCTTCGGGCACGATACAAGGAGTAGCTTGTTTTTGCATGTTCGAAGCCATGAGTGCTCTGTCCGCTTTATCATGGTTGAGAAAAGGAATCATCGAAGTGGCGATAGAAAATGCTTGATTTGTGGCCACATCGATAAAATCCACTTTATCTTTCGGAACATTACTTGGGTTTCCCTCTATACGAACTTCCACTTCATCCACCAAAATCTTTCCTTCCTCGTCAACGGGAGTGGCTGCATGGGCAATGGTATAGCCTTCCTCTTCGGAAGCGTTCATGTAAACAATCTCGTCGGTGACTTTGCCGTTTTTTACTTTTGCGTACGGAGTCTCGATCATTCCGAAATCATTTAACCGAGCATAAACGGCGAGACGAAGAACCAATCCGATGTTCGGACCTTCCGGTGTGTGGATAGGACAGAGTCTCCCGTAGTGAGAAGTATGCACATCTCGGACTTCGAAACCTGCGCGAGTTCGGTTCAAACCTCCTGGACCCAAAGCGGACAGCGTTCTCAAGTGTTCGATTTCAGCCAAAGGATTTTCCTGGAGCATGAATTGCGACAATTGGTTTGTGGTAAAAAATTCTTTTATACGAGCTTGGAGAGGTTTCGGCGATATGAACTGTACGGGCAGAGTAACATCCGTATCTATAGTGGACATTCTGTTTTGTATGTTTCGCTTTATCTGAGCCATACCCGTTCGGATTTTTTGCTGGAAAAGTTCACCCACAAATCGGACCCGTCTCGAACCCAGGTGATCGATATCGTCTTCAACCGCATTCGGAGTGTTGTTGAGAAGAGCGATATGGGAAACTATAGTGACAACATCTTCAAGTGATATGGTCTTTCTCTTGAGCTCGGCACCCTCCATTTTCTTACCGAATCGTTTATTGAATCTGTATCGTCCGACGGGAGAAAGGTCGTATCTTTCCGCATCAAATATAGACTGGACAAATTCGCGAGCGTTGTCGGCCGTAGCCAGGTCTCCATCTCGGAGTCTCTTGTGTATCTCAATAAACGCATCATCTGTATTCTTGCAGTGATCTTTCAATAGAGTCTTCTCGATTGCCTGTGTAGCAAACGCGTCTCCGGCGAAAAGTTTTTTAATAGCCGTATCGTCTTTTGCTCCCAAGACTCGCAACAAAGTTGTTCCGGCAAATTTTCTCTTTCTGTCAATACGAACATAAATCATGCCGTCCGCATCGGATTCTATTTCTACCCAAGCTCCTCGGGAAGGAATAATTTTCGCTCCGAACAGTTTTCGGCCTTTTACATCGGAAGAGGTGAAGAAAACTCCATAGGACCTCGCTAGCTGAGGAACGATAACTCTCTCTATACCAGAAATAATAAATGTGCCATGGGAAGTCATCAGAGGGAAATCGGCCATGAAAATCTCCTGCTCTTTTTCCGTTCCTAAAATATGATTTTTCAGTTTTACTTTAACCTTTAGAGTAGCTTCGTATGAAAGCTTGTTGTCTTTTGCATAATACTCGTCGTATTTGGCCTCTGCCAATTCAAAACCGGTGAAATCCAGAGTAAACTTCTTTTCGGAATAGTCTCTTATGGATGAGAACTCTTCAAAGACCTCTTTCAAACCTTTTTCGACGAGCCACTTGAAAGAATTGAGTTGTGGTTCGACAAAGTTCGGTGTAGCCACTCTGGGCTTCTTGAAACGGCCGAAAAATTTCTGCGGACGAGCTGTTGTTTGCATAAAAAATTTGGTGTTTAGTATCCCAAAAAACACTTATAATAAAGACGAAAACAGACAAAAAACAGACCCTCTTCCCAAAAGGCCTACTTTTTGTATTTAATTTTTAGCGATTGAAACGCAAAATAGTTTGAGAACCAATAAACCTTGTAATTCCCACTTACTTCGGTCAAAACTCAATCGTATGAAGTTAAATGAGAGTATATAGGAGCCCATCTTATCTGTCAAGCAAAGTCAAATAGTTTATCCACATTTTGACTTATGGCTTATAAATAGATACTATTCCCCAAAGAAACATGGGTCACTTAGGGCTCATGGTCGAGGAGGTTCCCGAATTGTCCGATTTGCCACAACTAGCCGGACGGAGATACCGTCCCCGCTACAGAGACGGTGAGTACCTGGTCATCCTCACCACCGCGAAGGGTGGTGTCGTAACTGGTAAGGGGTTGAGTTGGAGCGAAGCGGCAGATAAGGCGCTCGCCATGGAAATCGAGTTGGACCATTTACCCCAACCCCCAGACCGGCCGAGGGCGGCTTGAGCCCCGCCCCGCACACGAATGCGTCCCCGGAAAGAAATTTCCGTGGGACGCATTGTCATATATCTACCAGAAATAGATTATGGTTTTTATTTATGTAACTTATTAAATATTGTAGCAAACACCGCGCCAACTATATAACCCACGATAGAAGCTACCACCACCAACACAATAGACCGGCCGAGGTTAAAAGATTCGACTATATATGGATTATTCAAAGAATGTAGTGTCAATATAAAACTCAAATAAACATCTCCTAACCCGAGAGCCACTACAACAGACCAGACCAGATGAACCAGACCAGAGAATGTGCCGACGACCATACCTACTTTATGTGTATTCATCCCGTTAGAGACAGGTCGCGGCTACTCACCACTTCCCCATCTTTTAATTAGTTATAATGAATAATTATATCAAATATTGTGAAAAGTAAAAGCGACCGCGGTCTCTAACGGGATTCATATCCTTCATTAATAAGTACGGCTCGTTTCTTGTCTGGACCACCCCTATTATACTCACCAACTGTTCCGTCCGAACGTGTAACTCTATGACACGGTATTTTGGGATCATAATTCTTGCTCATAATATTCCCTACCGCGCGAGACGCTTTGGCGTTACCCGCCCGTCTAGCCACTTCCGCATAAGTCATGGTCTTCCCTTTCGGAATTTTTCTCACCACCTCACATACTTTATCCGTAAATGTTCTCATATTTGTTAGTCAATCGTTAATCTCAAATACTTTATTTTTAGAAGTGGCTCCCGAAACCAGAGAAACTTGTGACTTCGATACATCGAAATACTTTGCCAATGCTTTTGCAATAGCTTCGTTCGCTTTTCCATCGACCGGGGCTTCCTTAACCCAGACTTTATATTCAATCATTTTGTTCTGCGAATCATCCAGGCCCAAAGTCGGCTGACTTATCCTCTCAACCTTCTCCTCCTTTGCCCGAGTTTTTGCTTTAACTACTATTCTCACGATAGCCTGATTGTAACACTAACCCAGTCGTCCTCCCAGATTCCCTCTTTTTTACGAATCGATTTTTTAATCGACAATATGTAACTTTCGGACTGCTTGTGTGGGAAGAGCGCTGTCTCCCATTCTGACTTCCTCACCCCCACTTTCATCCGCACGAAACCGGCACCGTATGGTCGGGCGATTTTCTTTATCTTTTGTCCCAGCTCTTTCGGCAGATTGACAAAATGCCATCCTCCATCCCCCGGCCATCGCCAAACCTGCGCTTTAAATTTAAATGTCTTTTCGGGCATAACTAAAAATCGACACCGCTAAAATCCATCTGGTCTACAGGAATACCTTTTGATATTCCATACTTAACTACACTTTCAATATCACTTTTACTGGAGCGCTCAAAAAGAAAAATCCTCCCGCCTTCCCCATCATCTGCGCCAAAAGCCACGATCATTTTATTTTTATCGTTAACATCATATCCGTCCATATACCAAGGTACATCAGGGTCATCATAGTGATGAACCATCGATTTTTGCAACTCTTTTATTTCTTCAAGAGTAACCACTACTTCATCAAGACTTTGCCACTCATCCCTCTCGTATTTTTCAAGGGTAACGGCACCCAGCCTATCCAGAACAGTCAGATCAACAAAGGCCCCTCGCACAACTCTCATTTTATATTTGGTTTCGGACATATTTTAATTTTACCACACACAACTTACTGGAAATATTTTCGAGAAACATCCGCATGTGTCGAGCTTGGACTTGTCAACGACCTGAAGCGATGGCTCTTGACTAGTCGACACCGAGGACAGAGCGAGGTCTCCGCAGGAGAGACTGAGCGTTTTCGAGAAAATATTTCTAGTAAGTTGTGCTGCTAATATTTCCTAATTACTCCTTTTACTATAGCCGCCACTTTCAAATCATACTGCGGATATATGGGTGAATAGTTTTTGTTGGCCGGTTTTAGATAGACCAAGCCACCCTTTCTTTTGAAATACTTCATCGTCCAACCACCGTCCACCTCTGCGATAACGATATCGCCATCCTTCGCCTCGCCCCGCCTCTCCACAACCACGAGATCTCCTTCTTTTATCCCCTCGTCTATCATTGAGTCGCCTTTGACCTCCAAGAGATATGTCGAGTCTTTATTTTTTACCAGATACTCGTCGATATTCAAAGTCTCCGAACTCATTTCTTCGGCCATTGTTGGAATACCCGCTTCAACGAGGCCCAGGAACGGCACCTCGCCGAATATTTTCATAGGCGTCAATTTGCCCGATAAGTCTTTGTCTACCACTTCGTCATCGACGAGTCGGTTGATTAGTTTGAAAACAGCATTCTTTGACTTAAATCCTGCAAGCGCCATGATTTCTTTGTAACCTGGCATCCGGCGGTTTTTGCGATAGAAACCTATTATTTTATTTTTGTAATTTATGTAATTATCCTCGCTCATATTTTTATATTATTGAAAATGTGCTAAGCGACCTACCAAACCACCCCGACTTTGTTTCTCCTTTTCGCAGGCTCGATAGGTTAGAGAGTATAAACTTGTGTCGCCTAGCCTCCCTGGCATACGACATTCCTCGAATTATCTTTTTATCTATAATATCGTTCACAACTTCCAATTCTCTCCTCAACTCTCTTTCTAAATTATATTTGCTCATGATCTTTATGGTTAAACGATTAAATCAATATTCGCCCTAGAACTTGCAAAGACGGATGCAACTCTAGGCGAAATGTGAAAAAGAATCCGAGCCTTACATATGGTAAGGTGAGGATTATTTTTTACATTTCAACAACGAGGTGCGCCGTATGGGAAAGTTCTAATATTTAGTTTAGTGAACTAGAGTTCACCTGTCAATAAGTCGGGTGTGGATAACTTATTTTGAATTAAACCATATAACGTATTCTAGTCAATAGCTTGGACGCGTTTTGTTAATAATTGTATTGGCGAACGAAGTGAGATTCCCATGTGTAGTCTTTCGTGATTGTAGTAGCG
>Ga0209541_10007058_pt1 | contig 18963 bp, 20 predicted proteins | sample RifCSPlowO2_01_FD_184027 | JGI IMG/M metagenome (GOLD analysis project Ga0209541, IMG submission 184027) | Groundwater microbial communities from Rifle, Colorado - Rifle CSP2_plank lowO2_0.1 (SPAdes) (version 2) | ecosystem: Environmental > Aquatic > Deep subsurface > Groundwater | place... | reverse complement strand
TTAATCTCCTCTCTTAAAGAGCCGCATGCTGTTGTTGCAATTATATGCGTGCAGCCCTGCTCTTTCAAAGCCATTATATTTGCGCGGTAATTAACATTTGAAGGGCCGATTGTGTGGCCTTTTCCGTGCCGTGAGAGGACAACAACATCAGAATTTTTTATTTTTCCGAGCGTTAACGGGCTTGAGGGATTGCCGAACTTGGTTATGGCATTCAGCTCTTTTGCGCCCTTCAAAATCTTTGGGTCCTCCAGCCCTGAGCCCCCGATTATCCCGATTTTTGCTATTTGAACCACGCTCCATACAAAAATAAACCCTTACACAGCCATCTGCGCTTTTATCGCGGGATGGGATTGGTAGTTTTCCAGCTTTATGTCTTCCATCCTGAAATCGTCAATATTTTTTACGCTTGGATTTAGCCACAAGGTTGGCAATTGAAACGGCTTTCTTGCTAATTGCTCCCTGACCTGTTCAAAATGGTTGTGATAGATGTGGGCATCCCCCAGAACATGGACAAAGTCTCCCGCTTTTAAATTTGTGACCTGTGCAGCCATGTGCAATAACAATGAGTAAGACGCAATGTTGAATGGCACTCCTAAAAACATGTCGCAGCTTCGCTGGTACATCTGCAAAGACAGTTTTTCGTCAGCAACAAAAAACTGGAAAAAAGTGTGGCAGGGCGGCAAAGCCATCTGGTCCAGCTCGCCGGGATTCCATGCATTGACAATTATCCTCCTGCTTGTCGGATTATTTTTTATCATCTCAATTGCATTTGCCAGCTGGTCAATCTCCTTTCCATCAGGAGATTTCCATTTTCTCCACTGAACTCCGTAAACTCTTCCCAAGTCGCCTTCAAATTTGGCTTTTGGCTTCCAATAATCTGCGTTGGCGTTGTCAGTCCAGATTGTATTCCTGCCCTTATCCCGTGTTCCATGTAGAATTTCCGCCAGCCTTCTCTCATCATCAGAGCCCTCAATAAACCACAACAGCTCAGAAACAACCGATTTCCATGCAAGCTTTTTTGTCGTGATTGCCGGGAATCCATCTTCCATGTTGAATCTCAGCTGCATCCCGAAAACTGCTCTTGTTCCTACTCCTGTGCGGTCCTTCCTGTCGGTGCCGTTGTCAAGAACGTATTTCAGGGCATCAAGGTATTGTTTCATTTTTATCTTAAGCGGTAAAACTAGCTTATTATTTAATGTTTTTGGAATGATCCTTTTTCTTGAAGGTAACCGCTCACTTTCAGGGCTTTTGGCAAATTTTTTTGACTCTTTAAACAGTATTTGTTGTTTTCCATAGTAGTAAATTTTCTTAATCACTACCAAAAAGTATTTATATAACTACATAAATAAAATGCTCCGCATGAAAAAAAAAACGATGCGGGCAATATTCGCTGTCTTGTTTATTCTTGGTGTTGTAGTTGGTTACGTTCTTCCCGGTGATTTCAGGGATTTGGCCAGAAATCAACTGCAGCCAAACGTGCTCGATGTTCCGAAGAAATTTGGGCAGCTTGATTTGGAGACAGACTACTTTAAATATTCGGTCTTGGCCGAGACGGAGACAGGCAGCATTGAACTGATAAGACTGGATGAAAAGATTCCAAAGCATATGCATACTAAAGAAAATCATTTTGTTTTTGTCTATAAGGGAAGGGCAAAGGGAACTGTTGGAAGCGTCAATGCAGAAGTGGGCCCGGGGCAATTAGTTGCGATACCCGCAGGAGTGCCTCACAGCTTTGAAAGAGTTGGAGATTCCCCGGTTGAGATAATCTTGTTTTCCACGCCGCCGTTCATGCCAAATGACATTGTCTGGCTGGAAAAGGAATAAATTTCTTTTGACCTTTTTGTTTTTTGACAAGATTAATATACTCCTGTTGAAATTATATCATTATGAATAAGCCGTGGCTTAAGGAGATTGCCCGGGACCTTGTTGCATTAGGGAGCATCCCCTTTTATCTGTTAGTTGTCGTCAGGTCTGTGATTGGGGATTACTATGCTTTTGTTTATCAGATGGTGATAGCAGCAATTGCGATATTCGTCCTTTATTTCCTGATAAAAGACTCAAGCCTGCACGTAGCAAGAAGCCTGGTTATAACTTTTTTCACCAGCCTATTCTATAAAGAAATTATTTTTATGACATTTGCAGCGCTTGTCTGGGTTTTATTGCTGTTTGCTGCCTATTATGTAAAAAGAAAAATAGGGCACGTGCTTAGGGGCGTTGCAATTGGAGTGTTAAGCTCATTAATAGGGTATTATGGCGCTTTATTTTTGTAACCAAAACTTTTTAAAATAAGCATGTAATCCGATAGTTGTGATGGACAATGAGCGAAACAGTCAGCAAGGAAAACCAGGGAAGATTGGTAATGTTTTCCGGCACGGAGTGCGTGCACTGCAAGGAGATGGACCCTTTGATAGAGCAGCTGGAAAAAGAAACAGGGCTGCATATTGTCCATGTTGAAGTGTGGCATAATGCAGAGAATGCTGCATGGCTTGAAGATATTGACAAAAATCCTGACGGCTTAACATTCTGCGGAGGAATACCATTTTTCTACAATGAGAAAACAGGAAAGAGACTGTGCGGCAACCAGAAATATGAGAGATTGAAGGCGTGGGCTCTGGAAGGAAGAAACAATTAAAGAAATATACTTTTGGCTTATATGGGCTTATATGACAAGAAGAATAAGATTATTGCCTATATCATATGAAATGTTTAACTATCTCTGTTCTCTCCTGAGAATGCCGCCTCATGAGTCGGCCTACACTTCTATTCGTAGAGCGCGTAAGAAGCCGAAATTTTATGGAAGAATCATTGAAAGCCCTGATAAACCCTCGGCCTCAACAGATCCTGCTGGAATTGAAGACTTTAGATTAAGACACGGCACATTGCGTGATTTGATAATATATCTGCAGGGTGATTCTCAAGCGGTAGTTTGCGCACATCCGGTAGGCCATTGGCCTATATCTTTGTCTCAAAACAGAACACTAAGGCAGGGTGAACATTATTTCAGGGAATTGGAGTCCATGGAAGCCAGAATAGACGAGCTTATTTTTAGGACAATTCCAAGGGAAGACTTGTCGGGAAAATTTTCAGCCCTTACTGAGAGTAATTCATTTACTTTTTTCAAAAGGGATGGATGGCTGTTACGCCGCATAAACCACACATTTCGGGGATTTTCATCATATAATTACGGTGAGTTGGACGCTCAGGTAAAAATAAACCCAAGAGTTTATGCTTTATATATAGATAGGTAATAAGTAATGCTGAAACAGAGGTGATGATGAAAAACAAGCCGAAGGTCTGATGGCGGGAAAAACTGGTTAAATAATAGCTCAAACACAACATTTAAAACAAACACCGTTCTATTTATTGATATGCACCAGCAACTAATCAAGCCGGAATGGCTGAAAATTAAATTAGTCAAGAATGATAATCTCTCAGGCATAAAGGAAACTTTAACTAAACACAATCTCCACACAGTCTGCGAATCCGCCCATTGCCCAAACATTTCGGAGTGCTGGAGCGGAGGAACAGCAACGTTCATGCTGATGGGGGATGTCTGCACCAGGGGCTGCAAATTCTGCGCCGTCAAGACAGGAAATCCGATGAAGCAGCTTGACAGGGATGAGCCAAAGAAATTAGCGCAGGCGATAGCTGAGATAAAATTATTCGATTATGTTGTATTGACATCTGTGAACAGGGATGATTTGGAGGATGGCGGTGCAGCTCATTTCGCAGAATGCATAAGGGAAGTGAAAAAATCATACCCCAAAATCATTGTCGAAGTTTTAATCCCTGATTTCAAAGGAGATACAAATTCACTGAAAAAGATAGTTGATGCCAAGCCCGAGGTCATTGCGCACAACATTGAAACTATTGAAAGATTGCAAAGGCACGCGAGGGACATAAGGGCAAATTATAAACAATCATTAAGCGTCTTGGAAAATGTTAAAAAATTGAATCCAGAAATTTACGCCAAATCCGCAATAATGGCGGGCATTGGGGAAACAGATGAGGAAATAATCCAATCTATGAAAGACTTGAGGGCTGTTGGATGCCAATTGCTCACTGTCGGCCAATATTTAAGGCCTTCAAGCTGGCACATTCCGATAAATAATTTCATTACGCCGGAAAAATTCAGGTTTTATAGGGAAAAAGCAAAAGAGCTTGGTTTTCTTTACTGCGCTTCCGGGCCGTTTGTGAGGAGTTCTTACAAGGCCGGTGAGTTGTTCGTGAATAATGTAATCCGCGGCAGGAGTTCCAATTTCTGAAGGTGCATTCGCAATCCAATCAGCAATATTTTTATAATGAAACTTTAAATGAATATTCATCGCGACGAAATACAGGCTGAAAAAAGAAATCGGATTGTTTGAAGCCGTTCTCTATGGTGTAGGCATCATTCTTGGCGCCGGCATTTACGCTTTGATCGGGGTGGGGGCGGGCATAGCAGGAAACGCCTTATGGATTTCGTTTGTTGTGGGAGCTGTAATAGCCGCTTTTACCGGATTCAGCTATGCAGAGCTTTCTTCCATGTACCCGAAAGAGGCAGCCGAATATGTTTACACAAAACACGCGTTCGGAAAAGAAGCGCTTGCGTTCGTAGCCCAGTGGATGATGTTTTTTACAGTCGTCGTCGGCATCCCGACTGTGGCATTGGGGTTTGCGGGCTACTTCGGCTTCCTTTTTGGCGGGAATGCGATCTTTATCGCACTGGCACTGATAATCCTGATGTCTCTGCTTAATTACTTCGGCATAAAAGAATCTGCAAAGTATAATGATGTCTCGACCATAATCGAGGCGGCTGGCCTGGCTGCAATAATCCTGCTCGGGCTTTATTACGGGACAAAATACGATGTTTTTTCCTCGATGGATTTCTTTGCCTCCCCTGGCGGAATAACCGGCATATTGACTGCCACAACTGTAGTATATTTTGCTTTTATCGGCTTTGAGAATCTTGTCAATATATCTGAAGAGGCAAAGGATGCCAAGCGCATAATACCAAAAGCCCTGCTTATATCTTTAGCCATTTCCGCTGTTGCGTACATACTCGTTTCAATAGCTGCTGTTTCAATTCTGGGATGGGAGCAGCTGTCCAATTCCAAGGCGCCATTGGCGGAAGCTGCTGAAAAAGTAATTCCCCGCAGTTCTTATGTTCTGGCAGTGATTGCCCTGTTTGCGACTTCAAATACGGTGCTTATCCTGCTTATAGTTGGCTCAAGGCTCCTGTATGGGCTGTCGTCCAACAGGTCATTGCCGGGATTTTTCTCCAATGTTGGAAAACGAGGCACCCCTTATATTTCCATCTTTTTTATAACCTTATTGGCAGGATTAAGCCTTATCTTCGGCGGCGGCATAAAGAAACTTGCGCATTTGACAGATTTGGGCATATTTACTGTTTACATATTTGTCAACCTGTCTGTCATAGTACTGAGGTACAGGGAGCCGGATGCCAGGAGGGTGTTCAAATCTCCCCTCAACATAGGCAGGTTTCCGCTATTGGCTTTCCTCGGGGTTTTGCTGAACCTCGGCATGCTTTACTTCTTTGACCTGAAAACATTCTTATACGGACTGGCGCTTCTTCTGGCAGGCCTGATGATGTACTTCCTGTTCGATGCCAATAAAGGCTAGTGCAGCGGCAGAAGATTAATTTAATTAAAAAGTTTTATATACTAGTTACCCACTCAACACACTAATTCTAGTTTTTTTCTCAAAACGAAAAGGGCTAGCTCGGAAACCAATTTAAACTAAAATGTCAAAAGAAGACGAAACGATATTCGCCAACCTTTTTGCGTTCGCAAAAAGCTTGACTAAAAATTCACTGCTCGTCGCAGTTGGAATTGCTTAGCAATTCATGTTAAACTAAAATGTCAAAAGAAGACGAGACAATATTTGCTTTAAGAACGACGGCAAACAGGGAAGACCAGGTAATGGACTTTGTTACTAGCAATGCTGTAAAAAAGAAGATTGAAGTCTATTCTGTGGTAAGGCCGCATGGAATGAGGGGATATATTTTTGTTGAGGCGGCCACTAAGACAGATGCGGAACAAGCTGCATTTAATATTCCTTATGCAAGAGGCATTTTGCCCCAGCCTGTCAAATACTCCGAGATAGAGCACATGCTTGAGCAGGTAAAGCATGAGATGAATATCCAGAAAAGCGACATTGTTGAGATTATTTCAGGCCCGTTCAAGAGGGAAAATGCAAAAGTCACAAGAATTGATAAAACAAAAGAAGAAGTGGTTGTTGAGCTGCTTGAGGCAGCTGTTCCGATTCCGATAACTGTCAAGATGGATGCTGTAAAGGTTGTAAGGAGGGACTCTGATACAATGACTGAATCAGAAAAGGCAGCAGAGGCTTCTGAATCCGGGGACGAAGCATTTCAGTAGGAATAGGTTTTTAAATAAAATTCAATAACTAAAATCCATTAACGAATAATTCAATAACAAAATATACAATATGACAAAATACAATACAAAAATAATCCATAATTTTTATAAAAAATGACAACGCAAACTGTACAGGCACTTGTTGAGGGAGGTAAAGCTACAGCTGCTCCTCCGCTTGGTCCGCAACTAGGCCCTTTAGGTGTGAATATAGGCCAGGTTGTCGCTGAAATCAACAAGAAAACCAGCGTATTTAACGGGATGCAGGTTCCGGTAAAGGTAAGGGTAGATACCGAAACAAAATCATTTGATATCTCTGTAGGGACTCCGCCTGCTTCAGGATTGATCAAGAAGGAAGTAAATCTTGAGAAGGCATCAGGAAAGGCAAAACACGAAATGGTTGCTGATATTCTTATAGAGCAGGTCATTAAGATAGCGAAGATGAAAGAGACAGCAACTTTGGGAAAATCCCTGAAAGAAAAGGTTAAGGAAATTATCGGAACATGCCAGTCTATGGGAATCCTTGTGGAAGGAAAGCCCGCGAAAGATACATTAAGGGACATCGAGGCGGGAAAATTTGACGAGGAAATCAGGCTGGAGAAAACAGAGCTTACCGCAGAGGAATTGGCTAAGCTTGAGGAAGAGAAGAAAAGGCTTGCAGAAGAGCTTGCAAAGAGAAAGGCAGAATTTGAGAAGGTTGCTAAGGAGATTATTGCCCAGATGGCCGGCAAGCCCAGAGGGGAAATAAAGGCCAAGCTAACGCTGGCCGGAATTCCGGATGAAATGATCAAGGAGCTGTTGCCTGTAGAGGGCGCAGCCGCTCCGGGAGCAGCCCCGGGGGCAGCGCCGGCAGCAGGAGCAAAGCCTGCAGAAGCCCCAAAGAAAGAAGAGAAGAAGAAGTAAGGATTGTCTCTAGGGCCGCAACAGGGACGGGATTAAATAATGATAAAAGCTTTTGCCTTTGATCTTGGAGGGGTATTGTTCTCAGAAGGCAAAGCAGCGGCATTATTTAATCCCGTCCCTTGTGCTTTGGGCTTTTGCCCAACTTTCTTGACGCCTCAATTTCTTTCTCTGCCTTTGCCAGGCACCATTTGACATGGTTATGCGCTTGCGACATTTTTTATTACCTCAACATATTTATCTTGGCCATAAAGTATAATTGAATTTTTTATTATGCCCATTATCTGCCCTTTCCTTGTTTTAATATTAGCAATCAAATCCTTTTCTGTCATTTCTATTGAATGCAATGCTTTCGGCAATAACTCCTGTTTTTCATTTAATATTTTCTTCACTTCTTTGTAACCCTTTTTATCTACAACTGTTATTATGTCAATATCTCTTGCCACTGCATAGTTCTTAGTTACTGAACCGAATAACATTACAATCCTTCCTTCTTTTGAGAGCGCTTTAAATTCTTCTTTCCACCTCTTGAATTTGCTGTTTGCCTCGTCTGCTAACAAAAATGATGCAAGCTTGCATACATAATCATCTTCCAGCTTTAGCTTGTAGATTATCGACTTTCCTATTTTTTGGCTTTTGACTAAGTTTTCTTTCAAAAGCCTCTTGAATATCTTTTGCGCTCCAACATGGCTTATTTTTAACACCTTGCTTATAGAATTTGCATTATAGTAAGCGGCAAAATCTTTGAATAAAATCAACAAAGTTTCCCTTTCCTTTTCTGTCAAAGATACCATATTAACTTGAAGTTATTATATAGAAACTAGCAATTACTATATAAACCTTTCGCATCTTAAATCACCACTTTCTAGTCACTAAAAACCGAAAGATTTAAATAGAGGTAAAAGAAGGGATATTTACGATTACAATGAATGAACTAGGCAGGGTGTTGTTTAATGGTCCGGACGTGGGGAAGGGGAGAATAAGCTTAGAAGACACTGTAAACTCAGTACATATTGATGATATGCCTGTTGAGATTTATGCTGGAGATAGCGGAATCATAAGACAGATCGCTCGTTATTTAGGCACAGGAAATGGCAGATTATTTATCGGAACTCTTGTTGCATCATCACCATTTGTAGTTTCTTGCGGAGATCAAGGCATAACAGGCCCATCGCCTATAGACCCTGGAAACCCTCCACCTACACAGAACAATTACACTGCAGCAGGCAAATTCCTTGACCCGATTTCCAATGCAGGCTACAATGGCACGCTAATGTTTGGAAATATGCCGGGGACTGTCAGCGGGGGGGATTGGGCAGTGCAAAACATAAATCCCGGACAAGGTGCATTGGTAGTTTTTCCCGAAAATGGAGGTAATCTTGAGAGAAGGACACGAGTCAACTCGACGGCCGGACAAAATAGCTATGAGGAGATGTATGGTTTTCCTAATGACAGGAATCTCTTGGAAAGGTTTAATCAAATAGGAAGAAGAAACAGTGGTTTGCATGGTGAAGGGGCAGGCATAACAGACGGCACAATAAAATGGGCCGAATTTGATGAGAATGGGAGCCCTTTGCCTCCTCCAACAATTCATGTTGATGACCAAACACTCATGCCTATCTTGACAAAATATAGTACAGGTGATGGTGTGCCCTATACTAAAGTATTGGAAAATACTCTTAGTATTTACATAGGGCAAGCTTATGAGTATTTGCAAGGTGCGCAGGTCATAAGGCACCCTACAAGCGCTACATTGCCTGCTGATGGAACTCCAAGGGCAATTATAATGAAAGTCATACCAAAGCCTATTGGCATTACCGCAGGAGGGCTTCTTAGAGTATATGCAGACAGAAAAAATAACTTGACCTCCTGCACAATTGACTTTATTGATGGCTTTAGCCATTCAGTTATAGTAGCGGAAGCCTGCCAATGTGCTTCTGGATTGACACACAGCTACACCAGTCAGACTCCTGACAGTGTTTATAATGCTCCTGTTTGGGCGGATAAGCCAACAGCGATAGATATCGCATTAGGAAAACTGCAAAGAAAAATGCGCGCAGGGACAAGAAGCCCTTGGGATGATTCGCATTTATCTGCAATAAACCCTGCAAGTGTTGCAAGCGTCGCCGCAAGCTTAGATAAACCTGGATTCGGTTTAGTGCCTCCAGGCGGAAGATATACTCCACCTCCGGTTCCAGGGCGGTCAGGTGCGGCACAGGATCCAAGAAAACTTGACCCGAATTACGGAAGGGGAATCATCAGAAGGGAAAGATAATTTTCAAATCAAAAAGTTTATATAGATTATTCTAAATTTTTCTTATTCATTCATAAAAAGAGGGAGCATGAGTGTATTAAATAAGAAAAGTTCTGTATATATTGGGCTTTTTATTTTTCTCATATTGGCAATTCTCTCGTCCAATGCCCATGCCAGAGTGCCTCCAGGTGAAGATGGATGCGGAGATGGCAGGTGCTATGCCTATGACGGCGAGGATGTATGCACATGCCCTGATGATTGCGGTGCAGGATGCAGCCCAAGGCCGACAAGCGGCGGGACTATAAGGGTAAAGATGGACGTTCCCTCTAATGAGCTTTGGGAATTCTACTTGGGCGGTGGAAGCGGCTGCTCTATTTCCGTGACAGAAGAGGATTTTGGGCCTGATGATGACTGTTTAACCAGTGCAAACAGAGATGGTATTGTTTTGGACCAAAATTGGGGATCTTTAAGCGATGTAGGTGCTGATTGTCCCGGCTCTCCTGATAGTAACGGAGACAACCCCCAGGATGTGTTATGGAGAAACTGGGGTAGTATGGTAGACAAATGCGGAGGATCTTGCGACTTGTCAGGAAGCGGCTCCAGCTACAGGCCAAAAGGAGATGTGCTATGCGATGGCAACTGGTATTTATGCGACAATGATTTTCACCAGGGAAATGACAGGCCTTTTGAGGTTAATGGCAACCAGTATATTTGCACAACCAGCAATGATTGGGATTTTGCTAATAATATTTGCAGCAATAAGGCTACCAGAAACGATTTCGGATGCTGTTCCCCTTTAGTTGATTCTAATGGATATTGCTGTGAAAGTGATGAACAATGGGACCCGAGTACTAGTTCATGCATATCTCTCAACCCAGTATGTAATCCAGGGGAAACTAGAATTACTACCAATCCTTGCGGAACTAAATGCGGTGTCTGGCAAGAAAAATGCAACAGCCAAGGTGATGCATGGGTTAATGACATATGCGTAAATGAAGGCGCTTGCTCTTTTTCAAACGGAGACTATCAAACTCAATCATGCACTTTGGGAACAGGAACTGAAACAAAAACCTGCACTTCTTCATGCCAATGGCCAGGCGCTTGGGATACATCTGGATGCACTTCTGCGGCTAATTGCGGCAATAATGTCATAGATTCTGGCGAGGAATGTGATGATGGAGTTAACAATGGAAACTGCCCAAGAACTTGCAGCAGTACATGCCAAGACAATAACTGCGCAACATGCGGCAATAATATTATAGATTCTGGCGAGGAATGTGATGATGGGATTAATAACGGAAACTGCCCAAGAACTTGCAGCAGTACATGCAATGATAATAACTGCGCAACATGTGGCAATAATATTATAGATTCTGGCGAGCAATGCGATGGCTCTAATTTAAATGGGCAGTCATGCCAATCATTAGGATATTCAAGCGGAAGCTTATCATGCAGCAGTTGCACTTTCACAGGCTGCAGTGGCACACCACCCCCTCCAGATCCAAAAGGAGCGCATGATGGAGCTTCTTGCGGCTCAACAGATGGATGGACATGTGATTCTGACAATTACGGACAACCATTGGATGTTCATTTTTACGTCGACGGGCCTGCAGGCAGCGGAACTTGGGGCGGTTCAACTACAGCAAACCTTCAAAGAGAGCCTGCTGTTGGCACAGAATGCGGCGGCAATCAAAATCATGGATTTCTTTATGCAATGCCTGCACAATTTAGAGATGCAAATACGCATACAATCTATGCTTACGCCATAAACATAGGCGGCGGGAATAATGTACTGTTGGCCGGCTCTCCAAAAAGTTTTGGGCCTTGCCCAGTATGTACACCAAACACATGGTCAAATACAGGAAATAGCTGCGGGAACTGCGGAACAGAGCAAAGATGGTGCGGCAGCAACGGACAATGGACAGATCAATATCAATGCATAAATCAAGGGCCTTGCAGCCCTAACTCAAATCAATGTGTTGGCACTATATATCAGTGGTGCAACCCAAGCTGCCAATGGCAGTCAGCAGGCACAGACAATGATGGAGATGGGGTTTACTGGGAATGCGGTGACAGCCAATGCGACAATGCATACGGAGTTTCAGATGCAACAAAAACATCAACAGAAACAAGATGTGCTGACTCTTTGGACAATGACTGTGATGGAATAAAGGATTGTCAAGATCCAGATTGCGCTGGACTGCCTGGACCAGGAGGAGTAAGATGCTGCCTGACATCATCAAATTGCGTGCAGGATGATTGTGCTATAGAAAGCTGCGTATCCAACACATGCCAGTATAGCAACAGGTTAGCCGGCGACACCACAGAATGCGGCACTTGCCAAGCTTGCGATTCAGCAGGAGGAAACTGCGCAGGCATAACTTCAAATGATGGAAAAAATTGCGGTGACCAATGTACATCGTGCATTTCTGGCTCATGCACAAATAGAGTAAATGGCGATACAGCAGAATGCGGAACTTGCCAGGAATGTAATGGAGCTGGAGGAAGCTGCGTTGGAATAACCCGAGAAACAGGGAAAAATTGCATTTCTGACTGCAATGACTGCGTATCTGGCTCATGCAATGCAGTGACAAAGGCAAATGACGGCGCATGCAGTTCATTATGTACATACTGCTCATCTGGCTCATGCACAGGCATACAGGCATGCTATAGCGCAGAATGCCCTGATGGACAATTCTGCAATTCAGCAGGCTCATGCGGAGATCCAGATTCTGATTCCTTTGTATGTTTAACCTGTACTCCCGACCAAACTGCAGGATTTTCATGGACGAATGGAAATCACCAAGATGCCGGCAAAGGCTATGGCAGCAGTTTATTTGACAGCAACACAGAAGCGTGTCCTGCAACAAGCTGCGCAAAGCCAGGAAATAACTGCCAATGCTATGACGCCAGCGGAAACAGCATAAACCATAAGGCGAAACTCTTAACAAATAATTGCTGCGGCGATGATGCGAATGAATATTATAAATCAGATTACTATGGCGCAGAGTGCGTGAATGACATAAATGATTGTGTTTGGTCAACAGGAGAAGCGCAGGCATCTAATACAGGAAATGCGCAGTGGTGGTGCTATACGCATGAATGGTATGAATGCCTAGACTCAACAATTGGCGCAAAAGTTGGGGGAGTTACATGCGCTGGAATAATCGGAAACAATAAGTGGACTCCAAATTCACAAGTTCTTCCTGAAAATCAATACTCATGCACTGATGGAAAAGATAATGATGGTGATAGCTTAACAGATTGTGCGGATCCAGATTGCGCTGGACTGCCTGGACCAGGAGGAGTAAGATGCTGCCAAAGCGCCTCAAATTGCGTACAGGATGATTGTGTGGCTGAATCCTGCGTCTCGAATAACTGCCAGTATACAAACAGGAATGCCTGCGACTCAACAGAGTGCTCATCCGGATATTGCTATAACGGCGACTGCACTGACAGCGACAACAGCGAGTATGTGTGCCTGAACTGCGTAGCTGACACCACGCCTCAGGATTGGCAATGGTCAAACAGCAAGCCAACCAGAAGCCATATGATAGATGCTGGAAAAGCTTACTCTACGAATAATGATGTCTTCACAAGGCTTTTTGACAGCGCAGGCAATGCATGCTCTGCCTCAAGCTGCAACGCAAGCAATGCTCACAGAGGAAAAGGATGTGCATGCTATAGCTCAACATCATCTACTACACCTGTAAACAGGCTGCAGCCCCTGACAACTGGAAATTGTTGTGGAGATGACACAAATGAATACTTCAAAAGAGATTATTATGGGGGAGAATGCGTAAATAATCCGAATGTATGCGTATGGGGCGATGGCTCTGCTCAGCCTGCTAACTCTGGAAATGCGGAGTGGTGGTGCAATCCCGGAGACTGGTATGAATGCAACAACGCAAACATAGGAAATCATGATCCTCCTGCAGGGATGTGCTGCGCCGGAATAATTGATGACAATGCATGGACTCCAATGCCGGAAGTTCTTGGAGAAGACCAATATTCATGCGCCGACAACAAAGACAATGATTGTGATGGCGCTATAGACTGCGAAGATACAGACTGCTACGGAACCCTCAACGGAACTGTAAGGAGCCAAGAAAACAATAATCCAATCCCATCAGCTGATATAAGTGTTAAAGAAGACTTAACAACAGTCAAAACAACCCAAACAAACCTGCGGGGAGACTACTCCACAGACATAAGCTGCGGGACTTACAACTTGGTTGCGTCCCATTATGATTACGCCTCCCAGATAAAAGCCAATATACCGCTTTCGGCCAAACAGACCATAACTGAAGATTTCAGCCTGGTTTTGGGCACATCATGCGAGCAGGACTGCACTTACGCTTCAGACAACATAGTGCATGCGGCATGCGACGGCAAGAACGGCTGCAGCTTTTACGATGCCCAGTCAAAAGCAGTATGCGACCTGTCACAGCCCGGCTGGATCAGGGACTATGATGCCGACCACTATGTTGTTTGCGCTTCAGGAAGCCCAAAGAAGAAAGTTGAGATAGGGGCAAGCGTTACATGCTCCAAAGGCACGCTTGTAAAGGTCACCAGAATAGTCACATACAACGGCAAGCCCGTGAAGATGATAGTGGCAGCATGCGGATGAAAAATTACATTAAACAAAAAATAATTTCAATTACTAAAATCCAATAACGGATAATTTCATTACGAATAAAAATTCAAATCAAAAATATTAAAATTAAATTAAAAAAATTTACAATTCAAAAAATGAAGCATCATGCACCATTGCCAATCAAAAAGCCAAACTTCAAGATAGATGAGATTGTATTAATCTTCCTGGTGGCGGCAATTGCGCTGGCTGCCAGCTTTTGGGACAAGGGCGACGGGATTTCAAATATTGAAGCCGAGAACATAGCCGGCCTGATTATGGACGACCATGACCTGAGCTTTGTAAGCAGCGGCGTGATTGATGAGAACAAGCTGAGTGAAATCAAAAACATGGATTATACAGAGTTTAAGAGGTCACTCAGGGCGAGGAAAGATTTCTGCGTCTATATCGAAGACGGCAACGGCAACGCAATCCTGGCCAAGGGCTCCGGCAAATTAAACGGAGAAGGGCTTGTTTGCAGGGAATGACCCACCAAGACCAGACAAAATGTTTAAATACATGAGATGGCAAAACACAATCTAAGAGGATTATAGATGGGATTACTGGGCAAGATGGCGTTCTGGAAGAAGAAAGACGATTTTGGTGATTTGGGCAGGGACCTGGACTTGGGAAAGGAGTTTGGCATGGACACCGGGCAGGGGCCCTCTCCTGATCTCGGCATGGGCCTGGAGCCTGCTCAGCAGCCTTACCAAAAATACCCCTCATTCCAGCAGCAGGGCTTTCAAAATTCTTTTCCGGCGCAGCCCTCGTTCCAGCCGCAGCCATACCCGCAGCCCGCAAGTGACAGCTACATAGCCTCAAAAAACCTTGAGGTCATTTCCAGCAAGCTGGATGCCCTGAAGGCCTCAATTGACGCGCTAAGCCAGAGGGTGGCAAACATAGAGGCGATTGCAAGAGGCGAGCAGGAGGACCAGAGAAGGAAAAGGTATTATTAAGTTGCCAGAAAAAATTTAAACTATCTCAATTTTTTTATTTTAATGAACAAGAAACACATTATAATCTTCTCTGCAGCATTCATTGTTCTTTTTCTAGACCAACTCACAAAGTTTCTTGTAAGAAAAAATTTCCAGCTGAGCGAATCAATCCCGATAATAAAAAACATTTTTCACCTTACTTACGTTACCAACACAGGCTCTGCCTTTGGACTGTTCAAGGGCATCAACCCGTTTTTTATCCTATTTTCAATGATTGTGATTATTGCAATCTTCTTATATCTGAAAAAAATCACGGCAAATGAGAAATTACTGCAGTTAGCTGTCGGATTATTGCTTGGCGGCACGGTTGGAAACCTTGCTGACAGATTGATTCATGGCCATGTCATTGACTTCATAGACTTCAGGGTCTGGCCCGTTTTTAACATTGCAGACAGTGCCGTGACGATAAGCGTTGTGCTGTTGATAATCCTATTGTGGAAGAAATAAGGTTAAAATTCCTCAAACTCATCAAGCTGCTTCAGGTAGCCCTTTTTCCTGACGAAAGAAAGCTGCGTCGGAGTGTACTTGTAGATGATGTCGCCTTTTTCGCCGCCGCCGTATTCCCATGGCTCGACTACGCACACGTCGCCTTCCCTCACCCAGAGCTTTCTCGTCAGCCTTCCAGGAATCCTGCAGATTCTTGTCTTGCCGTCAAGGCACCTTACCCTCATTCTCGAGCCGCCAAGCCTCTGCTCGATGACTCCAAATGTCTGCTTCCCCCTTGGAAGGTAGATTCTGTAAATTTCCTGCTGAAACTGCTCCTGCCTCTGCTGCTCTTCTTTCTTCTTGCTCATACTGGTTTTGGATTGCTGTTTGTTTATATAGGTTTCTATAGCCGGAAATTCAAAACCCATATTTTTATAAACAAGCAAAAATTTCACAAATTATGGGAAGACTGAACCTTCCGAAAGAAAGGACATTCACAGGGCCGGCGCTGCTCTGGAAGAGGATTGCGGCCTTTTTTATAGATATGGCATTGCTGAGCCTGTTTGTCTTCATTCCTTTCAGGAGCATTATAAGCAGCAACCTTCCCCAGAAATCACTCATGGAGTCATTTAAAGTCATGGCAAGCTCCGAGTTCACAGGATATCTCCTTCCTTTCTATATTGCGATGTCCCTGCTTATGTTCCTGTATTTCTTCATGCTGGAAAACAAGATGGCGCAGACAATCGGCAAGAGAATTATGAAGATCTATGTGGTGGGCGACGGCAAGGCGCTGAAAAAGTGGCAGGTCTTTGTGAGGACCATGCTGTTCATCCCTGTTTTTCCCTTTGACCTGCTCGTGATAGCGGATCCTATATTCATGCTTTTCACCAAGTCCAACCAAAGGCTCAGCGAAATTTTGAGCAAGACGAGAGTTGTGGAAAATTACAGGCTTGAATAACAAGCTTAATAAAGCATTAAAGAACCCAATAAAAACAATTTCAATGAAAACCTTAAACAGAACTGCATTTAACAAACTAAGCCCAATGCGAATAAAAAATATTCAATGACGGAAATCCATTAGCAACAACGCACAATAACAAATAATCCAATAATAATTGCCCATAATCCATAAAAATCAAAATTAAAAAACAAAATGCCTGAAGAACAAAAAACATTTTTGCTGAAGGTTGACGTGCTGCAGAGCAACATACAGACGTCAATGAAGACCCAGAACGTGACTCCGCAGGAGGTAATAGGGTTTCTGGAGATGGCAAAGGACCAGATACTTGACAACCTCAAGCAGGGCAGGAAGGACATATTCCAGGCCTTCAAGAAAGAGGGTGAGCAATAGATGGAAGCGCAAAAACCTCAGGAAAGCTTCAGGTGGGGCTATTCTGTTTTTGTGCTGGTATTGCTGGCTATCCTTGGGTTTATTGCAGTAGGAATAATCTCATTGTTTGTTGGAGTTGATGTGGAGTCATTAAGCGGAAATGTGGCATTGATTCCCGTAGAGGGGATCATACTGGGCAGCGATGACTCGGGAAGCCTTTTTGAGACAGTGGCATCTTCCCAGGACATTATTGAACTGATAGAGAAAGCCGACAGCAATCCGGGAATAAAGGCAATCATTTTGCGCGTCAACAGCCCCGGCGGCACTGGAGTCGCGTCAGACGAGATAGCGACTGCCGTCAGGAAGACAAACAAGACAACTGTCGCATGGATTAGGGAAATAGGAACTTCAGGCGCTTACTGGGTTGCTTCGTCTGCAGATTATGTTGTCGCGAACAGGATTTCTGTGACAGGCTCCATAGGGGTGATTGCATCTTACCTTGAATTCCCAGGGCTGCTCGAAGAGTACAATGTAACTTACAGAAGGCTGGTTGCAGGAAAATACAAAGACCTTGGTAGCCCTTTCAGGGAAATGACAGAAGAGGAGAAGACAATCTTCCAGCAGGACCTTGATTTGATGAAAGATTATTTTGTAAGCGAGGTCGCCAAAAACAGGAAGATGAGCAGGAAAGATGTTGAAAAAGCCGCAAACGGCTTGTTTTACCTTGGCTCGCAGGCAAAAGAGCTTGGGCTGGTTGACGAGCTTGGCGGAAAGGACGAGGCCATAGCTTACATTGAGCAGAAGGAAGGAATTGAAGCGGAGATTGTGGAGTACAAGACAGAGAAAAGCCTGCTGGAAGTTCTAAGCGGCGTAATGAGCAAACAGTCTTTTTTTGCAGGAAAGGGTGTAGGAAGCGCTTTCCTCGATAAAAGATACGCTTCAACCGTCAGCATAACCACATAATATGTACATAAAAATATTAAAAATCACGGTCGGAATAACTTTGATAACGCTTGGAGTGATAGCCCTTTTTGTCCCTTTTATTCCTGGCATCCTGCTTATCCTGGCTGGATTGTTTTTGGTTGAAATAAAAATCGAGCAGATAAAGAAATGGTGGAAGAAGGTTAAGTTTTGAGATTTTTGTTTTGCCAAGAAAAGATTTAGTGATATATTTAAATTACAGTCCCATTTTTATCATTAAATTGAAAAAAATAGCCTATGTTTTTTTGGCGTTGGTATTCTTAGCCATAACGGCACACCATGTGTTTTCCATAGACACAACTAGCTTAAATATTTCAAAAATAGAGCCTGAATTGGTTTCTCAGCTTGAAAGCCTTTCTGACGAGGACATTATATCAGTTATACTAATTGCAAATTTCAAGCTGAATCAGAGTCATGCATCTAAATTAGAAGAGCTGGATGCGAAAATAACCAGAAATTTTACGCTGGCTTCTTGGCACGAAGTTGAGATTCCTGCCAAAAATATGGTTAAGTTGCAGGAATTGAATTTCGTAATCGAATTGAAAGCTGTGAAAACCGAAAAAGCGCTAAGCGGCAGTGAAGAAAGCGATAAGGAAAGAGCAAAGTCCAATGCAAATTATATTTTATTATTGTCTCTTTTAATTATCGCAGTTGTCTTATTTTATCTCTACAGAAAAAAATATTCCAGAAAATTACTGCCATTTCTGCTTTTGTTTATGCTCTTCCCGCTAGTAAATGCACAAGGGCAAAGAGAAAAGAGTTACACTTCTGAGATTTTTAGTTTTGACTCTGGCTTAATAACTTCTGAAAAAAAGGATTATGCTCAAAAAAATTTAATAAAAACCAGCTCATTCAAATACGAAGAAAAAGTAGGGCCGGAAGTTTATTCTGCTCCGGGCGACGAAGTGAAAGTAATTGTAGAGGTAGAAAAGCCGGATAACTCCCTTATGCCGCTATCAGAATACGGGGATGTAGAAAAATTCAGCAAAGGGAAGTTTCAGGCTCTTACAATCTCCAAGGATAACCTAGACGAACTTGAGGACATGCCGAATGTCAAGAAAGTTTGG
>Ga0209541_10007057_pt1 | contig 18966 bp, 15 predicted proteins | sample RifCSPlowO2_01_FD_184027 | JGI IMG/M metagenome (GOLD analysis project Ga0209541, IMG submission 184027) | Groundwater microbial communities from Rifle, Colorado - Rifle CSP2_plank lowO2_0.1 (SPAdes) (version 2) | ecosystem: Environmental > Aquatic > Deep subsurface > Groundwater | place... | reverse complement strand
CCCTTCACGACATCGTCCAGTCCAGCTTTGTTGCATAAATTCAAAAATCTTTCGAACCTTTTGGTGAAATTATTTTTATATAAAATTCTACCCATTTTCTCTCTGCTTTCCATGAGTTTTTGCAGACGATTCTGTTTGTATAAGAATTTACCAGCATTGGTATGACGGTTAAATGTGGTTAACTGATACAAAAGTCCGTGACATTTTCTGCACGCAAATTCCTTGCCATTTTCTGGAAGGTAAATTTTATTGACCCTCAATCCACATTCACATTGAAAATATGCTCTCTCCCCATATGTTATCTCTTCCCAATCTAGGTTTATTTTTTGGGGTTCTCTACCTTCAATACTCACGCATACACTAGATAAATCTGCAGAATCGTTTGTCCAATAATTAATTTTGAGACTCCCATGGTGACGATCCAGGAGGATGTCGTTCGGAGTCAGAGAAAAACTGTTTTCGATAAATAAATCGGTATTCATATATAAAACAATAGCAGAGTACCCATCTTTTTGTGAATAATTAACCATTTGTCAAGGATTATATAAAAAAATTAAAAAAATTTTCAGGACCATTGATTTCCAAAAACAGAAAAATAACCAAATCCGTTTTTGGAGTCCGCCAGCCGTCCCATAACCCTATCATATCTCCAAATTGACTGCCTTGAAGCTACTAAATCACCCCCCGGATGCCCCTATCGTCTTATAACCCCCATACCTACCACTTGATTGGTAATGAAGGTTAGGTCGATATATAAATCTTCAAAGCAATACGAGTTGTCCCTCGTGTGAATTTAGTCTATTAAATTAATCATTATGAAATCTATTAGAGAAGTATTAGAAGGGCCGGAGATTTCCAACTACATGGGCTCGGAAAAAACACGAGCACTTGTAGAAGAAGAAATTGTTCGAAGGTGGGGTCAAGGTGAGTTAAAAAACTATGATCCACTCCGTTCGGCACTGACATTCAAGAATTGGATGCAACAAGGGATGGTTCCCAAAAAAGGCGAGAAGGCCATCCGGTCTTTTGTTGTCTTGGAAAGCAGAGACAAGAAAGATCCGAAAAAGGTAGTTAAGCGCATAAAGAGCATCTACCTATTCTATTATCGGCAAGTTCAAGAATTAGCCCCAAGATAATATGAAGAAAATCATGACAGTTTCGTATCAAAATAGACGAGGAGTTCAGGGAGATCTGCCTACAGCACCGAAACTTACACTAGCTAACCGTATTCTGAAGAATATAGGCGGATTCTCAATTGGAGACAAGGTCTTAGTAGAATACTCGTCGAACTTAATTATTATTAGCAAATTAACTTAAAATTATGAACACAAAATATAAAACAGATCCGATAGAGGAAGAAATAGTGAAAAATACTGGCACCTTTAACCTCACAGCAATAGTAGAAAAAGATATAGCCATGATTAATGCCTTCAAGCATATTCCGAATTTTATCGCCTTCAAAACAACCTTAAAAATGGGAGAAGAAGTGGTAGGAATTGGAACCGGTGCGGCCGTACTTAACAGATTGAATAAATTCGTAGAAAGGACAGTACGCTTTGCTTATAATGCCAGCCTTATAGATGCCATGGTCAGGTCAACGAAAATACTTGATGCATTATATATCATGCCAACCAATCAGAAAGAAAATGAAGTCGATTTGGAAGGCAGAGACAAGCAAGCGTTCTATGGCGACGAGGATATGCCCCAGTTTGCGAGCCAGAAGCAACGCGCGTTCCTTTCTCAGCTCCTCGAAAAAAGTAGCAACTCTTCCAAGGGAGAATATCTTAATCATTTGAATTCACCTTACCTTTCACGATTCGATGCATCAGAGATGATAAGTTCTCTGTTGCCGATGAAATAACATTATTAAATTAACAAAAACACTATGAACACAACTAGAACGGCAATTGCGAGCTTCGAGGAACCGAGGCGAAATTACTGGCCTCTAAAGTATCTGGGTGATACTCCTATGATAACTCAAAATCAGAAGGAAAAACTAACTGCCTTGATATATCAAAATATTTTTGAGGACCACGAGCGTGAGCTTAGGCTATCTGAGCTCGAGGACCTTACACAAGCGGATGCGGACTATGCTCTGTACCAATTCTCAACCGGGCAATGGTCATAATAGGAAAGACAAACAACACTAGCAGTATTTCTATGGTAAGAAATACTGCTTTTTTTGTGCTGGTATTTGCTTATTAAAATTAGTATAATGTACAGTATAAAATTTAATAAAAGATAACCTAACCCCCTAGAAACCTTTAGTTTATAGGATATGGTTGTTAAACACCGCTAAAGTGTAAAAAACTCCTCGTCCAGAGTCACTTTAGCGGTCATAGCTGGAAACGGCTATGGGTGGATCGAAAGATTCATCGCAATGGGCGGGGAGCTTTTTGCAACCCACTCAAAATAAAAACCGCTAAAGTTTATGAAAAATATAATAATTACGTTTGCATCTTTGCTAGTCCTTGTTATTCCATCCGTCTCATCTGCGATGCCACCTTCGGGGTTTGGATATAATGATCCAATTCAGGTCCAACTGATACCACCTTTCGGCGGTTATCCAATTCAAGGTTTAGAAAATGGTCTCTCTAATATCAGCGATGCCATAAAAGCACAAACGAAAGCACTTCTTGATGCTCAAAGGCAACAACAAATTGCAGCACTTAATGCAAAATGTGTGAGCGATGTGACTGCACAAGTTCGCGCCAAAGACGGGTCCATTGAGACTCAAAAGATGATAGACGATTTCATTTCCAAAAATTCTACAGGGGGTGATCCTGGAAAAATGCAGGCTGCAGCTTCACACCTTAATTACCTCTACTCCTTTATCAATTCTCAAAATACTCAACTACACAATGTGCTTATCAAATCTTGTGCCCCCTGCCCCTCTGGTTATATTAAATCGGCTGGTCAGTGCATGACACAAAATGAGTTATGCGTGGCAAAGCAGGGTCCTAATACCGAGATGCAAACCTACAATTCAACGACTGGTGTCTTTCAGTGTAAGTGTGTCTCAGGATATACCTGGGATGCCACAAAACCCGCTTGTGTGGTTCAACAAGTTCAGCAATCTATTCCGATTTCAGGAACTCAGTGCAATGGAAAATTATGGAATTCTTGCCCAATAGGACAGGAATTCTACTGCCCATCTACCGGTGATGCACAATGCTTGATTGATCAACCAGTAGTTATTGGCAACAGTGATTCAAGTGTAAAAAGTGGTAAAATCACAGACTCTAAAATTTCTAAAAAGGATACACCTGATATAACTAGTCAAAAAGGAGACTCGAAATCACCCATTCTATTGGTCAAAAAAGAAACCAAAAAACCTAATATCGTTAAAACTGAGCCAAAAGAGGAAGCCAAAAAAACTAATCCTGAACCTCCAAAGAAAATAAAATGGTATCAAAAAATCTTTAGTTGGTTTTGGTAGAAATAAATCATGATTTTGCCCTTTACTATTGACGAAAAATTTATTACTATACCTTGTATATGGCATTATTCGGAGGAGAAAAACCAAGGGTAGCGACAGGGGGGGGTCCGGTAGCACCTGTGGTTCCTATTGAAGCAGCTCAAAAAGGAGTCAAGCAGACTTTACCTGAATTGGAATTGAGAGAGATACAAAAATCGGCACAGCCTATTGGACAAGAGGGTGGCAGTAAAAAGAAAATCGAAACTATTAGACCTTGGAATAATTACACAATCGTTACCATTGAAGGGATAGATGGTATTAAGATTTTTGACGAAGATGCCAAATCTATTGAAGACTTTAAGCCACCATTGAATAGTAAAAAGATGGTAATAAATTGGCGAGAAGAGAGAGTGAAGCAAAAGATCGGTAAATCATACATTGGTAAAGATACTGATACTGATCAACAAGATTTAAGAATTTCCCAAGTTCCTCTTGAACTAAGAGCATTTGCAAAAAAGGTTCTCGACGGCATATCAGGGCAATACTTCAAATTAGAAGAACAACAGAAATTAACAGAATTATCTGCATCTGAGCTTACTGTTTTGTCAGATAAATACGTAGTACTAGCTTCAAAAGAAGGCGGTTTTTTTATTTTTGTAACAAAAAGTGATAAGGGAGTAACTCTTTCTCCTAAAGACTGGAAAAGATTAAATCCGACTGATCCAATACCACCAGAATTAAGCAAAGAAGTAGAAAAATTGCTTGGAGAAAATGAAGGATATAAACAACTTAACGAATCTCATTATGCTCTTATTACTGATGTGGGTATAAATATTTTTAACACAGCAGATGCTCAAGGGTCACCAGTATTCTCTGAAGGTATTCCTTCCGTCGAGCGGAATATGACCACAGATCCTTCCAGCCCAAATGTAATTTATTACTGTCAAAGCAGTAATCCTAGAAGTGTCGTGCGTCTTGATTTAAATGGAGAATCGAATACATGGAAACCTGTTGCTGCAGAATTTCCGAAGAAATATGAAAGTGTCCGAAATCTTCAATTAGATCCGACTGGGAACTTCTTTTTATTCTATTCAAAAGAAGATTTAGTTGTAGTAACCAAGGACACCTTAGATGAAGTAAAAAGAGTCCCGAATCTAACTCAAGTAAATTTTGACTCACAAGGGAGAATACGTGCAGTAGATAAGGACGGCCACCTTGTTATATACGAACCGAATTTTAGTGAAGTTGCGCAAGAACTTGATAAATGGCGAGTAGCGAGATTAGCTGATGGAATTCAAATACAAGACATTTTTGACTTACAAGCTTCTAAGAAAAAACAAAAAGGTGGTGAGAGTTTGGAGTATTTAGACCCCCTGCGAACAAAATATCAAGAACAATTTATTGACGTGCTTTCAAAAATAACTACGGGGGAAGGTGTTATGCAAGTAAGACAGGGATTTATTAAACTACGAGAAGCATTACGATCACAGGGTCTTAAACCAAACGAGATTACTTTTATTATCGAAGGGCTCGAAGAGCCTATAACTGTCAAAGAAAAAGAATTTGCAATCAAAGGTACGCAAGATTCCCTTACTTTTATAAGAGCAAAACTGGCTAGTGGTCTTTCTATTACCTCTGTAGGAGAGGCACGCGCTGAGATGGAAAAAGTAAAAGCCGTGGAAGCATTATTAGAGGGAGATTTTCGACACGAAGTTCAAGAAGTTGCATTAGAGCTCGAACAAAGATCTTTAGAACTTTTCCGACAGCGTGGCGGAGAAATTATAAAAGACATTTCTGGATTAGTTGAGAGAACTAGAATAGATCTTGAAGGTTTTACTAGTAAAATGCAGATGGATGATTGGCTAGAATTTCGCTACCCACAACTGAAATCAAGGTTAGGTTCTTTACTTAGAGATGTGCCGTTGGAAGCGGATGAAGCATATAAAGCTATAGTTGCAGCTCGAGAGGAATTACAAAGAATTGCTTCCACTTATGAGGAAAAATTTAAGCAAGAATATGCAAAAGTCAGAGAAAAAGCTTCGGAGCGAATAGGGGCAACTGTAGATATTTTAGCCCAAGATGTTGATGGACTTATTGAGCGTTTGCAAACTAGAGGTTTTACTAGTCGAACAGCGGCAGAGCAGTATCTGTCTTCAAGTGAAGCGAAAAAAGCACTGGAAGCTGAGATCGCCGGATTAGCCAGTGACAATCCTGATCTAGCAAAAGAATTAGAACGAGGGTTGAAAGTAAGAATTTCTAATACTCTAACAGAAATAGAGCGAGGTGCACTTACTCAAGTTGCTGAGACGGGTCAGCAAATGGTTTTATTGGGTCAGACTTCTTTCCCTAAATGGGAAGCAAAAGTTAAAGAACATGTAGAACGCAAATTTGATGTAACTTTCGAAGAAGATGTAAAAACACATGGTCCAGGCGTAAAAGCCGGAGATATCTTGGGAGATGTTTCTATTTCAATTCGTACCTCTACAGGAAAAGTGGAACAGGTTCGGCTCTATGAAGGGTGGCAGGATGAAAACGAATGGCGACTTGGGCTTCTTGCTTATCATGGAGAATCCATCCCTCCTTCATATTTAACTGCTAAAGAATTCAGCCAAGTAAAAAGAGAATATGGCGATTGGGATAAAGATGAAAAATCTAAACTTAGAAAAGATCTACAAAAAGAAAGAGATACCCTTAAAGAGATTTATTCGAGACGACAGAAAATAGGAGAAAGAACTCCAGACGTGGATAATCCATGGCAAGAAGAATACAAAAAACAACTACAGGTATACGCAACATTTATTACCGAACATCATATATCTCTCTTGAGACGTATTGATCAAATAAAAACAGAGCCAGAAATAGAATACACAAATGGCAAAGGATTTGTTCCTGAATGGCAAAGTCATTGGGTTATGGATCCACAAACCGAGACTGATTTAGAAGAAATGGCCAAAGCATTGAAGATGCAGTTAGACTTGCAGGAAGGTCTAGTCAATTTAAAAGGACATGCGGGAACCGGAAAGGATGTACGTATGAAGATGTTTTGCGCTCTTACGAAACGCCCTTACTTTGGTATTGATGGAACTAAATGGACTACCGAATTTGAATTATCAGAAGATGTGATGCTTGAATCTAAAGATGGAGCTTCTCAGACAGTAAAAGTTCCTTCTGCGGTATTGAATGGTATTACTACACCAGGAGCAGTTGTTTATTTCAACGAGTTTAATGCTATGCCAGAACAAGCGCAGATTTTCCTCCACGCTCTTATGGATGAAAAACGTTCTTTAACACTAAAAACGAGTTCTGGTAAAACTATCCGGGCATTACCAAATGTCTTGCTAGTTGGTTCCATGAACCCAGGATATCCGGGAATATTCGATCCGCAATTTGCTACACGAAGCCGAATGGTATCATTGGAAATTGGATATCCGCCTCTTACACGCAAGCCGGATTCAGGAGATAGAAACCCTAATCCGCCGTATGATGCTTCTGAAGCATTACGTATCGCTCGAGGTGTTGATTCTCTTGCTGATCTGACATATGAGGCCAGTCTTGAGCATAACGAATATGTGAAGATATGGGACAAATATATCAATGGTATAGAAAATGGCGCACAGGATCCAACAGGAACACAGAAATTCGATATAGATACTTCTCTTGCCCTTGTGCAATTTGCAAATAATCTGCGAGAAAACTTTATTAAAATCTTTGAGAAGAGTCGCGAAGCCCGAAATGCCTTACCTGTTTCTCAGCCTATAACTGGTCGAGAATTGCGTCGTTGCGCTTATGCTTTAAGTAAAATGACACCTGCAGAAAAAGTTACAGCAAACCCAGAAGTGATTGCTAGAAGTCTTCTTGAAAAATATTTCTTAACTCATATCGACAAAAAGGAAGATCAAGACAAGATTCGCACAGCGATGAATACTTGGACTTCTAAAAAACGTGTAAGAATATAAATTTATGCCAGAACCTCGTCCTGGTCAATCTATAGGATCATCTCCCAAAAAATCACCAAAACTCACTCGTGAGATGCTTTTTTTAGCAGAACAGGCTGCTGAAGGCAGATTAAAAGTTCTTCCTGGTAAGGAATGGTCCTTGCACTATCCAGTAGATCAAGCAACTAGAGCACAAAAACTCCAGGGCTTGTTGGATGGTAAATATAAAGCGGTAGAAGTTGCGCATGATATTAAACCCGATGCGCTTTTTTATAATGCAGAAGATATTCAAACGGAAGGGTTAGAAAAAGTCAGTGGACGTATCCGAGATCTTTCAGCGTTCATTACTCATTATGACTACCCACGATTTGCTCAATTCGTGGAAGGTATGCGAGGTCATGATATCCCATTAGAAGATCTTGATAATCTATATAGCGATGTGACTCAAGCAAGAGTTCAGAAAAAAGTAATGGACTCCTATGGACACACAGGACGAAAACAGATGGAAGAAGCTTTAAGAACTGAAGCAAGTAGAACGATCGAAAACATAGGAAATCTTCCAAGGTCCGAGAAGGTATTAAAAGCACTTAAAGTTAACTGGTTAAGTGAAGATATGAGTCTTGTTTCTATGGCAGAACGAGATCGTGTTATATCTGAACTTTCGGGAGACGAACGAAAACTATTTCAAGATCTTCAGTCGTCTTATCGCGACTATATACAGAAAGGAGACGAAAATGGGTATAAAAAACTAACTGATACGGTACGAGAGGGTTTGCCAACAATTCAAAAGGAAGCTCAAAGAGATAAGAGTGACAAGCCTAGTGAAAGTATGCAAGAGCTCGAAAAAGAGCTGGAAGAATTAAAAGAGCAAGCCGTTCCTCCAGGAGCTCCAGAAGATCCGGCTATTCCACCCGAAGATAAAGACGAATATCACACACCACCTCCGACCCCAGGTGAGTCAAAAGAAAAGATGCAGGTAAGACCAATTTTTGAAATTAAACCTGCGCTTGGTGGATATTATGCTAGCGGTAGAAAAAGTTATTACGATATTGAATCAAAAACATGGAGCAAGAAAAAACAACTTACTCAATATAATGGATCTGCTCTAAGTGGAGAAGCATCTACCATTTCAGGAGCCCTAGATAGTGGACTCAAATCACTTCCCATTCCAAATGGCTACGCCTTAGATATTTCTTCGCTTAAACACAAAGGAGCTCGTCCAGAAATTTCACGAGACCAAAATGGCTGTTTTTATATTGAGGCAAAAGGACCCGGAACATTTTCAATAGATTTTCAGAAAGAAACAAGTCCATTTGTTAATCCTCCTATTCCCGAAGATTCAAATCAACTTTACAGAGGTGCATTGTCTCAAAAAACAGAGGCAGTGATTTCTCGGTTCATAGGTACTCCCACTCAAAAAGCCGAACAAGCTCGTCAGTATTTATTAGCAAACCATTTTTACCCAGGGGGTGGAGATCTACAAGCAGCTCAGGCCCTACAATATAAATTACGAAATGGTTCCACCGGCGATAATTATCTTCAAAACATTGATACTTCAGAATACTTAGAGTGTTATTCCGCTAACACTAAGTTTATTGCCATGATGCGCAAAGCAGGTATTCCGGCACGATTAGTAATCGGACATAAAGTTGAAGGTGCGAAAGATGGTAAATCAGCTATCACTCAAAGTACCGGCCATGCATGGTCAGAAATTTGGGATGGAAAAACATGGAGACGTTTTGATGCTACCCCTAATCCAAAACCCGAAGATCAAAAGAAATCAGACGAGAAAGACAAGGAAAAAAGTAAAGAATCTGCGGATGAGGCAGAAGACGGAGGTATAGATAAGCCACAAGAAAAAGGAGATGAAGATGGTCAAAAAGGAGAACAGCAAGGTGAGCCACAACCGGGAGACTCTGGAAATCCCCTAGAACAAATGTCTGATGCTTCTGATAAAGAAATGCAACAATCTGAATCACAACTAGAGCAAGCCAAACAACAAATGCAAAAAATGGAAGAGCAGAAACAGCAACTTGACGATAAAGTGCAAAAGGCAGAAAAATTCAAAGAACTTTCTGAGCTACAAAAAGAAGTTGAGCAGAGTGAACTCTTGGATGATCAAAAGCAGGAACTTCAAGACAAGCTAGAAGCAAAGGAAGACCAGATGAAAGACAAAATAAAAGACGAGCTTGATAAAATGGTTGAAGACGGTTTTATGGATGAAAAGAAGAGGGATGAGATTATAAAAGAACTTGAAAAAAGAAAGCTTGAAGAACTAGACCGTGTACAAAGAGAAGTTGAGCAAGAAAACAGACTTTATAATGAATACGAAGATATTCGTGAAGAAGTTGCGCCACTTGTTGACAAATGGTTTAAATATTTTGCCGAACGTTTACCCAGACAGGATGAAGTTGGATTTGATGACGATTCGCTTACGAGGCAAGGAGCATTTGATCGTCGGGCTGTAATGAAAACTAGGAATTTGCTTTTTGGAACGGTAAAAAACCCAAGAGAAATTAGACCATCTATAAAACCTAGATTTATGGCTTCTATTTTAGTGGATGTTTCTGGCTCCATGCAAGGAGAAAAATTAAAGAGCGCGAGAAAACTTTTAATATTTTACTCCGAATTATTCAGCCGTATTTCTGAAGCATTTGGTTACATACGTTTTTCTATAGACACCTTTTCTGATTCTGTAACTCCTATAAAAGGATTCAAGCAAGATTATGATTCTCCTCAGCGATATGATTTTGAAGATGGCACACAGTCAACTGTGAAGGTCCGACTAATGCAACAACTAACTACGCAAGGTGGCACTAACATGCTAGATGGTATTAAGAAAGCAGCGAGTGAATTAAATAAGCAAGTTGAAGAATATCCCGATTTCGCTTCTGCGTTTTATTTCGTTGGTGATGGTGGTGATACTCATGGAAATGCGGCAAACATAACACAATTTTTACAAATAAATGAGTCAGAGCGTGGCTTCGGTGAACATATGTATTCGGCTATTCTGCTTGGTAATGAATCTCAGCGCGCAAAGTTGGCAGTAATATTTGGAAACGAGCATACTAATGTTGCCCCAGATTTTGATGAATTAATCGAAAGAAGCATGGATAAATTTGACGAAGATCTGGAGGAATACCTAAAGACCAAGACTCAGTAGTGAAATAAATCAATGGAAAAAGAAAGCAAAAAATTTAATATCAAGCCTTTTTACAAAACAGCCGATAGTTTGTTGCGGGCGAGAATTAAAACCATCGACGATGTAAAAAATTTCTACATTGGCGTAAATAATCTGGCTTCAGAAATATCTTCAAACCAAAATTTTATAAATGAAGCAGGGTCAATAAAATATAGCGATAACATAAAACTACGTGAAGGCGTAAATTATATTCTTGCATATGGGCAAGTAATAGAAAAATCTAAACTTTTTGTAAAAAAATCACTAAAAAAAGTAAAATTGAATGCTTTTTTGGACAAAAATCCACGAGAAAGGAGTGAAATAATAATTATACTAAAAGAAGCGGAAGTATATTTTTATAACTTAAAACAAGAGTTTGAAAAGTATAAAAAAGACCAGGCGGAAAAAGATGAAATTACAGGCAAAGAAATGGAGAGTTTAAGAAATGATATTAAAAAACACGACGAGGAAATCAAAGCAATAAGAGATGCGAAGTTTATCAAGCAAATAAAAGAAGATATTAACATTGGACCACTTTCTCTTAAGAATGGATCAGTCTATTATGGAAAAGAATATTTAAAGCTAACATCACAAATCAAAAATCTTTGTGTTCTTTTCATGCAGGCCAGTAAAGATATAGACTGGTTTGTGTCAGATGATAGTATTAGAGAGGTACTTAATGCAAAAGATGACTTATCACGTGATGGCATAGAGAAAGTAGTATCGAAACTTCGCTGTATTTTAAGAGGTAAAAATAAAGCAATACGCATAGAACGCCGAGATAACAAGGGCTATATGCCTATATTCAACAAAATTCGCTGAATATTCGCTAAAAAGCGAACTAAAAAACGAAGAATCAGAGAAAGCACTAGTACACAATGCTGGTGTTTTTCTTTTGTCCGAGAAAAAACATTTATTAGTTTAATTATCAAAAATTTATGTCTAAAAAATTAAAAAAGGTAAAGAAAGTCAAAAGGTGGGGAGAAAAAATACTTAAAAGCAGAGAGAAGGTTATTCTTAAAGATCTTGTATTACTCAGAGACGTTCAAGAAATTATCGCAAGAAATGCTGAATTCTTGATGGATCTTATGGAAAAGGAAGCTTTCCGCGCCCAGCATCATAAGGAGGATGGGTTTGTCGACAGACTCCTTCTAGCTCATGCCAATTCCGAAGTAACTATTCAAGAGGATAAAAGTCCCCTTGAACGGCGAGTAAATTCCTTATTTGATTTGTAAAATATATGACAAATAATAATACGCAGCCAAAATTAGTAGAACAAAAGTATCCATATAGCACAGCTAATGCAATAGCCCTGGGTGTCGTAGAGCAACTGAAGCCCTACTGCACACGCATAGAAATAGCCGGTTCTATTCGTCGTAAAAAGGCTGAAATTGGCGATATAGAGATTGTAGCCATACCAAAGCCCTACTCAACAGGTCTTTTGGAAGATGGTATCGCTAGCGTAGTTAATAAATGGGAGAAAGTGAAAGGTGAAATGGAATACGGAAAAACAAAATATACGCAACGCATTCTTCCTAGTGGGATCAAGCTGGACTTATTTTTCGCAGAGGAAGGAAATTGGGGATCAATATTCGCGATTCGCACAGGTTCAGCAGACTACAGCCACTATGTTTTAGCAAATGGCTGGGTTCGCCAAGGTTTTAAAAGCATAGGCGGTTTTTTGTGGCGAGGTGAAGAAAAGTATGAAGTGAGAGAAGAAAAAGACCTATTCCAAATGATAGGCATTCGGTATGTCGAACCGGAAAAAAGGAATTTATAAACTGATTAAATTAAAAAACATGAGGACCATCAAACAAATCAAAAAAGAAGAAAAAATTACCTGGGATAAGGTTTTGCATCATAGGATTAGTTCTCCTTCTACAAAAAGGGAATATCTCAAAATGGTAAAGGATCCGGAATTAAAAAGATTTAAAAAATCTATCAAAGACCAATTTAAAGACCTATTAAAAGAGCAGAAGAGAATCGAAAACGAATATGGACTTAAGAATCTGGGCCCATACTCAGATTATGAATTAGGAAAACTGGAGGGTCGGTACGATACCTTGTGGTGGGTCCTTGATGAGTGGGGACAACGGGACAAATGAAAGGATGGTACTAAAAATTTCAAAAATAAAGAGGAGGGCGATCAAATAACCCAAAAAAGCTTATTTTGAGTGAGAGAGTTAAAAATATATGCAAATTAGTGAAGAACAAGTCGAAAAGTATATGGCGCTCTATGTCGAAGAATATGGCCAACCAATCGATAAAGCCCGAGCCCGTGCGGAGCTTACTTCACTTGTTTGCTTATTAGAAGCAGTTTATAAATTTAATAATAGAATTAATTATGACTAAAATAGAGGAGTATTTAAACAAAAAAAGCATTGCCTTTCAAGTCGTGGGTAAAGAGCTTGTCTCAAAATGTATTTTCTCAGACTGTGATTCAAATAGTAGAGACAACGAAGCACATTTGTATTTTAATATAGATACTAGTCAGTATCAGTGTAAAAAATGTGATGCAAAAGGAAATATGATCACCCTTAAAAAACATTTCGGTGAAATATCTCAAAATGAACAAAAGGATGGTTCAAAAAGAAATGTTAGAAGCCTTACTCCACTGATGGTAGATAAACTACAAGAAGCCTTGCCGGAGCAAATTATCAAGTATCTTCATACTAGAGGCATATCAGACGAAGTTATAAAATCTCACAAGCTAGGCTATATGAATCAATATGGTACTTCTTGGATCGCTATACCGATAAAAGATATAGATGGTAATTACAGTTTCTGTAAACTTCGTCAGGATCCACGATTCGGTAATAAGAAAATGACTTGGCCCAATGAAATAGAAGCTCAAATATATGACTGGGAGAGCCTATTAATGGCCTCAGGCAGAGTTTTAATAGCTGAAGGTGAAATGGATGCTCTACTTATGAAATCAAGAGGAATAACGTGTATTACTGGTACCCACGGCGCTGGAACAACTAAAGATGTATGGATGGAACACTTCAAGCCGGAGTTAGAACATTACATTTGTTATGACAACGATGATGCTGGAAAAACTGGAGCAGCGAAGATGGCAGAAAAATTATTTAAAAATGGATGCAAAAACATTTTTATAACTCAATTGCCGGAAGAGGTGGGAGAGAAAGGAGATCTTGGGGATTATGTGGTCCGACTTGGCTTGCCCATTGACGACTTGTTTGCCAAGTATGCAAAGCCATACCCAGAAAAAGTAGACACTTCTGAATTCAAAGAAATAAACATGCAGGATGTGTGCCAGGTCCTCGAGGCAACAATAAAAAAAGATGACGAAAATAAAATAGTTACATTTCTATCAATGCTTACTACTTATACCGAGGATGCACAGATGAATCTTTTCTTTAATGCACCTAGCTCCACAGGAAAATCACACATCCCTTTGTCAGTCGTGGAACTTTTTCCAAAAGAAGATGTGATAACTCTCGCCTATTGTTCACCCACAGCTTTTTTCCACGAGCAAGGTAGTTATAACAAAGAAAAAAATGAAATTGTGGTTGACCTAGCAAGAAAAATAATTATTTTTACCGATATGCCGGATCAAGCATTGATTTCTAGATTACGCCCTGTCCTCTCTCACGATCAGAAAGAATCTAGATTGAAAATAACAGACAAAGCCCAAAAAGGAGGTAATAAAACAAAAAATATCGTATTGATAGGATTTCCTAGTGTTTATTTCTGTAGCGCCGAAATGAGAGTTGATGAACAGGAAAGTACTAGATTCTTAATGCTTAGTCCATCAATAGAACACGAGAAAATATATCAGGGAGTTAAACAAGCAATTCGTAAAGCCTCAGATAGTGAAAAATTCAATCAAGAATTAGACGCGGATCCGATTCGGAACTTACTCAAGAAAAGAATTCAAGGAATACGGCAAGAAAATATTTTTGATGTAAAAATCGAAGATATCGAACATATAGAGAAACTTTATTTGAAAGATGGAGCTAGTGTACGGCCACGACAGCAACGAGATATTAAAAAAATAATATCTATTATAAAAGGATTTGCACTGCTAAATCTATGGTTTAGAAAGCGAGATGGTGACTATATATGGGCTTCCAAAAAAGATATCGAAGATGCTTTTGAGCTCTGGGATAAAATATCTTATGGGCAAGATTATGGGCTAGCTCCTTATCTATTTGAAATTTATACGAAAATTATTATGGTTCTTTGGAAAGAACCCGGTGATCTTTTTTCAGAGTTTTCAAACACCGCAGACAAAAAGAAATTCATAACCAGAAAGGAAATCTTAAAGAGACACTTTCAGGTCTACAAAACACCACTTGGAATGCAGAAGCTTAGGCAGCAGATTCTTCCTCAACTAGAGCAAGTTGGTTTAATTGTGCAGGAGAAAGGTGGAAATGGTGGCCGAGAAATGGTCGTTATTCCACTAGAAACGGGAATGGAAGATGACGAAGTATATAGTGTTGGGGGGTATGGGGTAAATACAGAGATTAGTGAAATAGGAGATATTCCTAAAATTAAGCCTATTAGCCAAGACGAATTACCTTTCTAGTCGGAAAGGATAACATGTTATAATTAATCAACTAAAAATTATATGGACAAAAATATCAAATGGGCAATATATGCTAGAAAATCTACAGAATCGGCTGACCGACAAATTCAATCTATTGAAGATCAAATCAGTAATCTAAAAAAAATTTCCGATCGAGAAGGTCTTAAGATTGTTCAAACAATTAAAGAATTAAAATCTGCAAAAAAGCCGTACAAGCGAGATGGATTTACTGAACTTACAAAATTAATTGATCAAGGGAAAATTAACGGCCTTTTGGTTTGGAAAATGGATCGATTGTCTCGTAATGCTATTGATAGCGCCACCATACAATATTTTTTAGAGGAGGAAAAACTACTTTGTGTAAAAACTCCTGAAAAAAATTACTTGCCGCAAGATAACGCCATAATCATGTCAGTTGAAAATGGAATGTCGAGTCAGTATGTTCGTGATTTATCTACCAATGTAAAACGAGGAATGAGATCAAAAGCAGAAAAAGGATGGTTTCCAAATATTCCACCTATTGGTTATTTAAACTCCAAAACTCATGAAAAAGGAAACGAAACAATTATTACTGACACTGAACGCTTTTTGATTGTTCGTAAAATGTGGGATTTAATGCTTACGGGGAATCATACAATTCCCAAAATATTAAAAATAGCGACAGATGAATGGGGCTTGCGCACACCCAATAGAAAGAAGCTCGGTGGAAAACCCTTATGTATAAGTTATATGTATCTTTTATTTAGCAATATTTTCTTTACTGGAAATTTTTACTACAACGAAAAACTCTATCAAGGCAAACACGAGCAAATGATCACCATGGAAGAGTTTGACCGAGTACAAGTATTAATGGGCAAGAAAGGCCGGCCTCGGCCACAAAAACATGATTTCCCATTTACTGGCTTTATGGTGTGCGGTGGGTGTGGGGCACAAATTACGGCTTCAAAGAAGCATAAGATTTTGAAAGACGGAACTATTAATTACCACACTTACTATCACTGTACCAAACGCAAGAAATATATTGACTGCCAAGAAAAGCCAATTAAGCTGGATGAACTGGAGGCTAGCGTGCAAAGTCTAATTGAGACTAACCACATTAGCCCTAAGTTTTATAAACACGCTTTAGAAATTTTAAAAGGTATGCATGAAACAGAAACAGGAACTAGGCAACAAATCTATGAGACGCATCAAACAAATTTAGAGGAAACTCAAAAGAAGCTTGATCGTATTCTCGGTTTTCTTATTGATGGAACAATTTCAAAAGACGAATATAATACCCAAAAACTGGGATTAGAAAAAGAATTAAAAAAAGAAAAAATCAAAGTCTCTGAAGTTGAAACACGCGCAAAGAATTGGACTGAACTTACGGAAAATGTTGTTCACTTTGCCTACAATGCGAGCACAGCCTTTAAAGACGGCAATATTCAAACTCAAAGAGAGGTATTAAATAGTTTAGGTTTGAACCACCGAATAGAATCTAGAAAACTCTTTATTGATATGCATTCTTGGTTCTCTATGCTGAAAAAAGGTGAAAAAGAGCTCATGCCAGATATTGAACGGTTGGAACCAGAAAATATGCTTAACGCAACAGGACGAAATGATGCTTTCGCCTCAATTCGTCCTAGGTTGTGCAGTATTCTTGAATTAGTCCGAACGCATTTCGCCGCCGCAGGCGGCGAGGAAGTCCCCCCGCGAAAATCCGGAAAGGCGGCGGAGCCGCACCGCTGACAATTTCAAGTTTTTCTTTGGCGGCATTCCATTCGGGCTACTTAATACAAACATATTGATAAAAATCCGCACTATGATTTTCACCAACCTTATAATCGCTAAATTGTTCAATAGAAGCAAATCCAATTTTTGCAAGGAGATTTTTTACTTCTCCGCGGCGGAACGGATACAGAACGAGATATCCTTTCTTGCCGGTGCGTTCGTCCGTGTATTCCATTTTCACGCGTTCGTCAGAAATCTCTATCGGTTTGCCGTGAACCTTATCACCACAATAAATATACTTCCCGCTGTATTGAAAATCTCCTTGCAAAATCTTTTCTCGATTGTCGAGAATGTACTGGTAATTCCGTTCGTCAATTATAAGCACGCTACCACTTCGCAAAAGCCGTTTGAATTGACGCAAGGTGTCCAATCGGTCTTTTTCGGTAAAAAGATATGTCAACGAGTTGCCGAGCAGAATTACCGCGTCAAAACTATCTTCTGCAAACTCGGTATCCAACTTGCGCCAATCAAGCGTAGCAGTTTTCAATTCTACATTCTCGGCTTTAGCGTTTTCCAACGCTTTATCGAGAAAAGTTTTATCAATTTCATTACTCGTTACATCAAAACCTTGTTTGAGCAGATATATCGAATCGCACCCATCGCCAAGTGAAGCGTCAAAAACCTTTTTAACATTATGAGTATGAAATTGACTTACCAGAAAATTATCTTCTCCTTTTCTTCGTTTTTCCCAATCAATAAATTCTCGCCACATGGAGACGAGATTTTGGGAGTTATAATTTTCTGGTATCAGGTTTCCATTCATAGGATTAAAAATTTTTCCTCCCCCAAAATTAAAACATGGTTCGAGCCGATGTTTTTCTCCGGGCTCTTTTGCGGTTTTGAGCGGTGCGGCTCCGCCGCCTTTCCGGATTTTCGCGGGGGGACTTCCTCGCCGCCTGCGGCGGCGAAATGCGTAATTCAAGAATACTGCACCAGAAAGGAATTCGCAAGTTTAAATGGTTCGCCTCGCTTCGCTCGGCGACTAATTCGTATTGGATTTTCGGGGCAAAAAAGAATTGGCGATTTTGCATTTTGGGTGAGGAAAATTTTTTAATCCTAAATCCTAAAAATCTATGAAATACATACTTTACGCTCGTAAATCTACCGAGGAAGATGACCGCCAAGTGCTTTCAATTCAAGCGCAACTCGAAGAGTTGCAAGAGTATGCCGCCAAAGAAAAACTTGAAATTGTCGCCTCGTTCTGCGAGGCGAAAACCGCAAAAGAGCCCGGGCGAATTAAATTCGCAGAAATGTTGTCATTGATTGAGAGGGGAAAAGCAGACGGGATTATTTCGTGGCACCCTGATCGGCTCGCCCGCAACAGCGTGGACGGAGGCAGGATAATCCATTTTGTAGATCGCGGCTTGATTCGTTCCCTCAAATTTCCTACCTTTTGGTTTGAGGCAACACCACAAGGTTTGTTTATGCTTCAAATTGCTTTCGGTCAATCAAAATATTTTGTAGATAATTTGCGAGAGAACGTGAAGCGTGGCTTACGACAAAAGATACGAAATGGCACATGGCCTGGTTGGGCTCCGGTTGGCTACTTAAACAATCCTAAAACCCGTGGCATAGACATTGACGCGGAGAAAGCTCCAAAAGTGCTAAAAATGTTTGAACTGTACGCCACCGGAGCTTATACGCTTCATTCTCTCGCAAATTGGTGCGATAACAATAATCTGCGGGGTAATCTTGGGAAGAAACTTGTTATCGCAAACATTCAAAAAAATCTACAAAATGTTTTCTATCTCGGTTTGATGAAATGGAAGGGGGAAATTTTTGAAGGAAAACACGAGCCGTTAATCTCAAAGAAACTTTTTGATTCCTGCCAAGAAGTGATGGCGAAACGTGGCAAAGTGCAGGAAGTTAGAAAACACCACTTTGCTTTTCTTGGCCTTTTAAAATGTGCCTCATGTGGTTGCTCAATCACCGGAGAGCGACAGAAAGGTCATAATTACTATCGTTGCACCAAAAAGAAAGGTTTGTGCCAAGAAAAGCATTATCTCCGCGAGGAAGCACTAACCGAGCAAATCACTTCTTATCTTCAAAAGGTTTCTTTGTCGAGTCAAGACACCGAGAAAGTTTTGGCGGCGTTGGATAGCGAGCAAGA
>Ga0209541_10007055_pt1 | contig 18970 bp, 8 predicted proteins | sample RifCSPlowO2_01_FD_184027 | JGI IMG/M metagenome (GOLD analysis project Ga0209541, IMG submission 184027) | Groundwater microbial communities from Rifle, Colorado - Rifle CSP2_plank lowO2_0.1 (SPAdes) (version 2) | ecosystem: Environmental > Aquatic > Deep subsurface > Groundwater | place: Rifle... | reverse complement strand
TAGTAGGTGTATATACTAATGGATTCTCAAATATCGGGACAACTACTCCAGGCACTGATCTTCAGTCAGTACTTGAAGCGATAGATACTGCACTTGGTAATGCTGGCTCTGGTGATATTACTGCAGTAGGTAACATCTTATCAGGCTCTGCCTTCACATCAGGAGTCCCAGGCTCCTCGCTCTTTTTCGCAGATACAGGTTTCCTGGGACTGGGGAGTGCTACTGCTCGAATTGCATTTGATGATGCGACAATAGATACTATTGGCTTACTTAATGCTAATGTAGGTATCGGCACAACCGCACCATCAGACAAACTTGTGGTATCGGGTGGGACGGTACTTGGAGATACCTATGCTAATATATCAGGACTTACCGCGCCAACAAATGGTCTTCTTGTTGAAGGTAATGTTGGGATAGGGACAACATTACCCAATGATGCTCTTGATGTTGTTGGTAATCTTGATGTAACAGGGTACTATGGTATCGGGAATACGGCTGTACTTCGGTTAAAGGGAACAGAGGGTTTAATGATAGGACCCGGTGCAGGATCAGTAGGAGCTGGCGGCACTTATAATACCTTTGTCGGATTTAATGCAGGGAGATCAGTTTCAACAGGTTTTCAGAGTACGGCTTTTGGTTATGAAGCACTCTATTCTGCGACTACCACTTCTAGTAATGCAGCTTTTGGTTTTTACGCTCTTCGCGCAACGACTGGTGCTCAAAACTCGGCATTTGGAACTGGCGCACTTACTACAAATTCGACAGGCCAAAACAATGTAGGAATGGGATATTACACTGGATATAATAAATCAACCGGAAATGACAATATATTTTTAGGATACCAATCAGGTTACGGGAGCGGAACATATACAGGTTCTGATAATAATATTATTATTGGTAGTCAGGCAGGTTACACTATTGCTTCTGATGCAGAGAATAATACCATTCTTGGCTATCGGGCAGGATATGGACTGGCAGGAAATGATGGCAATGTTTTCCTTGGATATCTCTCTGGTTCAAGTGAACCCGGATCAAATAAACTTTATATTGAAAATAGTAATGCACTTGGTAGCGATGCACTCATTTACGGTGATTTCTCATCCGACTTACTCACGTTTAATGCTAGTGTTGGGATAGGTATCACGACTCCTAATAACAAACTAGAAGTTGCAGGTGCCTCCATAATCGGTGGAACTTATGTAACTTTAAGTGGTCTTACAGCACCAACCAATGGTCTTCTTGTTGAAGGACGTGTCGGTATCGGCACAACGGCGGCGGTAAGTAGAATGCTTGCAGTGACAAGCAATGATACGACAGGATTATTAACGCTAACAGGTGACAGTATCACTACTGGTACAGCTATAGATATCTCACTTGATGGCTTAACAGATGGAATAGGTATTAATCTCTCATCCACTTCAACAACATTAAATACAGGAACACTATTTAACATAGACTGGAGTCCGGTATCAGGCACTTCACAGTTTTTTGCAACTGGCGACCTTTTCAAAATCAACATCGGTCAGTATGGCAACATCGGCAACCTGTTTGCCATCTACGATAACGGCTCAGACGTATTTAAAGTGAATGAGACACAGATTGAATCAGCCGTCCCACACAGCTTTACGGCGGCAGGTGACGTATCTATAGCAAACGATTTGGTATTTACGAATCAAACCTCCTCAAATATTCTTTCAGACGGGCCGCTCACTATCGCATCCGGCGAATCTTTCGAGAATCTCAACCTTACTTTGAAAACATACGGCACCGGCGACGTGGTATTTGATCTTGGTTCGTCTGGAAGTATGCTTGTTCAAAGTGCTGATCCTTCAATAATATTTGATACAAAAACAGCCACAGATACCGACTACTGGATGGGAGTAATTGAGGACGGTGGTGGAGACGACGACGACCTTTTTGTTATAGGTGATGGTAATAGTCCTGGTTCTAATCCATTTTTGACCATTTTGACCAGCGGTAAAATCGGCATCGGGACGACAGCACCTGGAACTGACGTCACCGGCACATACGACTATCCGAGTACTGTCAATTTGTTGGAGATTTCCGGCAATCTGTATGACAGGCTGGTGATCAAAGGCAGCGCGAATGCTGGGGTTGATCTCGTAGATACAGCAGCCGGAGCTAACATTGGGCACATGTTAATGTACACAGACGGTGGTCTTACTCTTTTCTCATCTATGAACGATGACGGGACAGAAAATGTCGCTAGTATCCTCGTGATGGAGCATTCTTCCGGTGACGTCGGCCTCGGGACGACAAATCCGGGAGCAAAACTTGATGTGGAAGGAACAATACAGACTGACCTTGCAAGCTCTTCTGCTAACAGTTTTGCCCTGTGTCATAATGCGAACGGAGCTCAAAATGACGCCACAATTATGGACTGTAATACAGCCGTTCAAGCAGATTACAAAGAATATTTTCCAACGGAAAATAACATTGAAGCTGGCGATCTTCTCATGGGCGGAGAAAACTATGTTACTACAACTGAAGGTGACAGAATGGTGAAGTTGACCAAAACCACAACTGCATATAGTGGGAAAATATTAGGCATTGCTGTAGATCCTTCAACTGTTAACGATTTTAACACTGTTGGCGCTAACATCAATGAACAGGATCGACCATTTCCAGTAGCGCTCAGCGGACGTATCAAGGTCAAAGTCACGGATGAAGGCGGACCTATTGCAGTAAGTGATTATGTTACGTCTTCATCAATATCCGGCCGGGCGATGAAGGCAAATAAAGCGGGAATAGTGGTTGGAAAAGCACTTGAATCATGGGATCCTGCTTCCGGCCAGGATATGATCATGATTTTTATAAATATTACATATTATGATCCGGATATTTATAACCTTGCCTCAAGTAGTGATCTCAATCTAATCATCGATAATACTGATGGTCCGGTGACCACATACAGTGTTTTGAACAATATTACGGGCGATCTTGTGTCAAAAGTCGGTGCATTCAGTGAAGCAGTGATCGGCGAGCTTACCGCAGGAAGTATCACGACCGATTATCTTGATGTGCGAGGCGTTGATATCTTTGCGGCAATAAACGGAATCGGCTCTGATGTCTCGGCGCTGCAATCGGAGTTCGAGTATATTTCAGGAGCAACACAACCGGATACGAGCGGCTTCCAAGCGTCAATACAAGAATTACAAGATAAGGTGGCTTCAATTGAAGCTTCACTCATCACTATTTCAGACGCCACTGCATCGGTTTCAGCTACGCTTGACACATATAAAAATACTACGGACGATCGAATTATCGCTCTTGAAACTGCGGTGCAAGCCATGGGCGGCGACTTGCAGATAAGTCAACTTATCGCTGATTTGAAAAATATACTTACAATTGATACGGTCGGCGGGGAAAGCACGGCATCATTGCTTAGCGACCTCACGATTATCGGTGATGCGACTGTAAATAATCTGACTTCACTTGGTGAAATCAATGCCGGACTTCTTAAAATTGATGCCACAAACAACTCCATAAATGTCGTTGGCGGTGGTACACTGAAACTTCAGGATAGTGTTTTGGGCGGAAATATAGAAGCATTTGGAGGCAAGCTTGTCATGACAGATGATGGCGGTATAGTAGCCCAAGGCGAAGTGCGTGCCAAACAAGTTACGGCCGAAGACTTTGCGGTTTTGGGAGAAACTACACTTCAACAAGAAACGCAAGATCCGCAAGTTGACTCAACGGTCGGAGAAGGTACCATACTTACCGGCGATACCGAAGTCATAATAGATAACATCAAAGTAAAACCTGACTCAAAGATATTTATCACGCCTGTGACAAATACTGATGGAGAAGTACTGGTTGTTGAAGAAAAACTTGACGGATCATTCAAAGTAGTTATCAAAAATGCCATTGCAACCGATATTGATTTTGATTACTGGGTTGTGAAGGTGGAGTAATCGTGTAACGCGAAACGTAAAAATTAATATGAAATATATAATAATCAACATTAAACAATTTTTAAATTTTAGACATTTAGCCTCAAACTTCAAGCGTCTAATGTCTAACGTCCGACGTCCAAAGTCTATAGTAATTATCGTCATTGGTCTTCTTATTGCAACAGCGGGAGTAATTTATTTTTCCAAAACAAAAGCAGTAGCCGCTGCCTGGCTTAATGATTCTTGGCGCTATAGAAAAGCCATTATCGTCACCAACAATACGTCAGCAGAAAATAATGTATACGTATCGCTTTCATCCTACGATACTTCAGACATGACCCGTTATCAACCCGATTGTGGTGATATACGATTTACGAAGCAAAATGGAGCGTTGATGAGATATTACATAGTGTCAGGATGTGGGACGACTAGTACTACTATCCATATTCTCTTTGACACCTTCGCGGCCGGAGAGCAGACAATATTTATTTATTACGCCAATGCGTCGGCATCAAATGGATATGAAGGATCCGACTTTTCAACTGCAGCCACAAGTGCAAGTATTGGTTCACCGGCTACAGAAGAAATCACCTCCGGCCCTATAGCATATTGGAAGTTTGATGAAGGCGTAGACAACAGTTGTCCTGGCGGTCGCAACGATCTTTGCGATACCAAAAATCGTCATGACGCGGTGCGATCGGGGCCTACTCGTCAGTCCGAAGACGCTTGTGTAAAAGGACAATGCTTGTACTTTGACGGTACCAATGACAATACGGTTTTAGCAGATAACGATGCCTTTGATTTTGCCGGCACCGACTCTTTTACCGTTTCCGGCTGGTTTCGCACGCCGCCCAAAACATCAGGCACTTATACAATACTTAGTAAACAACAGACGAGTCTGGGGATAGGTTTGACCGCAGCGACCAATATCGTCTCGGGCACAGACGACGGTATCGGCGGGTATGACGCAGCTTGGCTTAGTCGGGTAGTTTACGACCCAAACAATAACCGTTGGCATGTAGTTTATAGTGACACCGGTGCTGATATTCATACTCAATCTACTGCTGCAACAAGTGGCACAGTATGGACCGATAGCGGTTTTGATATCAATACCGGCACGTGGGACTACGAAGATTTCGGCTGCTCTGTGGATACAGACGGCCCCAATACCTATCTTAACTGTACCTACGCTGTTGCCACCACCGACCAACTGTTCTATAAACGCTGCACCTTAAGTGGTACAACTCCGTTTATTTCCTGTGACACTGAACAGGAAGTATATGAAAGTTCGGACGTGGGAAAAAGCAACAATGACGATATCCAGTCTCCACGTATTGCTACAGATAAGAACGGCTGTTCCATGATCTTAGCAGATTACCAGGATTCTACTGAAGCGGCGGGGAACCAGTTTGAGGTGTGGTTATGGAAAGAAGCAGCGCCCTGCGGCGACGGCACGTGGACGACGCAATCAGGATTCCCTAGGGAAGATATAGCTGCGGCTAGCGGTTTTAATGCCGATATGGGTGTGGGTATCAAGTCATACGGCAATCTCGATTTCCAGCTCTACTGGATCGACACCGACGGCGGCACCGCTAGTTCCGACCTCGAAACCAATATTTTCTACGGAGAAACCAATACCCTAGGTACAGAACGGGAATTGGAAACTGCAGTCGAGTACGGTGCCCAGAACGAGTTTTATGATTCAGTTGTTTTTGGTCCTAGGAATGTCGCCTTTGCCGCAGACGAAGCTTCAACCGATCTTGACGCTTATGTCGTCAATACCCTAAACGGCGCGCTTACCACTCAGGTCGATACTCTTCTTAATGTCCCTTCAACGACAGCACAGTACGATGGTTACGTCACCGCTGCAGTAGATACCATCGCCTCCGGTGGTGATAATATTTGGGTTTTTGCTCAAGATCCAGGCGATAATGAAGATATTTACTACAACACTTCTACCGACGGTGGCACTACGTGGGGCGGATCATCAACACTTTGGGTAAACAGTTTTGATTCTAATGAATTAAAATACTTTTCCTCTGCCTTCAACCGCGAAAACTGCGACATCATGGTCAGCTGGCTGGGCAACTTCACCAATGTTAAAGTCGATTCTAAAATTATCAACACGGGCAGTTGCACAACTTTAGTCGATACGGGTTACAAATTACAGATGGAGTCGGACGGCGACCTCACCTTTACCGTCAGTGACGGCACCAATTCCGACACCGCCACCTCAACCGAAGCCACATACGACGATAACCAGTGGCACTATTACTCCGCAGTAAAATCCGGCGTCTCCAGCATCACCCTATATATTGACGGCAAGCAAGTTGCTTCCAAGGACTCAATCACCGCCACCGGCACCCTTGCCAACAGCAACGCTCTCTATACGGGAATCGGAAGTGACGGAAGCACCAGTCCGTATGCGGGTTTCCTTGATGAAGTCAAAATCTATCCCTATGCCCGATCGGCCGATGAGGTCAAGGCAGATTATGCTTCGCGCGGGACTGCAAAAGGAGTGGCCGCTCAGCTTGGCGATGACGATTTGTCAAAAAAACTGACTGACGGACTTGTTGGTTATTGGAAGATGGATGAAGCCATAGGCTCAACAGGCCCTGCATTAACATCATTAGACTCAAGTGGCAATGGAGACAATGGGACAGGGGCAGGTAATGTCAGACAAGATGCAGGAAAGTATGGGAACGGAGCAGTATTTGACGGGAACGGGGATTATGTGAATCTAGGAAGTACTATCAATTTAGGGACGCAGAATACGGTCAGTTACTGGTTGAGTTATTATGATTCGGGCGATGCAGTGATCATAGGGAATGTGAATTCACAGTATGCAACATATATAGATGGTCCAAGTTCAAGCGGTAGTATCTATTATCGACCCGATCCCTCATCGGGGTATGTGAGTGTCGTGCATGGAGGGTTTACCGCAGGTACATGGGATTACATCACTATAGTTCGAGATGGGCCATCGGTGACATTTTACCGGAATGGTCAGCAGCTAGGAACAACACAGACGTTGGATAGTAATTATTCATTAGTCATAGATTGTTTTGGAGCAAGCTGTAACAGTGGTACCTTTTACTTGGATGGGAAGCTTGACGATATACGGGTATACAACCGCGTGTTAACCCCGAGCGAAGTCGAGGGGCTTTATCAATACGCGCCCGGGCCGGTGGGCTGGTGGAAGATGGATGAAAATACAGGGACCGGCGCAGACGCAGTTAAAGATAAATCAGGTAATGCGAATCATGGAGATATGCAATCTAGTATGACCCAGTCCGACTGGGTGCAGGGCAAGTATGGGAGCGGATTGAAATTTGACGGTGTGGATGATTATGTGTCGGTGACAGATCCGGGCGCAGGTAGCGCCATAGACATCAAAACAGGGACCTGGGAGGTATGGTTTAAAATCAACACGCTTGCATCTGTTCTCGGTAGTCAAGGGCCTATTATTGATAAATATCTCGGGACGGGTGATCAACGTTCATACCAACTCGTATTCTATACCAACGACAACATCTTTATGGATCTTGACCCGCTTGGCACAGGGACGTATACCAGGGTATCTTCTGATAGCGCCCTAACCACGAATCAATGGTATCATGTTGCGGTTGTAGCAGATGGAAGTCAGGCGTATATGTACATTAATGGAACCAAGCAGGCAGACGTAGAAAATTTCTCTTCGGTCTTTGACAGTACAGCAGACTTATCTTTTGGTGGTGAGAGTGGTGGAAACAGCTTTGCGGGTATTATTGATGAAGTTCGTATCTACAACTACGCCCGAACTGCGGAACAGGTGATTGAGGATATGAACGCCGGGCATCCGAGTGTCGGGAGTCCGGTGGGGTCTGCAACTGCTCATTGGAAGTTTGATGAAGGATATGGGTTAACGGCGAATAACAGCGGGAATGTAGGGTCAACCGCAAATGGCACACTCGCCACTGGTTCTTCTGCCCCCACATGGACCAATGACGGTAAGTTTGGGAAAGCTCTTACCTTCGATGGGACAAGTGATTATGTAAGTGCTGCAGATAGTACATCTCTTCGGTTTGATGATGCTTCATCTGATTTTTCTGTATTTGCCTGGGTGAAGCGGTCTGTAAGTGGAGCCATTCATTATGTCGTAAGTAAGGAAGACGCAGATGATGATGGTTGGAGACTACAGATAGACAGTGGAAATACCATAACCTGTAGTACTGGGGTGACAGATATAACATCAACAACAACGATCACAGACACAAACTGGCATCATGTAGGATGTACCATTGATCGTGGAGGGAATGGTCAAGTATATTTGGATGCAAAAGCAACAGGGGGAGCAGTAGGTGTAGGATCAACAGCAATGGCCACAACAACAGCACTCAATATTGGTTCAAGATCATATACAAGAACAAGCTTTTTCAATGGGACTATAGATGAAGTTAAAATATATCCTTTTGCACTCACCGCAGATGAGGTGAAGTCGGATTATAATCAAGGTAAAGCAATTGTGCTTGGTTCATCATCTACTGGTGTAGGCGGGACATCTCCGTCATTTTCTGCAAGTCGGGAATACTGTGTGCCGGGAGATAGTACGTCATGTTCTGCTCCTGTTCTAGAATTCAAACTGGATGAAGGAGCCGGACTCACTTCATATGACACGACTGGTATCGGGAGTACAGGAACATTAAGCGCCGGTGCGTTGTGGATACCTGCAAAAAAAGGCAACGGGGTAAAGTTTGATGGAGTAACGGATCAGATCGATTACAACACCATTACGCAGGCTCGATTCAGCTATAATGACCCTTTTTCAGTATCTGTCTGGTTTATCGCCTATTCTGCAAATGCAAATTACGCGTCTGTTGTTTCTCAGCAAGGTGATAGCAGTAGATTTGGATATGATTTTTTAATTGCTCCGAGTGCTAATAAATTAATCTACTTTGAATTATGCAAAGAGGTGGTTGCGTGTGATGCTGCAGTTTCTAACACAGCTATCAGTCTAAATAGATGGTACCATCTCAACGGGACCTTTGATGGAACAAATATTAAACTGTATGTCGATGGTGTTTTACAGACAACAACCGACACCTGGTCACAAGGTGTGGTATCTGACCCCAATAGGGATTTCCGTATTAGTAATGATGATGATGCTTCTGCTATCGATAGAACACTCAATGGAATCGTGGATGATGTACGGGTATATGATTACGCCCGTACTCCGGCACAAGTTGCGTGGGAATTCAACAAAGGCGCCCCGGTTGCACAGTATAAACTTGACGAATGTGAGGGGACGACTGCATATAATTCTGTACGGACATTCAATGATATACCAGCAGGAAATAACGGAACGATTTATATTGGTTCGGGAGGTGAAGACACGGTAGGCACCTGTACAACTTCAAGTACATCCTGGTACAACGGAGCTTCCGGAAAGCGGGGAGCCAGTCTTGATTTCGACGGAACGGATGATTATGTAGCTATACCAGATGTTGATCTATTTTCTTTTGGTGATGGTACGACCGATAGATCCTTTAGTCTTTCTGCTTGGATTAACATGGATGATGCAACTGAATTCCCAATTATTACTAAAGCGACAAGTGCAACCGTTTATGAATGGAGACTTTTCGTAAGTGGTGCCGATACACTAGCATTTACTGTTTATGATGATAGTGCGAATGCCCATAGAACTCGAAGTTATTCAACTGCTATAACAAGTTATGAAAATACATGGGCTCACATTACTGCTACCTATGACGGCAGCGCGAGTGTAAATGGGTTAAAAATTTATCTTAATGGAATACGGGTAGACAATACTTCGGGTTCAACTGGTTCTTATACTGCAATGGAAAATATAAGCTCGATAGTTGCAATCGGGCGTCTTGTTGGAGGGGATACCCTAGGTGATGCAGATGGACAAATAGATGAAGCGAAGATTTTCAACTATGCGCTCACTCCGGCTCAGATAAAAACAGAATACAACTCCGGCGCAGTGAGGTTTGAATAGTTTGTAGGAGGGCAACCACCCCTCCGACGTAACGTCGGAGCCCCTCCTTATAAAGGAGGGGAATCAATAGTGGTGCGGTACGGTTTGAATAGTTTTCGTATAACGCGAAACGTGTAACGTGTAGCGTTACAATGGATCATTCACTTAGTTCAGGATGACAATGTGTAATACGTTACACGCTACACGAATTACGATTTTTAGTACAATCAATTTATGTCAATTTCGATACTACCCAGGAGTATCCATTTTAATAAAATTGTTTCTAAAAAAACAACATGAAGGCAACCAAAAATCTAACAATATACGCCTTCATAGATAGTCAGAACTTGAATCTTGGTATACGCAGCCAGGGATGGCGGCTTGATTTTGCAAAATTTAGAATATATCTAAAAGAGAAATATAAAGTACATAAAGCATTTCTCTTCATTGGTTATATCGAATCAAATAGGAAATTGTACAGATTTTTGGAAAAGGCAGGATATGAGCTAATCTTTAAACCAACAGTACGAGATAATGAAGGGAAATCAAAGGGGAATGTGGATGCAGAATTAGTTTTGTATGCTGCCAAAATTGAGTACGATAACTATGATAAAGCAATCATTGTTTCGGGAGATGGAGATTTTTATTGTCTCATTAAGTTTTTACATGAACATGACAAGTTGCAAAATGTAATAATCCCGAATTACAAACGATATTCGAAACTTTTGATTCCTTTTAGAAAATATTTGAGATTTACGAATGATTTAAAGAATAAATTAGGAATGAGGCATTAAAAAAAGGGAGTGTTGCTTGCAGGACGAAACCTGCAACCTTCCCTCCCTCGTGATTACAAATAGTATATATGAAACAGTTATTTTTGTCAATGAAAAACTGGATTGCTGTCATCCTGAACTTGCCATGCCTGCCGGCAGGCAGGTTTCAGGATCCCTTGGTCTATTCTGGAGGTTTGATGAATTGATATGAAAACTGAGAAAAAAGAATTAAAACAACAAACGAATAAATATATTTTTATTGATGAATCCGGTATTTTATCCGATCCGAAAGATAGCGTCATCATTATTGCCGCTGTTAGTTCATCATTGCCGGAACAGTTAATTGAAGTGACCACTCAGACAAGAAAACAGTTACGAAATAGAAAAATAGACTTGCAAGAAATTAAATTTTATCGTTCAGGAGAGAATACAAGGAAGATATTTTTAACAGAACTTGTGCAAAAAGATATTGAATTATTTACCTTAACTGTAAAGAAGAAAGGTCAACGTATAGATGATACTCCTGAGAATTTTGCATTCTTATGCTGGTTGCTTTTGGAGGAATGTATGTTGTTCTACAATAAAACTATTCGTGAAATCGTATTTGATAAACATTTTCATCGGAAGATAGATAGAGACGCTTTCGATTCCGAACTTCATAAGCTGTCCGGGCTAATTCTGCACTTTAAACATGCAGATAGCATTCAAGATGTAAGGGTAAATGTCGCTGATATGGTTGCCGGAAGTACCTTATGGTATCAAACAGGTAAAGATAGCAAGTATTACAAAATAATTGAAGATAAAATTATAAGTGAAAAAGTGTTCCATTGGAAAAAAGCGAGAAAAACGTTTTTTGATGTGAAGAAATAAAAAAATCTCGTTGAACCGACGCAAGTGTCCATCCAAACGAGATATAACTATTATAATATGAAACACCAATTTTTGTCAATGAAAAAGTGGATATGTGGAATCGTCATTCTGGTAACCCGCCGAATCGGCGGGGCATCCAGAATCGGATTCTGGAGTCGTTTCAAAACACCCTCACTCCCCAGAATGACAGCACTCATTCTCTCCAGCCTTTTTCTGTCCTTCCTCGCAATCATCATGTTTCGCAATCAGATCTCCACATTCTTTCAAGCCGCAGGCAATGACCCCGTAGCCTACTACAAGTTTGATGAAGGGCAGGGGAGTACCACACAGGATTGGTCGACAAACAATTACGACGGCACACTCGGTACCGGAGACAGTGCGCCTTCCTGGCAGACAGAAGACGCGTGTTTGTCGGGAAAATGCGTATCATTTGACGGAGTAAACGACTCGGTCACTGTTTCCGATGCCAGCGGTCTCGATCTTACCAATACCGGCACTCTGCAAGCCTGGGTAAGAAACAGTAATGTCGGCAGTACCAACATCACATTTGGTTCGTGGTTAGCTGGTACAGCTCCGGATGGCGCGGGCATTAGTGAGCATGTGGAGCTTGATTCGGTAATTGTTGGAGACAAACGGTATCATGCGGCGTTTCTTATAAATGATGGGACGGAATCATTTCATACTGGCTCTATGAATCTTGACGGCTCCGGATTTTCGGGTTGGACCAGCCAGACGGCGCCAAATGGGGGAGATGCCAATGATAACAGCAGTGTTGGGGTAAGTTCGGATGGGGTAAATCTCTACTACGCTGCATTTACCCATACCGGCGCTACAGAATATTTTTATACGGCGTCAAGTAGTCTTGACGGCTCCGGGTTTTCCTCATGGACATCTCAGACAGCTCCGGACGGCGCCGGAGCCGATGAAATCAGTCAGATAGATATGGTTGTCGCAAACGCTAAAATGTATTTTGTTGCATTTTTTCATACCGGTGGGACTGAATATTTTTATACGGCATCAGCAAATCTTGACGGCACAGGATTTTCGGGATGGACAACTATTACTCCTGCCCCCAACGGACCGGGACTTACCGATAATAGTAGTGTGGGTATAGATTCAGACGGGCAAAAACTCTATTATGCGGCATTTGGGCACGATAACGGAGTGGGAGTATACTCTACCGGGTCAACCAATTTTGACGGAACGGGATTTTCGGGGTGGACAGCGCAGAGCGCACCAGCTGGAGGAGGTAATAACGAGTCGTCGTACACCGATATGGTGATAGCAGGGGATACTATCTATTATGCGACCTATTTAAATAATAGTGGTGCAGAGACATTTCGGACAGCGTCAAGTAATCTTGATGGGACTAGCTTTACTGGTTGGACAGCACGAACTGCTCCAAATGGTGCCGGGACAGACGAGGAGGCAAGTGTGAGTATCAACACTGATGGAAAGAAGCTCTATTATACCGCTTTTGCTCACGATGAACTTGTAGAGTCGTTTTATACCACAAGCGCAGATATACCATCAAAGCCGATTATTTCAAAGTCGGGCGCCTATGAACTTATACAGGTAGGAAATGGACTGGTCTTTGACTGGGCGGGCAAGCCACAGAGTTTTGGCACGATCAGTAAGAATAATTGGGATCATATTGAAGTGGCCTATGACGGAACCAACATGAAGTTTTATGTGAATACTAGGCTTTTGCGAACTCAAGCGGTGACTACCGATTTTACGTCAAACAGTAACGACTTACTGATTGGCACAAATGCAACTACTTTCTTTACCGGTAGGGTAGATGATATCAGAATCTACGACTACGCCCGCTCGGCAGATCAGATCAAAACCGACTTTGCCGCTCGCGGCACAAAGCGTGGAGTCGCCGCTCGCTTTGGCGATGACGACTTGTCAAGAAAGCTGTCAAGTGGGTTGGTTGGGTATTGGAAGATGGATGAAGGAACAGGGCCAACCGCTACAGATTTCAGCGGAAACAATAACACAGGCACTCTCGCATCAGGAGATTCTGCACCTACGTGGTCAAGTGGGAAGTTTGGGACAGGATTGGATTTTGACGGTTCAAACGATTATGTTTTCAGTCAAAGCTCATCTGATATATCGGGACTGACCCAAATGACAGTATCTGTTTGGGTAAATTCTCAAACAGCCAGTACGCAATATCTCATTTCCAAATGGAGTAGTTTACAATTTACTTCAAGGATTGATGCCCAAAAAAACATTTGGTTTTTTTCAGGCTCAGGCAGCAATAATTTCGCAGAAACAGCTACCTCTCTTACTGCTGACACATGGCAGCTCGTTACATTGGTCTATGATGGCACTGCATCGACGAATTCGGGAAGACTAAAGATATATTTTGATGCTGTTTCTCAACCGCTCAATTTTACGGGTACTATTATTTCTTCTATTCCTACAGGGTCTGATATATATAATTTCGGTCGATTAAGCAGTTCAGGAGGAGGATATTTTAATGGTTCTATTGATGAAGTCCGCATCTACAACCGCGCCCTTGACCCATCTGAAGTGAAAGCTTTGTATGCATTTGCTCCGGGGCCGGTGGGGCACTGGAAGATGGATGAATCCTCAGGTACTTCAGCGGTAGATAGTTCGGGGAATGGCTATACAGGAACATTGGGAACTGGGAATTCCGCACCAACGTGGACAAATGGGAAGTTTGGGAAGGCACTGAATTTTGATGGGGACAATGATGTATTGTCTATCGGGAGTACGATCACTGGGATACGGACGGTATCGTTTTGGGTCAATCCTGCTTCAACAACCAATGCATTTATAGATCTTGATGGAGGAAGTCATTATGTAAGTGCAAGTACTGGTACAATTTCGGCGACTGGATTTTCACCGGCAACCATAAATGTCAATGGTGTAGTAAGTTCTACACTTGCTGCTGGTTCCTGGCAATTTGTTTCGATAACATCAGGGACTGAAATGAGTGGAACAAATATAACGATAGGGAAAGCAAACGCGAGTTATTTGAATGGGAGAATAGATGATGTAAAGTTTTTTAACTACATGCGCACGCCCAAGCAAATCATCGAAGACATGAATGCCGGGCACCCTGCGGTTGGTACGCCGGTTGGATCTACGGTTCTTGACTTGAAAATGGACGAAGGATATGGAAGTACTACTTATGATTGGAGTCCGCAAGTAAATAACGGCACACTGGCCACAGGAAGTTCTGCGCCAAGTTGGACAAATGACGGTAAGTTTGGGAAAGCCTTAAGCTTTGATGGAACAAGTGATTATGTAAGTGTTACTGATGATACATCTCTTCGGTTTGATGATGCTTCATCTGATTTTTCTGTATTTGCCTGGGTGAAGCGGGGAGCATCAGGAGCAATTCATTATGTTGTAAGTAAGGAAGATGCGGATAATGATGGTTGGAGACTACAGATAGACAGTGGGGATACGGTAACCTGTAGTACTGGTGTGACAGATGTAACCTCAACGACAACCATAACAGACACAAACTGGCATCATGTCGGGTGTACCATAGATCGGGGAGGGAATGGTCAAGTGTATTTGGATGCAAAAGCAACAGGGGTAGCAGTAGGTGTAGGGTCAACAGCGATGGCGACAACAGCGCCACTTCATATAGGTTCACGTTCATATACCAGAACAAGTTTTTTCAATGGGACTATAGATGAAGTTAAAATATATCCTTTTGCACTCACTGCAGATCAGGTAAAACTCGAGTTCAATCAAGGTAAGGCACAAGTAATGGGTGCAAAATCAACCGGTGTTGGGGGCACTGGGGCAAGTTTTGCTTCCGGACGTGAATATTGTGTACCGGGGGATGCCACTTCATGTAGCGCGCCGGTTGGGGAGTGGAAGATGGATGACAATGTCTCAGGAAACGGGCAGACAATAGTTGACACTTCAGGAAGCGGGAGCAACGGAACAACGTCAAGCGCAAATGGAACAGGGATGAACTGTACTATTTCAGGTAAGTCTGGGAAAGGGTGTAGTTTTGATAATGTTGATGATAGAGTAGCAATGGGTGATATAAGTTCTCTGAATGTGAATGATGATGTAGATTTTACTTTTTCCGCGTGGGTGAATATCCCATCATTTGCCGATAATAATGCCATTTTAGCCAAAAAGCAAGGTTTAGGGGCAGGAAGCGCAGGCTATCAGATGTATGTCAATTCATCAACCGGGCAAATAGCATTTTATGCAGCAGACGGTTCACAGGAGGCACGAAAATTCTCAACAAATACCATGGTAGCCGGCGTATGGAATTATGTTACGGCTGTTTATGACGATGATACCGATATTGTAATCTACATAAACGGAGTGGCGGCAGGTGGAAGTCTGGCCGGGGACGCGATATCTACCGTCGACAGTCTGTCAAACGCTACCAATTTTACAGTAGGTGCTGAGAGTGACGGAGAAATGCCATATTCCGGTAGCATTGATCAAGTTCGCGTTTACAACTACGCCCGTACCCCTGCCCAGATCGCGTGGGAATACAACCGCGGTGCGCCTATGGCTTGGTACAAATTCGATGAATGCACCGGAACTACGGAAAACGATTGGGGTCCAAATGGAAACGGCGGATTTAACGGGAATAATGGGACTATCACTGCCGGTGACACTACCGGAACAAATGACAGTGTCGGCACCTGTACCTCCGGCAACAGTGACGAAATGTGGGCCAACGGCGCAACAGGGAAAAGAAATGCCAGTTTGGATTTTGACGGGACGAATGATTATGTGAGTATAGCCGATACCTCTCCACTACGTTTTGATGCAAGTACACTGGATTTTTCATTATTCGCTTGGATAAAGCGTACAACTACAGGCACTGAATATATTATCTCCAAAGAAGATGCAGATGATGATGGATACAGATTACAGTTTAATGCCTCAAATCAGGTGTTGTGTAGTGAAGACGGAACAGATGTTACCAGCACCTCAACCATCATAGACACCAATTGGCATCATATTGGTTGTACGATAGATCGTGATGGTAATGGTCAAGTATATATAGATGGAAAGGCGAATGGAACCACAGTGTCAATGGGCACAGATGCAATGGCAACAACAACTGCAATTAGGATAGGAACAAGATCATACACTTCAACAAGTTATTTTGACGGCCAGATCGACGAAGTCAAAATTTTCAACTACGCCCTTACCCCAGCCCAGGTAAAGACGGAGATGGCAGGGGGAGCTATAAGGTTTGAGTAGTCTTTCTTAATACACCTGATTATGAGTTTCAATATCATAAAGTAATATATCACCCGCTACCTTTTGATAAATGACACGCACATCGCCTGTTGCTGAAAATGACCAGTATGTCTTCATTCGACCTGCGAGTTTATGGTTTTTTAACGTTGCTTCAGATGAATCTGAAAGAAACTTTTCTAGCTGAGACTTAAATTTCAAGTCCAGCTTTTCGTTGGATACGATTCTTTTTTTATAATTCTTGAGGAAATTTTTATGATATAGTATCTGCATGAAGTTGTTTCATCAACTCATCAACAGTATCTGCCTTGAAAATATTTTTCCCTTCTTCAAAGTCTTTAGTAATTTTTTCATACCGTTTTTCAGCAGCAGGAGACAATCGCACCGTTGTATCTAGTATCTTTACTTCTATCTTTTGATGAGCAAATCTATGAAGGAACACACGCACAACTTCCTGTACAGAAGAAAAACCCGAAGCTACGGCCATATCCTGAGCCTTTTTTCTTAGTTCCTTATCCATCGGTATTTGTAATATAGTCTTAGACATAGATTATAATTATAATGTTTTCATAATGAATGTCAATCGCTAAATCGGTGAGGTCAGAATGAGTTAAACATATCAAGTATGTATAGTTATACCATGGTATAACAAAAATAAGTATACTAAATGAGTGTTAACTCATCTTCTCAGAAATCTAAGAGTCCATCCTATTGAGACAGTGTTGATAATCGTAGCATCTCTAATTACCTTTATTTCAGCTGCGATGTTTTATTCTTCTCAAACTCAACCTCAAAAGGAAGTTCTGGCAACCACCGATCAAATTAGCAAAATACCTACACCACAAGCTGAGATGGTTTATGTAGAAATTGCCGGTGCCATAAAAAAACCGAATGTTTATCGGGTGCCGGTCGGTACCCGACTTTATGAACTTATAACTAAAGGTGGTGGGCTTTCAGGTGAGGCGGATGATGAATATATTGCCAGAAATTACAATCTGTCAAAACTCGTTTCCGATCAAGAAAAAATATATATTCCCACAAAGTCAGACATAGCAAATGGACTTTTTGTCGAACCTGCGCGTCGAGAACTTGCGTATCTTGAGGAGGATACTTCGGAAAATCCGGATGAACAATCTGATCTCACAGTGTCCATAAATACTGCCACACAAGATGAGCTTGAAGCTCTGCCCGGAATCGGCCCTGTTAGCGCAAATAAGATTATTAATGGTAGGCCATACACTTCATTAGAAGAACTAATTTCAAAGAAAATTATAAGCTCAAGTACGTTTGAAAAGATAAAAGAACTCATTACTTTGTAAATACTAAACTCTAAATTCTAAACAAATGCAAAATTCAAATCATATAAAACCAAAAGTGTTTAACTTAGAAGAACGAACGTATAGATTTGCCAAAAATATCAGAGATTTTATTAAATCACTAGATAAAAAATTCGAAAATATTGATGATTATAAACAGCTTCTAAGATCCTCAGGATCGATTGGTGCTAACTATATTGAAGCAAATGAATCTCTTAGTAAAAAAGACTTTTTAATGAGAATGAAAATATCAAGAAAAGAAGCGAAAGAAACAATTTATTGGCTTAAATTAATAAATTTTAGTAATGCAATGAAAGAAAGATTAATTAACGAAGCAATTGAATTAATGAAAATATTTGGATCAATCATTACGAAATCACAATAAAATAGAGTTTAAGTTTTGAAATTAAAAAGATTTTTTTTAATTTGTTATTGTTTAGAATTTCGAATTTAGTATTTTGAATTTTTTATGAATTTCGATGGATCATTTTACTTCTTTAATCAATTCATACCTTCCCGAACCTCAAGCTTCACTATTAAATGGGATATTACTAGGAACACCACTCACTAATGTGACCCGTCATTTTTATGACAATCTCAAGGTAGTCGGTCTCATTCATATCGTTGTCCTTTCCGGAATGAATATCACCATGCTATCGGCAATTGTTTTAAATACCATCGTTCCCATGATCGGCAGAAAATATGCCATGATCGTAACGATTTTTGTTATTTTTCTTTTTGTGTGGTTTGTTGGTATAGAGCCTCCTGTAGTGAGGGCGGCGACAATGGGTATTCTTTCTTTCATCGGACTTATTTTCGGCAGAAAAACCCTGGCTTTATATACTTTATTTCTTACGAGCGTGATTTTAGTAATTATTTTTCCGGAATGGTTGA
>Ga0209541_10007054_pt1 | contig 18970 bp, 27 predicted proteins | sample RifCSPlowO2_01_FD_184027 | JGI IMG/M metagenome (GOLD analysis project Ga0209541, IMG submission 184027) | Groundwater microbial communities from Rifle, Colorado - Rifle CSP2_plank lowO2_0.1 (SPAdes) (version 2) | ecosystem: Environmental > Aquatic > Deep subsurface > Groundwater | place... | reverse complement strand
TATTTGCAATAGCCTCATCTATAGTGCTGTATACCTTAAAGTCAAAGCTTGAAGCTGCTCTTGATTTCCAGATAGAGCAATATGGCGCTTCATGCCCTTCAGACCCAAACATATGCCCACATTCACAATTGGAAAAGCTTAATTCTTTCAGCTATGTCCTTTTTTCAATATTTGGGGTTGTAGCATTATTTAGCATTTATCTGCTGTTTGACAGGTCTGATAAAAACCTTCAGGAAAGCCAAATGGCAATAACAAAGACCTTGGAAGGCATAAAGAAGCAGGAGACTACAGAAAGCAAGTTCAACATATTGTTAAAGGCATTAAATGAAGACGAAAAAAAGCTGCTAAGCATAATCAAGGAGCAGGACCCAATTTCCCAGAATACACTCACTTTAAAGTCTGACATGTCCAAATCAAAAGTTAGCTCAATATTATCTGATTTTGAGAAAAAAGAGCTTATAAAAAAGGTAAAGAAAGGCAAGATAAACTTGATTTACTTGAAGAAAGCTATTTGAACAATAAAAAACAATAATATTAATTCTAATACCACAAAAAGGCAAATTTTATAAACAGTTTAATGGGTTAATTATATAAAAGACCGTGCTATTTATTAACTAAATTTATGGAGGGTAAACTATAAAGATGGATAAAGATAAATTAATGATAGGATTAACAGTTCTACTGGCATTGGTTATACTATTTAATCAATACCAACTAAGCAGTTTTGGTGGCAGCCTTAATTTAGGTGGCACATCAATATCAGCAACAGATGTAATACCAAAAGGGGTTCCAACTATATATGGCCAGGAATTAAGCATTAGCTATGATGGGGTTTCTGTGAATAATCCTCAATTGGCAGATGCAACACTGGCAAAGATGGGTGTTTTTGACAATAGCATAACACTAACAGGCGATAAATTACAGAGATACATAAATATAGGTTTGCAGATAAGCTGTGAATATTGCTGCGGAGCTGAATCAGTAATATTCAAGAATGGCCAGGCTGCATGTGGATGTGCTCATAGCCAGGCAATGAGAGGCATAGCAAAATACTTGATAGACAAGCACGCTGATGAATTTACAGATGATCAGATTCTAGGAGAGATGGGCAAATGGAAAGTGCTTTCATTCCCTGGAATACACCAGCAAAAAGCAGCTGTCCTGGAGCAAAAAGGCATAGAATTAAATTACATCAACCTTGCTTCAAACAAATACAGGGGCATAGAAAAAGGCGCTACTTCATCTGGTGGAAGCATGGTCGGAGGTTGTTAAAATGGAAACAAAATATGTAGTAATAACAATTATCCTTGTGCTTATATTGGTTTTAGGTGTAGTGCAAGCATTCCAGATGAATTCCCTCAAGTCAGCAGTAACAGGCAATGCAATTGCATCAAGCAGTACTGGTCCAATCGACATGACTGGCTGGACTGAACAAGAAAGAATGATGTACGAGCATCACGGAACATTGCCTACCAGATTACAAAATGGAAATGTTCAAACTGCTCCAGCATCAAGCGGAATGGTAGGAGGTTGTTAAAATGGATATAAAAAACATAATACTGGTTGTTTTAGTATTGCTGTTAGTTTTTTCAGTAGTACAGGCATACCAAGTAAGTTCGTTAAAAGGAAAAACAACAAGTACAGCACCCACAGCAAATACAGCAAGCAGTGTTAATACAAACGCAGCACCAATACAAAGTGCACCTGCTTCAAGCGGTATGGTTGGCGGTTGTTAGTATTAGGATTTAAAGATGAAAAAGATATTTTCTTTCTTTTTTTTATTATTGTTATTATTTCCAATAGTCTCATCTCATGAAGCAGACACTGCTCATAATGACAAAGTTATAATTTACAAAAATGAAGCATGCGGCCATTGCAATATCTACCTTGACGAATTAATCCCTTATTTGACAGACAAAGGATTTCAAGTAGAGCAGAAAAATCTTATTAACGATGCCGCAGCAAGAACAGAATTAGATAGCCTGATTAAAGAGCAGAATATCCCTCCAGAATTCCAGGGTCATATGGTCACTATTGTAAATAAATTAATATTAGAAGGCCATGTTCCAATTAAAGCTGTCAAATTACTTTTGGAAAAATATCCTGATTTTAATTTTCCTAAATTAATTCTATACCAAGATTCAATGGGTGAAGTTGAGTCTTATACTGCATTAAATGAAGACAACAAGATTGCTGAATGTTCAGCTGATGAAGATCCAGTGCAATGCCTGGAGCAAAAAGGGAAAAAAGATTATATTAAAAAATCTCTGCTGTACCTTGTAATTTTTCAGGGTTTACTATCAGGTATACACCCTTGCACAATAACAGTCTTGCTGTTGTTCATTGCATTCTTATTCACAATCAAAAAAACAAAAGGAACAATATTCAAGGTTGGCCTTGCATTTATAATAGGTGTATTTTTAGCTTATTTTTTAATAGGTTTAGGTGTTTTAAAAGCATTCGTAATAAGCGCAAAACCACATATCTCGGCCCAAATCGGAGCTTTGTTAATCTTATTGCTGGGCTTATTAAACCTTTATGCATTCTTTTTCAAAAAAAACATTGGATTTGGAATTCCATCTAGCTGGAAATCAACAATCTCAGAAATGATGCATAAGGCGTCAGTACCAACAGCATTTATTGTCGGCATAATAGTGGGCATTTGCTCATTTGGCTGTACAGCAGGAATTTATCTGTCTGTTATTAGCCTGTTATTAATGAAAGCTACCTACTTGAAGGGCTTTGTTTACTTGATATTATATAACATAATGTTCATAGCGCCATTGCTTGTAATATTGTTTGCAGCATCAACCCCAAAAGTTGTTGAAAGGCTGGAAACCTGGGAATCATCTGAAAAAAGATACATAAGGCTTATCTCAGGAATAGTCATGATACTCTCGGCAATATTAATATATTATATAGTTGCGAGACCAATGTGAAATGATCTACGAAATCTTATTTTTTATCCTTGCATTGTTCTTAGTATTTGCTTTATTGATAAACCCTATATCCACAAAGTTATTTAGAAGAAAAATATGTGCTATCTGCGCTGCAGTAAGCCTTACATGGCTGTCACTTTTTGTATTAAAATACCTAGGCTATGCAATTGACATCCTAATAATTGCAATTTTAATGGGCGAAAGCATAACAGGCATAATGTACTTATTCGAGGATTATGTTGAAAAGAAAAATAAGAAGCTGTTGCCATTAAAAATACTAATTATCTTGCTTGGCACATTGCTCGTTTATTTGCTATTAAAATGGTTGGCACTAAAATAATTATATTTTTGGTAATTATTGCAATCCTAGTTAGTTTAGCTTATGCGATGCTAAAAAATGAGGTGTATAATGTAATCAATGCAAAAAGCTGTTATAACAATGCAAACAGTGATGATTGCCTGCATAAATTAGCACATCAAAATAATGATATAAGGCTCTGTGAAACTATTAATGACAGTAAGTTAAAAGAACATTGCATGGAGCATATACCAAGATAAAAAATGGTAACATTAATCCTTGGAAAAACACTTGTATTCTGGAGTGGCATTTTGCTAGGCATATCACTTTTCTTTATGCTATCAACATGCTCTTTTGTGATAAGGCTGATAAATTTCAAGGCTGAAACAAGAATGAAAATACATAAATACGCTGTAAATTCAACAGTAATTTTGGCATTTATTCATGCTACTCTTGCATTATTGTCATCCTTGTATAAGGTTTGGATATGATGGGAATATTTAATAACAACAATTCGCAACAGGCTTAAAATGGATATAAAATATATCTTGCTTATAATTGCAATATTCTTAATAGCCATTATTATCATTTGGTATATTACCAAAATGAAAAAGGGTGGTGAAAAGCCAAAAGAAGTAATAGATGAGATAAGAAAAAAGCTTGAGAATTGTTGTTAAAAATAACCAATCATTAATGTGACATCCTCTCCGGCCTAAAGGCCCAACCTGCGAGCCATAGGCTTTGTAGAAATCCTATTTGTTCAGTTAATTTTTTACTGAGTTTTATCGTTTAAGGTGGGTCTTCGGTTGTCAAATATGTGGAAAAAGTGAATATTAGCGAAGGGTTTCTACAGAACTGAACCATAGGAAGATTTAAATATTAGTATGATATTTCATACTAAATATGGAAAAATTGAAATCATTATTTTTTGAGGAAACCTTAAAGAATTGGCATTTTAACGAAATTGTAAGGCAATCTTGCATGAGTAGAGAGAGGGTTAATCATTATTTAAATGAACTTCTTAAAATTGGATTCTTAAAATATGTTAAGCCAAGCAACAGGATGCCATATTACACTGCAAATAGAGAATCAGAACAGTTTAGGTTCGAGAAGAAAATGTATGGAATTAATCTGCTGCATGAAACAGGGTTTTTTAAATATATAAATTCTATGCCGAATATTAAAACTGCCATAATATTCGGTAGTTTTAGCAGAGGTGATTTTGGCAAATCAAGTGATGTAGATTTGTTTGTATTTGGGAATACAGATGGATTTGAAATGGTGAAGTTCGAAGGGCTTATTAAGAAAGAGATTCATTTAATTGCTTATAATAATGTTAAACTTTTAAAAAAAGAATTGGATCCTAATTTAATCATAAACATAATTAAGGGATTTAATATTAAGGGTAATTTGGAGCCATTTGAGGTCAGAATAAATGCCTAAACAAAGAACAGCAAAAGATGTTTTTGAAGAATTCGCAACACAAGGTCTTTATGAAGAGGCAAATCTCGATAAGCATGAAATTAAAAAAGTTTTTCTGATGTCATTGGACGACTACGAATTTGGAAAACAATTAAGAAAAATTGCAAATGCTAGTTGGAGAGTTATTTTCAATATAAATTACGACGTGCTTAGGGAGTTATGTAGCCAGCTTATGCGATTTAAAAAACAAAAGATAAGCAACCATCAAGGACTATTTGCATTTATAATACTAAACTTCCAAGAATTGGATTTTGATTGGAATTTTTTTGAGACTGTGAGAGTTATTAGGAACCAAAACAAATACCTCGGATTAGACATCTCTAGAGAGAAGTGGAAGTCTATAGAGCTTCAAATGGATCTTTACATATCGGTCTTAAATAAAGAAATCAAAAAAAGACTAAAAGAGGTCATATGAAAATATTATATTCAGTCTATAGGAAAATCCTCAAACAATACAGCCCACAAGGCTGGTGGCCATTGTTTAACAACAAGACTGGCAAGTTTGAGTATCACAAGGGGGATTACAGCTTGCCCAAAAATGATGCCCAGAGGTTTGAGGTAATTGTTGGAGCGATTCTGACACAACACACCGTATAGAAATGCTAAAAAAAACAAAGATTTAAATAGTTTAACAGTTTAATAGTTAAACTATAAAACTAAGTGGAGGTAATTAGTATGGAAACGGAATTTGTCAAAATGAGCCCAAAGGGCCAGCTTGTAGTCCCGCAAGATATCAGGGAATCAGAAGATTTTGAACCAGGGGACAGATTTATAGCTATGCCTATAAAAGAAGGCGTATTATTTAAAAAAGTTGAGATGCCTAATTTAAAACAAGAATTTAATAAGCTCTCAAAAGAAATCGAGTCCCAGTTTAAGAAGCAAAGAATAACATCCAAAGATGTTTCAGAGGCAATTAAATGGACGAGAAAAAGATAGTTTTAGACACAAACATTTTGATCTCGGCTTTTGGGTGGAAAGGCAAGCCTAAGGAGATATTTAGTAAAGTGATAAATGGTGAGTTCAAACTAATTATGTCACAAAAACAACTTGAAGAAGTAGAAATGGTTATAGAATATCCAAAATTTTCTTTCACAAATGACCAAAAATCCAGATTTCTGAAAATACTGCTAGCCACCATCAATATTGTAGAAACATCAGGTAAATTAAACTTAATAAAAGATGACCTGAAAGATGATGTTATATTGGAATCTGCAGTAGAGAATGATGCAGAATTCCTCATTAGCGGAGATGAACACTTATTAAAAATAAAAAAATATGGCAATACAAAAATAGTTACAGCTACTGAATTCTTGGAACTAATAAAAAGTTAAACTTGTCCAATGAATTCTAAGTTAGCTTTAAGATTTAAATTTGGTGGTTAAAAATGGAATTGATTAACAAAATATACCAAAAACTTTTAGAAGCATACAGCCCTCAAGGCTGGTGGCCATTGTTTAACAACAAGACGGGCAAGTTTGAGTATCACAAGGGAGATTACAGCTTGCCCAAAAATGATGCCCAGAGGTTTGAGATAATTGTTGGAGCGATTCTGACCCAAAACACATCATGGAAAAACGTTGAAAAAGTAATAAACAACCTTGAAAGAAATAATATGCTAAATCTAAATTCATTAAAAGAAATAGAAGCGGGCAAACTGGCTACCATAATCAAAAGTTCTGGCTACCATAATCAAAAAGCAAAGAAAATAAAAAAATTCATTGAATTTCTAGACTCAAAAAAAGAAATAAACAGAAAAAACTTGCTTTCAATATGGGGTATTGGGAAAGAAACAGCAGACTCCATATTATTATATGCCAAAAACCAACCAATATTTGTCATTGATGCATATACAATAAGAATATTCTCCAGATTATTCAAAAAAGAATTTTATTATGACACCTTACAGGAATTGTTCATGAAGAATCTAAAACAAGATGTGTCTATTTTCAACGAATACCATGCATTGATTGTTGAGCACGCAAAAAATGCCTGCAAGACTAAACCTGATTGTCCTGCCTGCTGCCTGAAGAAAGATTGTAAATATTATTGACCACTCAATATGTTTCTATTTTAAGCCCATTAATCCTTTCAAAATGCTTTGTGTTTTTTGTCAAGATAGGTTCTCTATGAAATTTAGCAATGCCTGCAATCATGCTATCTTCAGGATCTATAATCTGGCCATTTCTTCTTAATAATGCATAGATATGGCCTGCTTCTTTTGCTGTAGAAGTATCAAAATAAAAAGTGCATATTGAGTCTAATAAAAATTGAATTTTTTCAAGTTTTTTTAAATCAACCATATCATTTAATCCCTGCCATATCTCAAACACAGAAATAGAAGTTAATAATATAGTAATGTTTTTCTTTTCTAAATCTCTAATTTTATTTATAATATTACGTTCACCTCTAAGCAAATCTATGATTACATTAGTGTCAAGTATCACAGTTTTATTCTCCTTGCTCTTTTTCTGCTTAAATCTCTAGCATTGTTTATCGATTTTATTATATTATTAGATTCAGATTTTGTTAAAATTCCTGCATAGTCAATTAAGCTAACTTTATTAGTTATCCTATTTATAACTTCACTAAAACTTTCCTTTTCACGCTTTTTAGCAATAAGCCTGTCATAAGCCTCTTCTGTTATAGAAATAGTTTTTGTAGCCATACGTGTATGTATGTGTATGTAGTTTATAAAGTTTGCTACGGAAAATTCGGAAAATTTTCAATTAACGTAAACAGTTATCTAAAATTTTCTTAAGAAGAAAAATCAATTCTAATTTATTGAGGAGAGACTGTAAATTCTTCTCTCTCTTGGAATCAAATTGAATATCCTGTTGTCTTTAACTTTCCCAACACCAAAAAAATCATTATTATGCTTAATAAAAACAAAGCCATTTCTTCTATCGGTGTTTAAATCATAGCCGGCAATCCAGTATTTTATCTCCTCTTTGTCAATATTTGCAGTATTCAATGCCAAATTGCCAATAATCTGCGATGCCTCTATGCTCAATATGATCCCGCCATCTACAACCTTGCCAAAAAACAAGCCAACATTATTAGTCTTAAGGTCTTCTACTCTTTGAAAATCCCTGCTAGTTATAAATAATTTATTTTCATCCTGCAGGAAAACATAATCTAGTTTAATGCCACTAATTCCATACTTGTCTTTGACTACATTCATTATCTTTTTAACATCCCTAGAATTTAGAATTTTCATTTTTAATGCAAATAATTATATTTTCCATCAAACATTAATATTTGTCCCTTTAAACTGCCTTCTTCAATCTTGTCTACATGAACAAGAAAATTTTTTTCATTCTTATATTCAAAAAGCATAGTTATTTGTGTATTGAGTAATTGCTTAAGCTTTTCATCTCTTGTATATCCTATTTCAAAACAATGTATTTCTTTCAATTCTACAGGATTTTCTAAATCCCCTTCAATCTTGGACCTTTCTCTAATAATAATCTCCCTTATGCCATCATCAAGAGATTCTATCATAGTATCATATAATCCTTCTCTCATCTTACCACTTGGAAGTAAGTAGTTATATATAAAGTTTATTATAGCAAACTCGCAAAAACAAAAACACAATGATTTAAATATCAATCATAAATTAATAATGAAATGTCTAAATTAAAGCTATTTAATACATTAACAAGAAAAAAAGAAATTTTTAAGCCAATAAAAGACAAAGAAGCCGGCATATACAGCTGCGGCCCGACAGTTTATTGGTATCAGCACATAGGCAATCTAAGGACATACATTTTTTCAGATATCCTAAAACGTGTTTTAACTCATAATGGTTTCAATGTAAAACATGTAATGAATATAACTGATGTAGGCCACTTAACTTCTGATGCTGATGAAGGCGAAGATAAAATGGAAAAAGCTGCTAGAAAAGAAGGTAAAAGAGCAAAAGATATAGCAAATTATTACTGGAGTATATTTAGGGAAGATTTTAAGGGATTAAATATAATTGAACCAAATATCTGGTGTAAGGCAACAGAACACATAAAAGAACAAATTCAGCTTATTAAAACACTAGAAGAAAAAGGCTATATATACAAGACTTCTGATGGAATTTACTTTGACACAAGCAAATTCAAAAATTATGGTAAACTAGCTAAACTAAAAATAGAGGGTTTAGAAGCAGGTAAAAGGGTTGATATGAAGGAAAAAAGAAATTCAACAGACTTTGCCCTATGGAAATTTTCAGAAAAACCTGGATTAAGGCAACAAGAATGGCCCTCTCCCTGGCGCATTGGATTCCCAGGATGGCATATTGAATGTTCAGCTATGTCCATGAAGTATTTGGGTAATACGTTTGATATTCATACTGGTGGCGAAGACCATATACCTATACACCATACAAATGAAATAGCTCAATCAGAATCAGCAACCGGCAAGAAATTTGTTAATTACTGGTTGCACGGTTCTTTTTTAACATTTAAAGGAGAAAAAGTAAGCAAAAGTAAAGGTGGCCTATATACAATAGCAGAACTAAAGGGCTTGGGTTTCAAACCATTAGACTACAGATACTTATGTTTAACCGCACACTATAGGACACAGCTTGATTTTTCCATTGAAAATTTAAAGAATGCTCAAAATTCATATGAACGATTAAAAAATATAGTCTCTGCATTAGAAGATGATGATAAAATAAATAAAAAATATATTGCAGAATTCGAGAAGTCGATAAACAATGATTTAAATGTGCCTAAAGCCCTTGCAGCAGTATGGGACATGCTAAGGGATCAAAAAGCAACAGGCAAAATTAAAACAATAAAAAAGATGGACGAAATTCTTGGTTTAGACCTTTTAAAGAAAGAAGAGCTTTCGATCCCAAAAGAGATCAAATATCTAATCAACCAGAGAGAGCAAGCAAGAAAAAATAAAGACTTCAAAACATCTGATGAATTAAGAAATAAGATAAAATCATTGGGCTATTTGATAGAAGACACAGCAGAAGGTTGTAGGTTAAAGAATTTTCAGAGAAAATAAAATTTACCTAGAAGCGTCAGACTGCCTTTCAAGCTCTAATTTCTTTGCAATTGCTGTGCTCTTATTGTCCAGATTATAAGCAAATATTATTTCATCAGCAATCGATTCCTCTATCTTTTTCCTAGACCTAAACGAAGATTGATAAGCTCCTTGTGTCATGAACCTTAATGCCAGGTCAATCCTCCTCTGGGGAGAGCATTCAACAGCCTGCGGATATCTTGCACCACCATACTCTATTGTTGTTATTTCCTCTCTTGGTGCTGCATTCTCAACAGCAGCTACAAAAACTTCAATAGGATTTTTATTTGTTCTTTTTTCTATGATTCCAAAGGCTTTCTCAACAATATTATATACCTGTATGCTTTTGCCGCTGCAATGTCCCGAACTTATTCTATGCGTCTTGCCTTTATGGCCTGGTATCATTATTCTATTCATCAACCTTTCAACAATAGAATACTTGTTTTTATGAAATCTTACATGAGTATGCCTTCCGCTACTTCTCGGAACTATAACGGATTTTATGTTTATGTATTCCTTTAATCCGGGCTCATTAATAATTATTTGTGAAATATCCCATCTGTCAAATAATTTTATGTTCATCTTCTTCCCTTCTCTATTTTGCCTTTTAATAAAGCATCCAGGCTCTGATCATTTACCTTTATGACCTGAAACCTGATACCAGGAATATCCCCTTTAGCTCTTCCTTTGGTTCCGCCAATGGATTCTATTATTACCTCATCGTGCTCGTTAATCAGCTTTATCGCATTATAACCAGGTACAAATGCTGTTACATGCCTACCATTTTTAATAAGCTGTGTTTTAACGCATTTTCTCATTGCAGAATTTGGCTGCTTGGCTTCTTTTTGCACCTTTTCCAGAACAATTGCCCTTGCTTGATGCGACCCTTCCAATGGGTCTGATTTTTGTTTTAATCTCAGAACTCTTCTTTTATACCATGAATATTTCCATCTATTTTTTTCTCTTCTTAATTTTAATTTTTTCCCGCTGAATAATCCCTTTGATTTTTTACCCATTCTTAAACAACCTTTATCTTAACCTTGAAATATCTCGAAACTAAATTTTGCAGCTCATTTATATTCCTCTTTTCTCTTCCTATCACAATGCCTTTATCTTTTGAATTATCTAGCTGTATTGCAACTGTGCCCTCATCTTCTTTATAAACCTTGCTGTCAATATGGGTAAGTAAATTTTTGACAAATTTTGTAACATCATTATCAAACTCCACAACCTTTATTTTCTTTCTTAGAAGCCCTGATAGTCTCTTTGCATTGCTTCCCTTTTTGCCTATGGCTCTTGTCATGTAAATAGGATCTACAATGAATATAAGCACATCTTCTGATTTATAGCAATCTTTTATCTTTATTTTAGCAAGATTCTCAAATGTGTTTATATATCCTATAATCTCTTTATCGTAAATCAAAACCATCTTAGTAGCTCAAAACAGCAACAGAAAAAGGTTTTTTGCACGCTGTGCCCAATTCCTCATTATTAATTTCCAGTTCTAACACGCTTATTTTACCCAATCCAGCATAGTGTTTTATGGTCTTCTTTACGCTTTCAGGACAGTTCTTTGCTATGAAAACTTGTTTTACTTCCCCATTCCTCAGTTTTTTCAGAGTTTTTTCTGCTCCAAACGTGAGATTCTTTTCCTTCAATGCATCCTTTATGTCTTCCATGTGAAAATATAAAAATAAATTCTTTAAAAATATTTCTATTTCTCCTTTTTCATCTTCGCTAGCAGTCCTGGAAGTCCAGTGCCAACAGGAACTGGCTGGTTTAGCATTACATTTTCAACAACAGAATTAAGATTGTCTATTTCCCCAACAATGCTTGCATTTATTATGTGCTTTATTGGGGTTTCAAATGACGCCCTCGCAAGGACGCTTTCTTTTTCTCCTGTTATTCCAGACCTTGTAACGCCCTTTACTCTCCCTGTTACAGTCATCAAATCAGCAATAAGCATCAAATGTCTTATGTCAACTTCAAGGCCTTGGTCCTTTATGACTCTTAAAGCCTCATTTATTATCGCATTTCTGGCAGCTTCTATGCCCAAAACTTCCTGCACTTCAATTATATTATTTGAAATAGTCCTTGTATCATCAACTTCTTTAATCTCCATGGTGTCTTTTAAATTGCTGCCTGTTGTTAATATCACATATTCATTGGGCTTTTTAATAGGAAGCACATTGCTCACCCCTGCAACTCCCTTGACATAAATCTCCTTTACCTTTTCTTTTAGCTTGTATATCTCTTTTAACTCCATGCCTTCTTTTGAAGCAGGCTTTATTGCAATAACACCATCGCTGGTCTCTCTAATGGAATGCCCTTTTAATTTTTTGCTTAAGTTTTCTATTATTGTTTTCTCATTAATCTTAAGCTCCCTCATCTCTTTTTTATTCAGTATAGCTTCAACTTCCATCTTCATAACATTTATTGCAAATTCGGATACAACATCATTGAACTTTGTTTCTTTAATCAATGAAGCAATCTTCTTGACTTCTTCTTCATCATTCTTGTAATCTTTTTTAAGATATATTTCCATCATTGGTGTTTCAGGGTTTGCCCTTGCATCAAATATTTCAATTAGCCTGGGCAATCCTAATGTGATATTTAGCTCAGCAACGCCAGCAAAATGGAATGTGTTCAATGTCATTTGAGTTCCTGGTTCGCCAAAAGATTCAGCAGTGACAACCCCGATAGCTTCCCCTGGATCTATCAATGAATTATTATAGTCTTGTTCTATCCTGTCAAGTATTTTTTTTTCTTGTGACTTGGTCAGCTTGAAATTCTTGGCTTCATCTTCATATTTTTCCAATATGCTGTCTGGAATCTTTCCCTTGTATTCATTAGCAACATCACTCATTTTTAACAATCTCCTTTATGATGTTTAAAACATTAATTGTTCCATTCTCGCTTTTTGAAACATCCATGCCATCCTCTCCATATTTAAACTGGACAATTTTGTCATTCGCATCCCTGACAGTATAATCATACTCTACCTTTATATCTTGAAGTGCATTAGCCAATCTTCTGTATAAATATCCTGATTTTGGAGTTCTCAATGCAGTATCCATTAAAGCATCTCTTCCAGTCATAGCCCCAAAGAAAAATTCAACAGGATCAAGCCCTTCTTTGTAGCCCTTGCCAATGAATCCCCTAGCCTTTGGAAATAAAGAGCCTTTTTTGAAAATCGATAAAGTTCTGCCTTCATACCCCTTTTCAATTCTCTTCCCCCTTAAAGCCTGCTGGCCAACACAAGCAGCCATCATAGAAAGATTCAATATGTTTCCTTTAGCACCAGACCTTGCCATTACTATTGTTGGATTCTTGCCAGATGCCATTTTTGCAATCAGTTCTCCAATCTTGTTTCTTACATTGTTCAATATGTGCAATACTTTTAACTCTAAAGTCTCTTCCAGGCTTCTTCCGGGCAATTGCTCGAGTTTCTTGCTTTCATAGTGGCTTATTAATTCTAAAACCTCTCCATTAGTGCTATTCAATACTTCTTTTATCTTTTCAACAATATCTGCTGGTAAATCTGTATCAGAAATGCTCGTAGTAAATCCTTTTTTAAGCATGATAGCTGTTCCAATTCTGAATAAGTTTGACACAACCTCCAATGTTCTATCATTGCCATATTTTTTATGCAACTCCCTTATTAAGGCTCCGCCTTCCTCGCCGATTAAATTGTTATCCAAAAATCCTTCTTCTATTTCGCCGTTCTTTATTACTAATTCAGTCCCGTCTTTTGTCTTGCCTATGAAATTAAAATCTGTTGGAAATATGGCAGCATAAACATCCTTGCCTTCAACCCTTTGCTTCAGCTTCTTCATTCTCTCATTATCAACACCTATAGAAACAAGAAGCGATACTGCATCCTCTTTTGATAATGATACCTCTTCTTTTGACAATAAATAATTTCCAGACACAGAATCTTCCACGCATCCAATTACATTAGTTCCATGCTTAGGGCTTATTATTTGTGTTTGCACTTGCATTAATATTTCAGCTTCTGCCCTTGCTTCTTCTGTCTGTGGTATATGAAGGTTCATCTCATCACCGTCAAAATCTGCATTATACGGAAAGCATGCTGCAGGATTTAACCTGAATGATTTTCCTGGTATAACTCTTATCTTATGGCACATAAGACTCATTCTATGCAGGCTTGGCTGCCTGTTGAATAATGCAACATCTCCATCCATAATATGCCTTTCAACTATATAACCAGGCTGAAGCTCTTCTAGCAACTGCTCTCTTGTTTCATCAGTTATTTTCTTTTTCTTTCCATCAAATCTTATAACATAATTGCTTCCAGGATATTTCGTAGGCCCATTTTCAACAAACATCTTTGTCCTTTTCATATTCCATTCTGTTACCATTTCCGGTATTGTTAGTTCTGTTGCAACTTCCTTTGGGATCCCTACTTCATTTATTGCTATTTCTGGATCTGGAGATATGACTGTTCTTGCAGCATAATTTATTCTTTTTCCAGCAAGATTATATCTAAACCTTCCTTCCTTACTCTTTATTCTCTCAGTTAATGTTTTCAGGGCCTGCCCACTTCTATGCCTTGCAGGCGGTATTTGAGTTACAGTATTGTCAAAATAAGTTGTTACGTGGTACTGCAATAGCTCCCATAAATCGTCTATTATGACCTCTGGTGCACCAGCATTTATATTTTCAAATAATCTCTGGTTTATTCTTACAATATCACCAAGCTTATGGGTCAAGTCATCTTCTGACCTCTCTCCTGTCTCCAATGTTATAGAAGGTCTTATTGTAACAGGGGGTATTGGCAATACTGTTAATACAAACCATTCTGGTCTTGCAAATTCAGGTTCAAAGCCTATTAAAACAACATCCCTGTCGCTTATTTTTTCCAATCTTGTCTTTATATCAACAGGTGATAATTTCCTGTCATTCTCAAGTATTGTCAAGGGCTTTTCTAGTTTTATATTGTACTGCTTGCCATTGCAATGGGGGCATTTTTTTACAGTTTTTACAACCTTCGATACGTCCTTTGATATTCTCCTTCTTTTGTTAAGCATATTTTTCTCTTTAGCATGTATTATCGCATTGTAATACTCATCAGCCTTATTCTCGTCTAGAAGCAGCTTGTTGCAGTCTCTGCATACAGCCCTTAATGCAAGAATTATCATATTTACAAATTTTATATGTATTGCAGGCCTTGCAAACTCTATGTACCCAAAATGCCCCATGCATTTTTTTAATTTTTCATTGCATGTTTTGCATTTTAACCCAGGGTCTATAACGCCAAGCCTAATATCCATTAAGCCACCGTCAACAGGATAGCCTTCTTTGTCATATAATTCAGGCGTTACTATTTTTGCAACAGCCATCTTCTTTATTTCCTTAGGGCTTAGTATTGCAAATTGAATATAATTTATTTTTTTGTATATTGTCTCTAACATATTTCATCACTCTTCATACTTGCTCTTTAAATACAATCTTGGGCTTACACACAGTGCTTTTAACTCATCAAGCAACAACTTAAAGCCATAGCTCAGTTCAACAGCTGATATTTCTGTATTGCTTCCGCACTTCTGGCAGAATCCCTTGTCATTGTTTGCATCATATATTGCCAGTGCCCCGCATACTTCGCATATATGTACTATTGTTTTATCAGAGTCAAATCTCTCTTTTAACAATAACGATGCTCCATGGGCAACAAAACAATCCTTCTCCATTTCCCCCAATCTTAAGCCACCGCCCTTTGCCCTGCCTTCAATCGGCTGCCTTGTTAATAACTGTATTCTTCCAGAGGCCCTTGCATGCATTTTGTTTGCAACCATGTGCTTAAGTTTCATGTAAAACATGCTTCCAATATATATTATGGCTTCAAACTCTTCTCCAGTTATGCCATTATACATCTTCTCTGTTCCATTCTCTCTAAATCCTAGCTCAAGCAGCTCTTTTCTCAGTTCTACTTCATTTTCAGCAGAGAATGGCGTTCCATCTACAAACCTTCCGCTTAATGCCCCAACTTTTCCACCTAGAATTTCTATTAAATGGGATATTGTCATTCTGCTTGGCAGGCTATGAGGTGAGAATATTAAATCAGGTATTACTCCAGATGCAGTAAATGGCATATTAGCAGCAGGAACAATAGACCCAACAACGCCCTTCTGACCATGCCTTGATGCAAACTTGTCACCGACTTCTGGAACTCTCTGGTCCCTTAGCCTTACCTGTACAAATCTATTTCCTTCCTGGCTCTCTGTTATGATAACAAAATCTACTACTCCTCGTTCACCGTGCTTTATTGAAGAAGAACTTTCTCTTCTTACATTTGCAGCAACGCTGAATTCTTCAAGCTCTCCCAAAAATCTTGGCGGACTTGTTTTTCCAATTATTATGTCCTCATCTTTTAATGACGCATCAGGATAGACTATGCCATCATCTTCAAGTAATCTATACTCTTTTTCTGATTTATAGCCTTTAACATCTTTGCTTGGTATTCCGATTTCATCAACTAAACCACCAGAATACCTAAGCTCCTCTACAGAGTAAGGCCTGTAAAAAGTTGATCTTGCTAAGCCCCTTTCAATGGATGATTTATTTAATATTATAGCATCAGACATGTTATATCCCTTGTAACTCATTAGGGCTATTGTAACGTTCTGCCCGAAAGGATGCTTGTCAAGGCTTATAACATCATTGACAAAAGATTTTACTATTGGCTTTTGAGGATAATGCAATAGATTTACATCAGTATCCATTCTGACAAGATAATTTGATGCATACAACCCAAGAGCCTGCTTTTGTGCCTTGCTTCCCCTGTTTAGTCTTGCACTCTGCCCAAAATTCGCATATGGTACTAAAGAAGTAACAGGTCCTATTATGGCAAGGGGTGATACCTCAAGATGGGTGTGCTCTTTTGTTACATTCTCTTCATTCAATGCAATAAAGCAGCTCTCTTCTTCAGCAGCATCTACATATTCTATTATGCCTTCATTGATTAAATCCTGCCATTTTAATTCATTTCTTTCAAGTTTTTTAATATGCTCATCTGTTAATCTGCTCTTTCCATTTTCAACAATAATCAAAGGCCTAATTGGCCTGCCTTTTGATGTATCAATATATATCTCATCAAGCAGTTTATTATATGATACGTTCATCGCAATCGGCAGTTTTCCTTTTCTTCTCTCTTCCTTTATCTTGCTCATGAACTCAATGGTATTTGCAACATCGCCTACAAATTTTTCATTTAAATGTACATCAGTCATTTTACAACAAGCCCGTTAGCTTCAAGTATCTTTTTTATCTTGTCTTCAGCGGATTCTTCCTGAGTTACCTCGCATAATATAGCCAAATTTTTTCTCAATCCTATTGATGTTCCCTCAGGTGTTTCAATAGCGCATAATCTCCCCCAATTTGTTGGATGCAATGCTCTTGCCTCAAAGTTTTCTTGTGTTGAACTTAATAATGAAACAACTCTCTGCAAATGTGACAATGTTGCTAAATGATTAATCCTGTCTATATTCTGGCTTACCCCTTTTCTCCCGCCAACCCAGCTGCCAGTAGACATTGCGCTCTGTATCCTTGATGTTAATAATTTATCCCTTATTATTATCTTTAATGACGAAAACTTTCCTCTCTTTACCAAACGCTGGAAATTATACAATAAATCATTTATTAAAATCCTTAAATTAACCCTGAATAAATCAGCCATTAAATCTCCGCTCAGCCTTAATCTTTTGTTCATATAATGGTCCTTGTCGCTCACTGCATTTTTACTTTTTACAAGCGTTAAGAATCTTTTCAGCATCTTGCATAGATTATAAGCCTTGTATATTCTGTCTTTTGGACTTATTCCTAAATGGGGCAGCAGATACTTGTCAAAAGTCTCCTTTATCTTGTCAAACTTAACATCCTTTGGCTGTATTATGCCTGCTTTCTTTGATAAAAACTCTAGTGCTTCATCTTCTGTTTTTAGCTCCATTGAATTGTATAGATTAATAAACAAATCATCAAACTTCTCATTTTCAGAAACAAAACTGCTTATCTCATTATCTTTTACCAAACCCAGGGCTTTTATGACTGCAATTATAGGAACTCTTCTGAATTTTGTAAATGTTATGTATACAACGCCGTCTTTCATCTGCTCAATCAAGTGAGGGATTCTGTAAGCTCCTCTTTCAGAAAATATTTTTGCTGTATATGTACTTGAGCCTGTTTTGTTTCTTTGCATGAAGAACCTATTTGATGCTAAATCCTCAACAGTAATCAAAACCCTTTCATTTCCGTTTAGTATAAAATAACCGCCAACATCATCAGGGTCTTCAAAATTTTTTATTAATTCTTCTGGCTTTGTATTATGCAAATGGCAGTATTTGGATTTTACCATTATCGGCAGTTTCCCAATTTCAACTGTAAAGGTTTCCCTTTGTATGCCATCTATGTAAGCGCTGACTTCAAGATACATTGGTGCAGAATAAGTTAAATTTCTTAATCTTGATTCAATAGGGTAAACATTCCTCTTGCTTCCATCAGCTTCTACTAATTGGGGTTTTGTTATCCATATCTTATCAAATTTTATTTTGAATTCCTTTATGTCTTGTGGTATTATAGTTGGTATTATTTCTCCTGTTTCATTGACTATGTTCTGCATTTCACAATCAACAAAATTATTAAAGGAATTTATATTTGATTCTACAAAAGAATGCGATTCAAAATATTTTTTTATTAAGATATCCCTTCTATTCATGCATCACTACCCTGTAAAAAAATGCTTCTTTGTTTGTTGAGCTGTCCCTTATAATCTTAAACACATCCCCTGTCTTTGTTTCAATGTCTTTTATTACAGGATCCTTGCTAGAAATTTTTGGGAGTTGTTTTATAGATATATTGTATTTTTTCAAAAGCTCAGCAATCTCATCATCGCTAAGCTTGGTATGTTTTGGGACGAAGGTGTGTTTTGTTATGTCTTCCATTTTTGTTCCATTAATCTGGACCGGACGGGACTTGAACCCGCGACCCCCTGATTTCTTTGCTGGATAAAAGTTTCACCATGACAACAGGTGCTCTGTTCCAGGCTGAGCTACCGGTCCAACGCCCTAGGCGGGAGTCGAACCCGCGTCACGGCCTTACTATGAGCAGTTTAAGCATAATAATCCCTCTCGACAGGGCCGTATGATAAGCCACTACACCACTAGGGCATTTAGGCTTCTTTTTTTCCTTCTAATCACCAATTCCATAGCTCCTA
>Ga0209541_10007053_pt1 | contig 18972 bp, 16 predicted proteins | sample RifCSPlowO2_01_FD_184027 | JGI IMG/M metagenome (GOLD analysis project Ga0209541, IMG submission 184027) | Groundwater microbial communities from Rifle, Colorado - Rifle CSP2_plank lowO2_0.1 (SPAdes) (version 2) | ecosystem: Environmental > Aquatic > Deep subsurface > Groundwater | place... | reverse complement strand
ACTATGCGTGCTTAGGGTATAGTTTTGGTGATATGAGTGAATTAGTTGCCGCCCGCAGAAAAAAATTAGAGGCGCTTCAAAAACAGGGAATTAATCCATTTCCCTCAAAGAGCGCGCGCACCCACACCACAAAACAGGCGCTTAAAGAACCGCTTGGGAAAGAAGTGACGGTTGCGGGGCGAATTCGGGGCTGGCGCTCACATGGTGGCTCGGCTTTTGCAGACCTTGAAGACGGCTCGGGCCGAATTCAGGTTTTATTCAAAAAAGACGAACTGGGTAAAGCGTTTGAAACCCTTGAGCTCTTTGACATCGGGGATTTCATCGAGGCACAGGGTACGCTTTTTGAAACCTCGACCAAGCAAAAAACTGTCCAAGCGAAGGTGGTAACGTTACTCACAAAAACACTCCACCCCCTCCCTGAAAAGCGCGCGGGGCTTAAAGATCATGAGGAACGCCACCGCCGTCGCTACCTTGACCTCATGACCAACCCGGAAACCCGGCATACTTTTGAGCTACGTTCAAAAATCATTTCCTCGATGCGTCGCTTTCTAGATTTTCATGGTTATTTGGAAGTGGAGACTCCGATTCTGCAACCTATCTACGGTGGCACTCTTGCTCGTCCATTTACCACGCATCATAACGAACTCAAACAAGACTTATATCTGCGCATTTCAAACGAGCTGTATTTGAAACGTTTGATTGTGGGTGGATTTGACAAGGTATACGAGATCGGGCGCGACTTTCGAAACGAAGGTATCTCCACAACCCACAACCCCGAATTTACGTTCATGGAAACAATGCGCGCCTATGCCGACTACATTGACAATATGGAATTAGTCGAGGAAATGCTGCGCGCGATTGCCAAAGATGTGCTTGGGAAACTAAGCTTTACCTACCAAGGGCATACAATTGATTTGAGCATCTGGGCTAAAGTAGAACACCCGGGCACGGAAGCGGAATTCGAAGCGCGCGAGAAAGAATGGATCCAGCCCACAATCGTCCACGACTTTCCGCTGGAGGGTTCGCCACTTGCGAAACGGTCGTCAGCTAAGCCCAATCGGGTAGAGCGGTTCGAGGTGTTTATCGGCGGGTTGGAGTTAATGAATGTCTATTCCGAGCTGAATGACCCTGACGAACTCAAAGCGCATTTCAAAGAGCAAGCTCAACTGCGTAAAAAAGGCGACCTCGAAGCCCACCCCACTGATGAAGATTTCATTGAGGCGCTCGCATATGGCATGCCGCCCACATCCGGTGTGGGCGTAGGAATCGATCGTTTAGTGATGCTCTTTACCGATTCTCCCTCGATCCGTGACGTGATTTTATTCCCCGCCCTTAAATCTAAATCACTTCTCGGGAGCTCGAAGTAAATGATTGATCCAAAGCGTGTAATTGAGAACAAAGATTCGCTGGCGGCCCTCAAGCGCCGCGGGGTTCCCGCTCCCCTGCTGGAAGAGTTAAAGGAGCAGTATGAAACCGTACGTGCGCATACTGTGACACTGGAACTTTTGTATGCTGAGAGGAATGTTGCCGCGCAAAAAAAAGATATCGCAGCCGGCAAAAAGGTTAAGGTCCAGATCGAAAAGGCAGAGGCAGAGCGTAACAAAGAAACGAGTGCGTTTGAAAAAGTGCTCGCGCGTATCCCTAATATTCCCGCCCCCGAAGTTCCCGACGGCAAAGACGAAAGCGGCAACGTTGAACAGCGTACGTGGGGCGTAATTCCCGAGTTTTCGTTCAAACCTAAAGATCATATTGAACTCGGAAAAGACCTTGACCTGATTGACGTGCACCGCGCCTCTCGAGTGAGTGGTTCGCGGTTTAGCTATCTCAAAAATCAAGCCGTATTGTTGGAGTTCGGCCTTGTCCGGCTCGCATTTGATGTGCTTGCAAAAGAGGGGTTCCACCCGATCGTTCCGCCGGTCATGATTCGCAAAGAAATTGCCCAAAAGACCGGCTACGAAGAAGCGGTGTCTGAAACCGACGCGTTTGCCTTAAAAAACGACGACTCATTCTTAGTAGGTACGTCCGAGCAGTCGATCCTCCCGTATTTTCAGGATGAGATTCTGCCAGAAACTCAGCTACCTTACCGATTCGTTGGGTTTTCAACCTGTTTTCGGCGTGAAGCTGGTAGCTATGGGAAAGACGTGCACGGAATTTTGCGCCAACACCAGTTCGACAAAGTGGAAATGTTTTCATTTTGCACTCCCGAACAATCAAGCGAAGAGCACGACTTTCTCTTAAGCATGGAAGAAAAGTTAACCAAACTCCTGGAACTGCCCTATCGCGTAATGCTGATGTGTCTTGGGGAGCTTGCCGCCCCGCAAGCCAAAAAATATGACATTGAAACCTGGCTTCCTTCGCAAAAGCGTTACCGCGAAACGCACTCTACCAGCAACTGCACTGATTTTCAGGCCCGTAATTTTGGGATTCGCTACCGCACAAAATCGGGTAAAACTGAATATGCCCACACCTTAAACGGCACGGCGTTTGCAATCGGCCGCGTTCTTGTTGCACTTTTGGAGAATCACCAGCAAAAAGATGGCTCAATTCGGATTCCAAAAGCACTTGCGGATTACGTTGGGTTTAGTGAAATCAAACCGAAATGACAATTGAGTGTAAATTTTTGCATACCGAGGTAGACCCAGCGCTCGAGCAGTACGCCCTCCGGCGCCTTGCAAAAGTTACCCGCCTTTTAGTTAATCGCGACGAACTTGTCCTGCGGGTTGCCCTGGAAGATCGCTCCGGTCCGCGCAAAACAATTGACCGCGATCGCCAAGTAACCTTGACGCTGGCTTTGCCCGGGGGGCATACAATTCGAATCGAGGAGAAGAGTGACTCGTTTGAGAGAGCGATTGATTTCGCCGAGAACCGATTTGTGAGACAATTGAAACGGTGGCTTTCACGCCACAATCCGACCAAGACACAAAAACATGGAGTTGGGGCGCGCGTCAGAGCCGCTTTTGCTTCACTTAATCCAAGGAGGGACAACAATGGATAACACACCTATTCATCCGAGTTCTGATTTTCAGCAACCCGGAGGAATCGCGCTCGTTGTATTGCTCGTAATTCTCGGGCTGCTGGTGGCTGGTGGAGCATTTTGGTACTTCACGATCGGCACTCAAACCCCGCCATCCACAACCCAAACACGCACTACTACCCCCACTGCCCAGCAATCACCGACCAGCGACCCTGCGACAATACTCTCCGAAGTTGAGGGTGATTTTTCCGAAATTGATGAGCTTGAAAGTGAGCTGAATGCCGATTTGGGCGCTAAAGACCAATCAGTCAGTTTCTAGGAGGCACAATGCGATATTTTATTACAATTCTGACAGTCCTCGCTTTCCTTGTTTTGCCTTTGAGCGCAATGGCCCGCGAAGACGAGAATGAGTCTTCAAGCGGTAAAAGGGAGCGCGAAGCAAAAACAGCGATACCGCGCCTAACCAAAACAGTTGACGACGACGATGTCGATGAAGACGAGGATGAGGATGAAGTTGAAGATGAGGACGAAGATGGGGTTGAAGACGACGAGGACGACGACAGCATTGAAATTCGTTCGAAAAGCAAGGATTCCGAGCGGGGCAAAGTAAAAACGGTTCTTGACCGAAATAAGCTTGATAAAAGCGTTGACGAAGCCGCCAAGGAGCTGCGCAGCGCAAAAGCATCGGAAAAAGTTTCTAAAGCAAAAGAGCTTTTGAAAAAGCTTTTGGAGCAGCGGATGAAGCGGCTCGAGCACATGCGCGAGGCACTCAAATCCAGCGGACGCCTCAGCGCAGCCGATTTAGCCGAGATCGAGGCCAGAGTTGACGCCGAAATCAGCTCACTCGGGGCTTTCGAGCGCGAAATCGAAGCGGTCACTACCCTCGAGCAAGCCCGCGCCCTCCAAAAGAGAATCGTTGAAGAAAAGAATATTTTAAGCCTGATTGCCCCAAGTTTGCGGATGTGGCAGTGGTTGGGCGAGCTTACCAATACGGCGACGCGCATTGAGGGCGTGATCGGGGAAGCCCAAAAGATACTTGCGAAAAACAAGACGAGCGGTTCAAGCACAGCCGAAGCAGAAACGTTGCTTGCAAGCGCCCAAAACTCGGTAGATACAGCCCAAGAATCGCTTGCCAGCGCGAAAACGCAACTGACAGCCGCGCTTGAAAGCTCGCAAAAGGTTACAGACCTTGCCGCGATTCAAACTATCTTAAAATCCGCAAAAACCGAGCTGCACTCGGCCATCCAGTCGCTCAAGGAAGCTTTGGATCTGATGGGGATTAAAGCGCGTAAAAATTCACAGGAAATAAAGACCAAGACCCCTGAAGCCAAGACCAAGACACCGACTGCTTCTGCAACTGCAAAGGCAACGAGTCAGTAACCGAGTATGAAGCGCACACTTGGCACGGCCATTTTGGTGGGGGCGGCGCTCGTTTTAGCTGTCGCTCTTGCCGGCTGTGTACGTAAACCCGCAAGCGTTGGGCCAGCTAATCCTGCGGTGGCAGGCGCCAGCGATCACCAGCGCGGCAAGCAAGATGCGAGCGTGCGCGTGGTTGAGTACGGCGATTTTCAATGTCCGGCCTGTGCCGCCGCCTACCCAGGGGTAAAAAAGCTCTCGGAAGAGTATGGCGACCGGGTAACATTTGTGTACCGGCATTTTCCGTTACGCCAGCACCAGTTTGCCAAAAAGGCGGCCGAAGCCGTAGAAGCTGCCGGCGCTCAAGGTAAGTTTTGGGAAATGCACGACAAGCTCTATGAGAATCAGCAGAACCTAGCCGAAACCGACCTCACTCGGTATGCCGAGGAACTTGGGCTAGATATCGCGCGGTTCAATCAAGAGCTTACCGGTTCCACATACGCTGCGCTTGTGGAGCAGAATTTAGCGGCCGGGCTGGATGCAGGCGTGGGCGCGACCCCAACGTTTTTTGTGGGTGAGCAACGCATTGAAGGCGCTGACATTGCCGCATTGAAAGCCGCAATCGACGCAGCCCTCGCAGAACCTACCTCATAACTGTTTCTTGAAGCGAATCGGAGGATGTTTTGAGCGAGAAAAGCGAAGCGGGAGGAGAGATAGTTAACACTACCTTAACGAGCGATGAGCTTTTTGCAGCCAAAACAGACCGGATGCAGTTATCAGAAATAGTTATGAGATAGGTTCTAATAACCCAATAACGAATTCAAAGTAACTATCGGGGATTTTGACCTACTTCAACAAATTTCCAGGTCATTCTATAACCGACTCCTATCTCTAACATTCGGTACGTAGCTCAATATCCCAATGGGAAAGCGCGGGCATTATTTTTCCGGAATAATCCAACGAAATGTTCTTGGATGGACGATCGCGACTGGTCCGTACGTTTTTAAATCAAGCAGGTCCTTATCTAAGGAAATTATTATGTTAGCCTCGGCTGCAGCGGCGCAGGCAATGATAATCGCATCGTCTGGATCGCGCAGGCTCGACCGAAGTTTGGTCAAAGTCGTTTTTTCCGGCGTGACAACTTGCGTTACATACCTAATTCGTCCAATAACTAACTCAATTTTGTCTTTAGAGATCTTGAGTCGGCGTAGTGTTTTTTCTAGTTCGGCTAGAATTTCTTCCGACGTAAGCGGAATAAATACCCCCCGATCTGCTGCCAAAATCACCTCTTCGGCTAAGCCGGTAGTCAACGCCGCGGCGACGTAGACGCTTGTGTCAATGACGACGCGAAGCTTTTCGCCCGAAGAGCCGTTCAACATCATCGTCGGTTTCAATACCTAAACGCTTGGCGATTTTTTCGCCTTCCTTGCGAATCTCCGCCCATACTAATTCGCCCTCATAACGATCAAACGCTTCACGCGCTAGTTGGCTTTTGGTGCGTTTTAATTGCTTGGCGAGTCTAGATATTTTTTGATTCTGTTCTGCTGTTATCGAAAAACTGACAACTGCCATCTTTTCCTACTTCCTTTAACAATGTTATTAAAAGTTAATAACGGTTGTCAAGATTAAAGAGGGATATATAAAAGTTATTAATAATTAATAACGCGGCCTTAAATACCTAAAATGTAGGGTAGAAGTAGAGGAGATAGTTGAGAAGTCGAGAGGTTAAATCCACCTGTGGTGAGCGAAGTCTCCACCGAAGGTGCCTGCCCGCCTCAGGAGGGGATCCGCCTCTGGCGGAGAACCAGAACCGTCCTCGCCAATTCCGCCTGTTTGTTTTGATGTTTTTTCTCCAACCCTTTTTGCACTTCGGTTTCAGTCATTCCTTGCTCCAGTCATCACCAAAAAGAGTTGCCTGGACCAAAACTAAATCGGTTGCTAACTTTTCCTGATCGGGTGGGTAACCGTACTCACGCAATAACCGCTTCACCTCGACTCTCAAACGAGCTTGAGCATTGGCACGAATCGTCCAGTCGACGGTAATGTTGCTACGGACACGGGCGACCAGCACCCGGGCCAGCTGGCGAAGTTTCTCGTCGCCCATTACGGCCTTGGCACTGCCGTTTTGTACTAGAGCATCGTAGAAAGCGATCTCGTCCGGAGACAGGCCAAGACTTTTTGCCTCATCTTCCGAAGCTTTCATATCTCTAGCAATTTGAATCAATTCCTCGATAACCTGGGCTGCTTCAATGGCGTTATTCCGATAACGCAGAATCGCTTTCTCCAACATTTCCGAAAAAGCACTCATCTTAATGGCATTCTTAGAAAATCTGGCCTTCACCTCGCCCTCAAGTAGTCGCCTCAAGGCTTCCACCGCCAAATTTTTGCGTTCCATACCCCGTATTTCAGCCAGAAACTCTTCCGATAAAATTGAGATGTCGGGTCGATCAATACCCGCAGCGGCGAAAATATCCACTACACCTGCTGGGGCAATGGCTCGATCAACAATCTGCTTAATTGCCAACCCAAAATCTTCGTCGCTCTTTCCCTTCTCCATGATCTTTCCCAGACGAGCCCGTACCGCCTGGAAGAAGGCGACTTCTTCTCGGATTGCTAATGCTTCAATACTCGGCACCGCCAAGGCGAATGCCTTCGACAACTCCAGAACGAATTGCTTGAATCGTTTCTCTCCCTCTTCCTGCACCAACACGAACTCTTGGGCATCAAGCAAAATCTGTAACTGTCTTTTTAGGTCGGCCGTAAAGTAGCGCCGGTAATTAAACTTATGAAACATATCTCGCAGCTGTTCAATTTTTTCTTTCATCGCAGCTACCGCATCTCGCTGATCCAAAGTTGGACGACCTTTGCCACCGCTGACCGTATAAGTTTGTAGCGCTTCTCGCAAAGCTGCCGCAACACCCAGATAATCAACAACCAATCCACCCGGCTTATCCTGATAGACTCGGTTAATTCTGGCAATCGCCTGCATCAGATTATGGCCTTTTAGTGGTTTATCCAAGTACATAGTGTGCAAGCTCGGTGCATCAAAGCCCGTTAGCCACATATCGCAAACAATCGCTAATTTCATTGGTGAAGTCGGATCCTTAAAACAATCGGCTATCTCTCGGCGTCGTTCTTTGTTGCGAATATGTTGCTGCCATTCCAGTGGGTCGCTGGCCGAGCCAGTCATAATTACTTTAATAAACCCATCTTTATCCCCTTCGCTTGCCCACTCCGGCTTTAACGCAATAATGGCTTGGTAAAGATCAACGGCAATCCTTCTGCTCATCGTCACGATCATTCCCTTGCCTTCAAGCGCGCTCAAACGATTCTCAAAATGGGTCACAATATCGCTGGCAATTCGTTCGATTCGTTTAGAGTTGCCAACAATCGCTTCAGCGTGCGCCCATTTGGCTTTTAGCTCCTCCTGTCGGCCAAGTTCCTCGCCTTCGGTCAGTTCGGCAAATTCTTGGTCAATCTGAGAGCGCATATCTTTATCAATATCCAGCTCAACTAGACGGCTTTCGTAGTAAATTGGCACTGTTGCTCCGTCTTTAACCGATTGCTCAATATCGTAAATATCTAAATAGTTTCCAAAAACGGCTGGCGTAGAGCGATCATCGGCCTCTATGGGCGTGCCAGTAAAACCAATGAAGCTGGCGTTCGGCAAAGCATCTCGAATATGCTTAGCAAAGCCATCGATAAAGTTGTATTGGCTCCGATGGGCTTCGTCAGCGATAACGATAATATTTTCCCGATTAGACAAGAGTGGATACCGGTTCCCCTTCTCTGGGAAAAACTTAGCGTTAGTCGTAAAAATAATTCCACCCGATTCCCGACGCAAGATTTCTTTTAAATTTTCGCAGCTCTGGGCTTGAACTGGCGTCTGTCTAAGAATATCCGAACAGTTAGCGAAAGTGTCGTGGAGTTGATTATCGAGATCGTTGCGATCCGTCACCATAATAACAGTTGGATTTTTTAGCTCTGGATTGGCAACAAGTTTACCAGCGTAAAATACCATCGAGAGGGACTTGCCCGATCCTTGGGTGTGCCAAACCACGCCAATCCGATGATCGCTACCAAGCCTAATTGATTTGACAGTGGATGAAAGAGCTTTCTGGACTGCCCAGTATTGGTGGTAAGCCGCCAGTTTCTTAATAAATACTTCTTTCTTGTCCTTTTCAAAAACAACAAAATTGCGGGCAATCTCCAAGAATCGGCTTTTGTCACAGACACCTCTCAACAACACCTCCAACATCGGTACGCCTTTGTGGTCTCTCTCTCCTTCGATACTTTTCCAAGCCGTGAACCGTTCAAAAGTGGCGCTGATCGTGCCCATCTCGGCATCTATGCCGTCGGTAATTATTTCAATTTCATTGAATCTAAATAGCGGTTGAATTTCCACTTCGTAAGTTTGCAATTGATTGTAAGCCGATTTTAGACTGGCTGTTTCGCTAGTCGGGTCTTTGATTTCGATGATTCCGAGTGGCAAACCATTCACAAACATTACGATGTCCGGCCGGCGGTGGTAATCGCCGTTAATGACGGTAAACTGGTTGACAGCGACAAATTCGTTGTTGTCTGGGTTGGTATGATCAAATAGTTGCGCCTGCTCGGTACGAACTTCGCCGTTTTCGTTTCGGTACTCCACGCTGACCCCGTCAGTTAGCTGGCTGTGGAATTGGTGGTTATCCAGCAACATCTCCGGGTGATGATGGCGCATGGTTCTCTTGACTACTTCTTCGACGGCCGAAATCGGCAGATGCGGATTGATTCGTTTAATCGCTTCCAGTAGCCTCCGCTCCAAAACCACTTGGTCGTATTTCCGCTCGCCAGTTCCCTCCGGACCGATTTCCGGACCATTCAAAACCTCCCAGCCAAGACTAGCTAAAATCTTCAACGCTTCTTGCTCGACTTTATCTTCGGTCATCGCAATGCCCCTCTCAGCACAACATCAACACCGCTTACGGCTGATGCTTGATAATTAGGTTCATTTTCTTCAAATGTTTTTATCATCGACTCATCAACTAAAATTTTTAACTCATCGATATAGTTCCGGAATGCTATTACCACCCGAGTTTGACCCACTTCGTCGTTGCTGAAAAAGACTGGAGGCACGATTGCATCTGGTATCGAGGAAATCCCATCTCTTGCAACTACTGACGGAATAAAGAGAACTAGATCACCCGTACGTTTTTCAATAGTGGGAAAATACTTATGAGCCATGTTGTGTCGAAGGTGCTGATAAAGTCTCTTGTTCGTCTCACGTAGAATCGCTGTATCAAGGAACTCCAACTGTTCACTCGACCGAAGTCGATAGAAAGCTCTATAAAATCTGGCCATATTTCGATCCCGCGATTCAGTTGTAATCGGAGGTAGAAATATCCCAATTATTTCGGTGTAAACAAGACAGCCAAGTGCAGTTAAAAAGTTAGTTTCTGCTAAAAGAGATTTCTCTAAGTCAGCAATCATCCAACCTTTTATCCTGTCCCGGTAAAAATCTTTTGCTTCTTGTAGTTTCTGACTATCAATTTCTGGCATTTTGCTCGACTTCTCCTTCCGTCATGACCTGTTCTCGGTCGATATCATCTTTTGTGGAAACTGCTGCTGAATTGCGATATTTTTATTTTCGTTACGATTACCGATCAACTTGACTATTCCGTGCATTGACATAAATCCAATATAGCCAGACATCAACATTTTAATTGCTTGCAGCTCTGAATCATTGGTAACTTTTTGCGTAAATCCGTAATCTTTTAACTCTTCAAGCATGATTGGGTAAGCATGTGATTGGTTAGGATTGAAGAATAGGTTTATTGCCTCCTGCAACTTATTAGAGTCATCTATCTTTGATTCGAGGGCTTTCTTTACTTCGGTTTGCGCAAAGTTTAATGCACCCTGATAGCTGCCAAGCAAATACGGATCCAATCCTTGTTCCATTTTTTGGATTAATATTTGATTACCTGGCGTCTGATTGGTTGAGCTACTCTCCTTACCGTAAGTGTCTATGAAATCTTTAATTGCCCTCGCCGGAACTTGTACCATTGGGTTAGTAGGACTCTGAACGATTGGGTCAACAGGACCTAATTCCGAGAGACTGGTCATATATAGCTTGTCAGACGAGAGAGCGATTAAGGTAGCTGCGCTCTTTGCGCTAAGTGGAACAATGACATCAAAGTTTTCGGCATAAGATTTTATCACCCTGATTATTTTTATTGCGGCTTCGAGAATCCCGCCGGGGCTATGAAGCACTAGTACTATCCGATTAAACTTCTTACTATTACCCTTTACTCTGGGCTTCAGTGTGTTTAGTAGATCATCGATAACCAACGTGTCGTTATAGTCAACCTGAGAGACTGGACTTGGGTTAGTTATGTAATTTATAACGTCTCCGTCGAACATTTCCTCAATATTCTCGGTCATTTCTTGCATAGTGACTTGCTGGGGCTTCTGCAGCTGAGCTAGATCTAATTTAAACACGTCGGTCTTCCTGAAAGCATCGAGGCTTTCCCCGTCAACATGCCAGCGATTTGAGTTTTTAACTTGGTTGCCGACAATTTTATTTTCCCTAATGAGCTTTCGAACATAGTGAGGAGTAACCCCCATAATCTCGGCCGCTTTTTTAACACTGATCGTTTTTGACATTCAATTCCTTTCTAATTTAGTAACTACGTAACTATTGTTACTCTCAGTTACTTAAATGTCAAGTGCGAACTCGCCCATCTATCAATCTCGGCAAAAGTGAGTCGCGGAGTTGTGTTAGTGATCTGCCCTGTTTGGTAAGATTCAAGATTTGTAGAAAAATTGGTTTAATTTGCAACCCAAAGGTTCTGACTGCGACATCGTCAGGAATCGTTATTTTTATTTTCCTAATCGCCTCTGAATTTGCCGCAGTCGCAATCGATGATGTACTCCCAAGAGAGTCATAATCAAAATTTTTCAAAAAGAAATAGACATATTCTCGAGAAAGTTGGTCGGCATTTAGCTTAATATGAGCAATGGCCTCATTCGACACCATTTCTTCGTCAGTAATAGTCACCCTTCCCATTGTCAGTTTGAAACTTATAATCACGGTATCTTTGGGAATAATAGGCACCCTAAACTTTTCTACTGCTTCCTTGGTTAGGTACTCTGACGTGTCGGTAATAAACACCCCAGCGTTGCCCATATCCTTTATAGAAATCCATTTCTGGTCACTTGGATTGGTAGAAAACCATTGAGACTCTTTGCGTGGAGGCGTCCGGCCAATCGTAATACTTGCGATTTCAGAAAGCATTTTAGTTTCCCAATTTTTTCGGTCTGGGTTGTCTATGAAGTAATGCTTAAAGAGGGCTTGGCCGATTTTTTCCAGCGTCTTATTCATCCGCCGATTGAGCTCGATTTTTCGATCCAAAGTTCCGATCTGATTAATAATATTTCTTTGATTTTCTAATGATGGGAGTGGGAGTTTAATGTTTTCCATATCTCGAATTGGTAATTGCGGTTGCGCACTTCCAGAGCGGAAATTTAACACTTCGTCTTGAAAAACCTGTGATTTAAGAAGGTAATAAAAATACTCTGGTAGTAAGACCTCTGAATTACAGCGAAATATAATCATTCCTGAATTTATTCTCGCATCATCAAATTCTACCGAGTCGTCGTATAGCGCAGCATTTCCAAGCGTACCTCTTGTTGTTAAAACAACATCGTCTCGTTTTAGTTTACCCTTCCGCAAGAGCGCATCTTTGTCTTTTGAGATGAATTGAAGTTGATCAAAACTGAAACCGTTTGATGTAACATTTCTTGCGCTCAAAAAAAGACAATCACCACTACTTTTTAGCTCTGAACCGTTAGGGTAGGTCGTTCCGCGGTCCCCATCAATAATTTCGAGTGGCAAGTCTTTTATCTTCAACCAATCACCAAGCAAAACAGTTTTAGTCATTTTTCTCTGATTTTTTAGGAGGGCTTAGGTTAACATTGTTTAGGAGTTTGAGTCTTGATTCCAAAGCTGCTTTAACTAGGGCACTATCCCACACTTGCACAGCATTTCTCGCTGACTGGACGATACTATCGTTATAAGACCTAATAAAGGCATCAACCTGTGGCTTCAGACTATCATTGATAGTATCCGTAAGTTTCTTTAAGGTTTCGTTAGTGCTTCTAATAAATTCTGAAAGGGCTATTTCCTCGGATGCCGATCTAACTCGTTGTTTACTAATATTTTGCATAACTTTCGAGGCCAGTACCTTCGTCTTCTCAACATCATAATTTTGAACTGTTCTAAAATGTGCGGCGGCGTTTCTCAGTTCCTTAAGCTTGTGAAGATCCGTCCTTACCTCACTCCAAGCAACTGGTTTCTCCAGAACATATTTTGAAATCACAGCCCATATTGTGACGCTTTTCTTCTTACCCTTTATTCTCTTCTTGAGGTCTACGAGATCATTACTGTGCTCGATAAGGAATATCAAGTCGTCCGTTGTGGGAGGATGATTTAACCATGAGAAGTCATCCTCAAATATTTTAAGGACATCCTCAAGCGTAATGTGTGACGTTATTGGGTCAAAATCAGTTGCGGATATAACCTCCCTGGAAGATGCTCTGTTTCTGGCATTTTTACTCGTTGATATTGAGAATAGGTCGAAATAATTTTCGACAAGATCGGGAATATGCAACAACAGTCTGCGTAAACAGGTTTCTACTCGAGATATTTCTTCCAGAACTTTTTTGCCATTTTGATGAGAAACCTCATCGGTAACGATTGCAATATTTCTTGATTTTTTGATGGAAGAATAGAACTGATTTGTAAGTTTTCCTTCAGGAAGTTGAACGGTAACAAAGTAGAACCCACCGACTTGGCGATCACCAGAGTCTCTCTTCTCGTGAATATCAAGCTCGTCCGCGAACAGCCTAATAACCCCATCCCAATCCTTAGCCTTGACTAGAAATTCGACACGATATTTTTTGGCGGGCAATTCAGGACTCATCCCATCCGCCCTTCGGGGTTTTTATCTTTGAGTTTTTTCTTAGGTTTTTCAGCAAGAAAGTTTTTAGTCGACACAATCGGGCGACCCAGTCGTTTTTCTAGGTTTTTTCTGGCGCCACCGGCAATATCACCGCCAGCTTTGGCGTCAGCTTTTAACTTACCTGTGCCCTTGGAGTTTTCATTGCGGTGAATTTCCGTTGTTGCTCGCTCACCGAGCATATTGAAGATCAGCTCGAAATCGTCCATATGATCACGCAGATTCTGCCGCTGGAGACCTTTGAGTTTTTTGTATTCCGTTGGAGTAACGCCAAAAGTGGCTTTAGATATTTCGGCCGTTAAGATTTCGTAATCTCGACCCGAAGCACCCCGATTTTTCCACTCTTCGGTTAACTCTTCGCGGATAACAATGCCGCGCATTCGATTCTCGATCCAATCCTCTGAACGACCCTTGGCACGATAAATTGCTCTGGTTCGTTTCATGCCCAGCTCGGGATCGTCTATTTCCTGAACGCGCTCATAACCAACTTTGGCAAGCCAGCGTTTAAACGGCTCGGCTTTGGGACTGGGGATTGATTGGATTAGTCGAAATAGACCCTCGGTATTCCAGCATAAAAGACTCTGGGTACCACCTGGCGTGATGAACGGCAGGGCAAGGGGGGGTTCAATTTGAACCCCCCCTTTTTCCACAGGCGCAAATAGAGAATTGAGTTCGAGATCTCGATTGCGAATATTCTTTAAATATTGGGTGGGATTGGGAGACTCAGTTAGGACGGCGACAACATCGGTTATCACAAACCACCATTCGTTTTTGTAAACGACTTTGCGGATCTCTTTTTTGCGAAATATGGCGATTTTGTTGAATTCTTCTTCGGTCATAATTATAGTTTGATATTTTTGAGGTTTTCTTTGATTTGGTCTTCGAGCTTGTGGCTTTCGGCGAATTGCTCCTTGAGTTCGGTAGTGAGTTTCTTCATCTTTTCCTCGAAAGCTTCGTCGTCTTCTTCGACAGCTTCACTGCCAACATAGCGACCCGGAGTCAGAATATAATCTTGTTCGGCAATCTCTTTGGTGGTGGCGAGCTTACAAAAACCGGGGACATCTTCGTATTTGTTGCCATTAGTACCTCGCCAGTTGTGGTAAGAATCGGCAATCTTTTTGATATCCTCGTCTGTTAGCTCACGATTGCGGCGGTTGATCATTGTTCCCATATTGCGGGCATCGATAAACAAGGTTTTACCCTTTCGGTTCTCCCGATCACGGGCGATAAACCACAAACAAGCCGGAATGGCGGCATTGAAGAATAATTTGTCCGGCATAGTAACGATGCAGTCAACTAAGTCGGCTTCAATAATCTTTTTGCGAATTTCACCTTCGCCGGAAGTCTGCGAGCTCATCGAACCGTTGGCCAGAACAAACCCAGCAATACCTCTTGGGCTTAGATGGTGAATAAAATGCTGAACCCAGGCAAAGTTGGCGTTGCCTTTGGCGGGAATACCAAACTTCCAACGCAGATCGTTTCTTAATTGATCTTGTCCCCAATCGCTGACATTGAATGGCGGATTAGCCAGAATAAAATCAGCTTTAAGGTCAATGTGTCGGTCGTTATGAAGGGTGTCGCCATTTTCAAGTTTGGCATCGATATGGTGCATAGCAAGGTTCATCTTGGCCAAACGCACGGTTGTTGTGTTTAATTCTTGGCCGTAAACATGAATACTGTCGATCCTACCTTGGTGGTCGAGCACAAATTTCTCGCTTTGGATGAACATTCCGCCGGAACCGCAACACGGATCGTAAACCCGACCACTAAACGGTTGAATCATTTCAACTAATAGCTTTACAACACATTTGGGTGTGTAGAATTCGCCACCGCGTTGACCTTCGGCATGAGCGAATTTACCTAGGAAGTACTCGTACACTTTGCCTAGGACATCCCCTTTATCGGAACCGGACATATCGATGGTGGAGATGATATCAATTAGTTCGCCTAAACGGCGCTTATCTAACGACTCCTTAGCGTACTCCTTGTATAGTACGCCCTTGAGATCGGGATTATCTTTTTCGACTTCTTCCATAGCGTTATCGATTATGGTGCCAATGGCTGGCTGCTTGGCAAAATCACGAATAAACGACCAGCGCGCTTCTTTTGGCACCCAGTAAATATTTTCGGCCGTGTATTCGTCCTTATCTTCGGGGTCTTCGTGACCGCTCCTTTTGAGCTCATTGTATTTAGCTTCGAAAGAGTCGGAAATGTACTTTAGGAATATTAAGCCCAGAACAACCTCTTTGTAGTCTGACGAGCTCACATTACCGCGAAGTGTATCCGCCGCCTGCCAAAGCTTTTCTTCAAGTTTAATCACGGTTGCCATTTGCCTGAATTCTACTCTTGATCTTCTCGAAATAACAGATGTAAATTGGGTGGGCCCTGTACCACGAAGGGTGCAGGGCAGGCCGGGTGAAGCGGAGATATTCCGCAATAGTGCATAACTGTTGACAATGGCATACCATATGGTAATATTGACATGTAAAGATCCCGGCCGGAGTTTATACCTGCCTACGGCAGGCAGGAACTCCACTGCGGGGATTTTTACGTTTTGGAGGAATAAAACGAAAGACGTTCTTTGATTCGGCCGTTGAGACCGTGAATAAATATATCTGCGCGCTCGCTTCTTGCAGTTTTTTGGGCATACGCAAGCGCGTCTTGTTGGGAAGAGAATGTTTTCATATCAGTATCAGTATGGATTCGTTTCACAACCCATTTTGATTTGGTGGGAATAATATGTTGAGCTTTCAGGCCTTTTTGAACAGCCTTGATATAGGCCCTGATATGCGGATTGGTAGAGCTCGATTTTGATAAAACTTTTTTAGTCATTTTTGTGGTTATTAGTTATTAATTTTAAGATTTCCTCTTCATTTTTCCCTACGAGATATTCAATTTCGCGACCTTTGACTTTGAAAAGGACCGGTACAACCGGTCACCAAAAGATGCCAAATTTTCGATAGGAAAATTTCACTTAAGAGACGAGCCGACGTAGGGCGTCAGTTTGGTCGGCACCTTAAAAACCGAGGGAGTGCCGGTAAAACCTTTTGCACGGTACTGTTTAATTGCTTGGGCCAATGTCTTTCCTTCGCCCTGTACTTTTCGATACGTTTTATCGAGAACTACCCACTTCCCCTTATAGTCTTTAACTATCTGCGTATGATCGATAACTTTCATAGTTAATATAGTACCAAATAAGACCTTTTTAATAAACTATTCGTACCTTAGAGCTTCAATTAATTCGACTTTACTCATGATTCGGCTCTACTCATAGCGTAGAGCCTCAATAGGGTTTTTGCCATATTCCAAGCCTCATATTTGTCGTGTGGGTATAGGTGCCCGTTTTTGATCTTTCTTTGAGAAAGTTAAGCATTTTTGAGCAGTTTAATATATTCTGGGCAAACATAAAGAAACCGATTTCGCTTCGGCTGTTTTTTCTTCACGATAATTCCTTTCTTTTCAAGAATGGCTAGATATTTACGGGCCGTGACATAGGAAATTTCAAGATTTTTCTCAAAATCTTTTTGTACAAAGTATGGGTTTAGATAAAGCAACTCCGCGACGTCTCGAGCGTATGAGTGGCCAATAAGCTCTTTCAGTTCCTTTTCCAGTTCTTGTTGGAAGTCGTGTATTTTCCGAAGAATCTTCAGTGTGTACTTCGCCTGCTTTTCCAGGGCTTTAAGTATGTACAAAACCCATGGTTTCCATTCGTTCTTGTAGGTGACGTTGCGCAGCAGTAAGTAGTAGTCGTCCCTATTCTCAAGAATAAACTTACTCACAAACAAGAGAGGTAGGTGCAGAACTCTTTGTTTAGAGAGGTATAGGGGTATAAGCATGCGGCCGGTTCGACCGTTTCCATCATGGAACGGGTGGATGGCTTCAAATTGATAGTGGAGTACTGCCGCACGACCAAAAATTTCATGCTCAGGAGCTTTTTCGTTGAAATACTTTTCGTAATTAGCCAACAATCCCCGTATTCTACTCTCACCCTCGGGTGGCGTATAGTATACTCTGCCAGTTTTTGGATCTTTTAGTTGTGTGCCGGGAAGCTTACGAATACCACTCTTAGTTGGTTCAAGAGTCTTTTGGATTCCGATATATTGATTGGTCGCTAAGAAATCCTTATCAGCGAGTTCTTTGAATCCAAAAATCAGGGCGTCAGTATAACGCATTACTTCTTTTTCATGTGGCTTAATCTCCCCTGCTTCCAAAAGTTTTGCTCGGTAGATACGTTCGTTAGTTGTGATGACGTTTTCGATCCCTGAACTTGCCACTGCTTCTGGAACATATAAGGGAGACATCAAATTCAAACTATGACGTATGTTTTGCTTATCTGCTCCAAGGATAGTGTTCAGAGAACCAATCGCTTGGGATGTTGCTATTGAAGCAATAAGAATATCAGGGTCTTTAAAGTCTAGGTTCGACGCAGGAATACCCGGCAAACTGTTGTGTGGTTTTTTTAAGTCTATCATTACTATATAAATATAGTATAATTCTATACAGTTGTCAAGGGGTACTTTACAGTGTTTATATAGTGGTCTCTAGAAACTACGGCCGATGCTCTTTTGTAGTCTCAAGAGCTGATTTTTCCGCAGAGCGTAGCTGCCGCTTCCCAAAGTTTTTGTTCTAAAGTCTGGACCGTTACCATTTGCCTCAATTCTACTCTAGAACAGGTTTAATTCATAGAAATAATTTTCGTGAAGGTATAGGTGCCCATTTATGCACATTGCCTTTTACTCCTGTTAGCCGTATACTCTGAAAGAGTTATTGATGGGTTTATTTTCTTCATTATTTGGGTCTAACGAACGCGAGGTTGAACATCTTCAACCTTTCGTTTCGGAAATCAATTCGTTTGCCGAAGAGCTTGAACGGCTTGCCGACTCCGAATTAAAAGATCGTTTCCAGCAGTTACGCGCTCGCGTACAGGAAAAGCTTAAGCAGCATGAGGAAGAGCTCAAAGCAATTGAAAACCCCCAGGAGCGCGCCAAGCGCGAGCACGAAATAAATGAGGATGCGCTTGAGGGAGTACTTACGCGCGCGTTTGCGGCCGTGCGCGAAGCGGGGAAGCGAACGCTGGGTTTGCGGCATTTTGATGTGCAGCTCGTGGGTGGAGTCGTGTTGCATCAAGGGAAGATCGCTGAAATGCGTACGGGCGAGGGGAAAACCCTGGTTGCCACCTTGCCACTCGCACTGAACGCCTTAACCGGCAAAGGCGTACACTTGGTTACCGTAAACGGCTATCTTGCCCGCCGTGACGCGGGTTGGATGGGCCCTTTATATCACGCACTTGGTTTAACCGTGGGCGTGATTGACCACGACACTTCATACATATTTGACCCTGCCGTCGAAATCGAAAGCGAAACGGATGAGCGCTTACGCCACTTCCGCCCTGTTTCCCGCCAAGAGGCCTACCGTGCCGATATTACCTACGGCACAAATAACGAATTCGGCTTTGATTATCTGCGCGACAATATGGTTTCCGACATCCGCCACCTTGCTCAGCGCCCTGCCAACTTCGCGATTGTGGACGAGGTGGACTCAATTTTAATTGATGAAGCACGTACGCCGCTTATTATTTCTGCCGCGGCCGAGGAATCTGGGGAGCTGTACCAGCGATTCGCGCAATTAGTGCCGAAGCTCAAA